>Ga0325411_1000283_pt1 | contig 51624 bp, 24 predicted proteins | sample PopdelMetagenome_13_FD_206181 | JGI IMG/M metagenome (GOLD analysis project Ga0325411, IMG submission 206181) | Populus deltoides microbial communities from Bellville, Georgia, United States - Xylem-PdIQD-R4 | ecosystem: Host-associated > Plants > Phyllosphere > Stem > Wood/Secondary xylem... | reverse complement strand
TTCCTATGTTGCCTCTTTTGTGTACTAGAGGAAGATGTCTCTTTTCCCTTAGAAGTTTCTTCATATCCCTCTTCATTTTCAATTGAAATTGATTGCTCTTCAGTGTTCTCTTCCATGTTGACATCAGCATATGATTTGGCATAATTTCCGGTTGCCATGTCTTTTCCAACAACAATTGCCATTGCCTCGTACATATCAAGTTTTTTGTTGAGAAACTTGTCATGATTGGGATGTGCCTGTTCATAAAGTTTAGAATATGCAATTTTTTTAGTTCATTGTATAACATTTTAGAAACAAAAGTAAATATAAAAATTACAAAGAGTATAATATTTATCATACCTTTACTTCTTCATCATATACATCTTTCGAAACTGTAATCATCTTCAGACAATCGTCCCAGCCAAAGCCACTTTTATTTTTAAGTTTGGTTATTATTCCCCATTCTTTTTTCACAGTCTTAAGATGATTTTCCACATGCTTAGGCTCGCATTGCACATTGAACTTTTGACTAATTTCTGTAGCCACCTTAACAAAAGATTCTGCTTTAAAGGTGGAAGAAGGTTTGCTTCCTTTAAGTGCCTCCTCAGCTCTAATATCTCAAGCAACATGTGAGGCATAGGCTTTGACCATGTGAAGTGCTTGCCCTTGCATTTTTCATTCTGTGTGGAACTCATTTCTACAAAAAAGAAATTATAAATTTATACAAAATAAAATCATACAATATTTAGATTTAATTAAATTCATATAAAAACTAGAATTAATAATTAAAAGAGAAATTATAATAAAGTCAACATCTACTCCAAATACATAACAAATATAATACAAACTCAAGCAAGACATAATAAAAACAAGCACATATAATTAACACTCAATTACTAGTTTCTTTGAGTGTTATAATCATTCCACATGGTTGAGGCAATCATTTCTCTTTTTGTTATCCACTCCCTATTCTCTTCCCTTTCCTCCCGTTGACTTAAGTTGATTGTTCGTCTAATTGGTTCACTATCCGAACATATTTCTTCCATAAGAAAGTCATAAGGATCAACCCCCATTATGTGATTATGAATAATACAACATGCAAGCACAACATCTACTTGTGTTTCATAAGACCAAAAAGATTTTCCATCAATTGATCTAAAACGACTCTTCAAAATACCAAACCCTCGCTCAATAACGGTTCTCAATGAAGAGTGTCGAAGATTAAATAGCTCCTTTTCATTTTCTGGTGAACGTTCTGTAAACTCATTCAAGTGATATCGAACTCCACGAAAAGGAGAAATGATTCCTTTTCGAATACCATAACCAGTATCACCCGAGATAATATTTCCCTACAAATTTTAAAAAAAAAAACTATTACTATCTTTATGTAATAAGACATTTTATATGTTTATTGCATATAATACATACTTTATTATATACCTTCTGGAATTTTTAGACCATTAGGTCTTGATAATGCATCACCTAAAACCCGTGAATCATGGGCACTTCCTTCCCAGCCAGCTAAAACATATATAAACTTCAAATCAAAAGTTATAACTGCTAAAACATTTTGTGTTGTTCCTTCTTTTCGCCCTCGAAACTTTCCTTGAATCTCAACAGGAACATTTGCAGGAACATGGGTACCATCAATTGCTCCCACACAATCCTATATAAACATGAAAAAATAATTTATAACCTTTTCTTCTAGATGTAATTAATTAATGTATAAAGATATTGGTATTGTTTTCATACCTTAAAATAAGGATAGAATCTTCGATTATTCATTATCTCTGCTGGAACTGTATCCTCTGGATTTTTAATAAGGTGTTTGTATAACTTAAGAACTGCTTTTAAAACAATTCTAAAGTAACGATGGATAGTTTCAACAGACCTATAGTATATACCACTAATAACACGAAATCTTTGGTTTTGACCTACTATTTGTAAGAACACAATTACTTGCTCCCTAATAGACACATTTTGAGTTGATCGTAATAGGTCATGACTTGTGAGAACATCACACAATCTATATAAGACAACAGGTTTCATACGAATTTGTTCAACGCAATGTCTATCACCTCGATTCAAAATGCTGTCAATATAGAATTCTCGTTGAGCAATTGCATTTATACGTGGTTCTCTTGGTATATAAATTCTATTTCTTTCTTGTTCAATAATAGCTACCCCTGTAGCTATCACAGTTACAGCTGCTCTCATACATGCTGCATGAATTATCTTACTATCCATATCATGAAAGTGAAGTTTTCTGATAACAAAACCTAAAAATTTGAGGAAATAAATATTAAAAAATGCATATAAAATACTTCCACAATCAATACAATAAATTACGCTAAAAGAAGCTGACATGTATAATAGTTATGGCAATGGTATCTGATTCCCTAAACAAACAAGGTCTTAAAATATATTATTTAAGACCGTTTTCAAAATTATACAATTCATAAGTTCATAACGATCAATAAACATTGCGCAATGAAATCCATATAATTACCGGTATAGTCCCACAAATTTATCCATATATAAGAAATATAATCAAACACTAATCATATATTAATCAAAGCAAACTAAAACACAAATTTATATTTCCATATGTAATTCTCCTCATTAATAAACTCTCGCGCAAAGACATGAAAAAAAATGGGAGCTCACATTCTCTGCTTTCCTTCCCCTGACTTCACAGTATCACAATAATTAATCCCATTCCCCCTCCCTCTCACAATAATTAATCCCATTCCCCCTCCCTCTCGTTCTATTCCCCTAAAACATTCCTCTGTTCACTGTTCCCTGTTCCCTCTCCCTTTTTCCATCGGTCGATTGCCCTCTCCCTCTCGGTCACTTCCCCTTGTTCCCTCTCCCTCTTGGTCGATTCCCCTCCCATTCCCCTGTTCCTTGTCCCTGTCCCTCTCGGTCGACCCCCCTGTTCCCTGTCCCTGTCCCTCTCGGCCGATCCCCCATGTTCCCTCTCCCTCTCGGTCCGTTTCCCCTCTCGGTTTCTATCATTCCCTCATTCCCCTGTTCCCTCTCGGTTTCTCTCATTCCCCTTCCCCTGTTCCTCTCCCTCTCGGTTTCTCCCATTTCCCTGTTCCCTATCGGTTTCCCCATGTTCCCCTCTGTTTCTCTCGTCATTTATGAACAAAGAAGCAAATATTGAAGACATAGAAGCAAGACAAAGATTCAAGGGGCAACAGGGCTCCTCCTTCCCAGTTCTCCTCCCTCTCCCCCCGGCTACTGTTCAAAAAGAAAGAGAGCAGGGGTTGATTTTCAAAGCTTCCACCCAGGATATGGTGGCTGGATCCAGAGATGGGGTAACAGGGAGGGGCTGCTTTTTGCTGGGGAAGATTGATTAACACAGTTTGGGGATTTTTGGCGTGCCTTGAATTGGTTTGTTGGGTTTAGAATAAAACTGTCGAATGTGAGTGATTTTTGCAGAAAATTGTCATGGCAAGATTGTGTTTTTTGTGGCTTTGGTTGATGAATTTTAAACTAATTTCATTCCCCTTTAGCTGTGTTGGAAATGTTATGGAAAACATAGGCAGGTAAACGATTTATGGAAATGGAATGCCATACTTTTTACAGATCTACAAAGAAGATTATAGAACATAAAGGAAATAGAGGAAAAAAAATACCTGAAATTGTACAAGCTAAATGCTTCAATTGTCCAGAGAATGCTTCTGTAATTGTTGCTGCTTCCAATCATTTTTGACAAGAGAGAGAGATCGTGATTTGTGAAAAGGAAAGTGTTTTCCTTTTTTTATCCGGAGGAAAACACTTTCCTTTGATAAAAGGGTGTTTTTTTGTTGACTGGAATTAAGTTTCCGTTGACTACTTTTCTTTAATGTTGCCAAACATGGGAAAGTAAGGAAAATGAATTCCAGGAATTCATTTTCCTTGAAACAAACAAGGTGTAAATTAATATCATTGTCATTACATTGAAATGAATTTTGTTCATAAATATTACATTATAGTTTATGGCATTACACATTCGGGTTGTGTAAATTAATCAGAAATGTCTTCTTCTTCGTCAATTGACTTGTCCTCATCTCCATCGCAATATTCTATGTTGATTTCATCGTTATCATCTTCATCAACTTATGTATGTCCATTGGAGCTCAAAACATCATTCAACTTCTCAGCGTTAACATCAGCAAAAATATTCTCTGCAATGCAAAAATTTGAATTTTCTTCTAAGTCATTAAATGGAGCAACTTGATATGGATCAACTAACATACCAAGTTGAAAGGTTGAAAGACATCATCTCCCATAATTAATTCACTATTTGCATCCTGAACAACCTCGATACGACCCTTGGGTTTGGTTTTCACTGCGAATAACCAATCAATTCTTAAATGATCTTTTCTAAAGAAAAAAAATGTATATGTAATAAATTTACTGGCATTGCTTGGCAAAAATAAATTGCCGACATTACAGAGTCTAGCCTTTGAATTAATTTTGACTAAATCATAATGGGGATCTACTATGATTCCTTTGTTAGTGGTATCATACTAATAGAATTTGAATAAAAATATTTTATTCTGCTCGTTATGATATTGCAATTTAATGACCCCTTCCAACTTCTCATAGTAGTCAACTCCAAACTCATTCAAAGTCAATCCCTTAACACAAACTCCATTGTTATATTTCTTTTTGCCCTGCTCATATTCTTCAATATGAAACATATGCTCATTGATGAAATACCCGTTGTAGCACTTCACATTTCTTTTAAGACTCAAACTTAGTAAAGACAAGGTAACAGTAGCATTCCCTCCCAATTAAAAAACCTGGTATATGAAGTACAACTATTAACAATTAACGAGAAATGTATAATGAAATTAAGTATCCTGAGAGATAAGAATAATTATATAGTATTTACATGTATTCTGAACCCCATAAAAAAAATTTCATCCTGTAATCAAAAGATTTGAAATTCAATTAGCTGTGAGTTTTAGGAGAATAAATATTAACAATATTGCATGCGAAGAATTCAACAATGTATCAGTTTATGATATTATAAGAGATAAATTGTTTGAAAATAACATGTTAAGTAGTTTATCGCGGTTAAATTGTACATAATTATATGCTTGTCTGAATTTTATTTTTGACAAATATCTTCCCCACACGGTATTTTTTTGTACGAGTCATCCAGGATGGGAAAATATTGACAAGTTCTTATATGAAGGCACTTCCCCACCATCATCATGTCTTGGAACGCCATTGATTATTGTTTTCAATTAAGGCTCAAAATAGTACGAGATAAATATTAAGATCTCTTCAACAATATAGGCCTCGCATATATATTAAAGCCTCAACATGCGCTTGTTTTTTACTTTTCTCTTAAGGTTGAACAAAGACCTGTATGAAATTAAATGAATGTTTTGAAATATACAAAGAAAGACAATAAAATTTTAATTACGATGCATGTGTAATCCTTAACCTCTCGAATGGATACATCTATTTATATTAGACTAGGCCTCCAACTTTTGCCTTAAACGGTAAATGTATAGGTATATGCTCTATTGATTTGAAAAATGATAGAGGGAATATCATCTCAAGTTTGATGGTATTCATTTCAAGCCTCTCCATATGTTTTGTTTGCAACTTGTTTGAGCATATATCTCTAAAGAAGTGATTGATCTCCATGAGTGTATCTCATATCCTCTTTGAAAATAAATCCTAGTAAGCTAATGAAATGAGTATTTACATAAACATGTGGCAGTCATAACTCTTCATTCCATACAATCTGCAATCCTTTAAATTCACCTACTTTGATATGTTCGAGGCATGTCTATAGGAAAAATGCAAAATTTTAAGCCATTAGCAGACAAGTAACCGTCCATTCTTATTTAAGACAAAACTAACATCGGGTTTTATGATCCGTGACCCAACATAAACCAACTACATATTTTCATGTTGACAAAACAAAGCTATAACCAGTATGGTTTAAACGATCCATTTTTCTTTTTGATCTTTTCATCTTTTTTCTCTCTCCTCACTTTGGTTTTCATGTCTGATTTTTTCTCGTATTCCTTATAGTGACAAAATGGTTTGCATTTTTTTCCTCATTTTCAATTGTTGTCTCTTTATTTTCAATCTTTTGAAAAATAAAAAATTCAAATAAAAAATTCAAATGATTTTTCAAATAATCATGTGCCAACCTAATGATGGAATGTTTTTTTGATTCCACAAAAACCCACATCAAAATCATCAAAACAAACTATTAAGACCAATATTGAATAAAATAAACGTAAACTAACAAAAAAAAACTACATGACTAGAAGAGAAAAAAAGTGCATTGTATGAATCTATAGTGTAATTGAGTGGAAGAGTACAGTGGAGTGAACAACATTTTACTTAGCTCTTTCAGTGTTTTGTTAATAAGAACCTCACTACTCTCTGTGGACATGCACGGGCACGTAAACCTGTTCTGACCGTGATCTTTTACAGGAAAACATATGTTTTGCGATCCAAAAATCTTACTTGATTATTAAACTAATTATTGGGGTAATGATATCTTTTTACAAGGTCTAATATTTGAATAAATACTAGATCATTTATTTGTGCTATATTACGGGTCAAATCAACTTTTTTAAAAAAAATTAAAAATATCCAAGTATTTGCTAATATGTTTTCAAGAAGAAAAATATTCAAACTGTGTAGAGATTAATACGATGTCACCCGATTAACTTGGCAAATCCAAAGGTAACTTGGACAACGAGAAAAAAAAACATAGTTTGATTAAAAAAATTTAATGACATATTTTTAAAAAAAAATTATATTGAGACAATAACATATTGGATCTGTCTAGGTCATTAGACCATGATAATCTTATAAAAAATAAATCAAAAAATATATCGAAGCCCAATTATTAATCAAATCAATGTTGAAGAATGAAATTGAAAAATATCAAGTAAAAAAAGGGAAAAAAAAACTTGAGTGGATTTGGGTTAACCTATCAAACCTAGATCATGAGACTAATATAACCTAATAGAAAGCAAATCAAAATAAATTATGAAGTTTAATTCCTAATCAATTCAACATTCAATGATGAAATTAAAAAAAATCAATTAAAAAAAAGACTTGAGTCAACCCTATTTAACCCACTAAACCATGGACTTAGGTCATGAGATTAGAATAACCTTATAGAAAACAAACCAAAATGAATTATGAAGTTTAATTTTCAATCAACCCATATGGTTTAGGATGAAATTGAAAAAAAAAATTCAATGACAAAAAAGATTAAAAAAAACCTAAGTCAACCAGATTAACTCGCAAAACTCGTGACTCAAGTCATAAGATTGAGATAACCTTATAGAAAACAAATTGAAACAAACTATAAAGCTCAATTCCCAATAAATCTAAAGTTAAAAGATGAAATTAAAAAATAAAATATTGTTCCAATGAACAATACTTTGTGAGAAGCGGAATAATGATCTTCTCTCTTCAATTAGTTCTTATTAATAAAATATAATTAAAAAATAAAATAGTTGACGCATGCAACGCACATGCTAGCATGTGGAAGGTGTCCACCCCTTTAAACGACGTGTGCAACGTTTCGTGGCGATCAAAAACTCCCTTCTTCTATGTCGTTAGAAGTGTCACATCGTCCTTTTCCTTTTAGGGCAACCTGTGTCAGTATTGGCGTGGCGATGTGATGCCAATGATAATTTGTTTTTATTTTTTTCTCCTCCCATAGGTATTTGCGCTAGCTATGCAAAACTTTAGAGTTGTCCTTTTAAGTTATAGAGATTTTAACTTATGTCCTTATTCTTTTAATTTTTGTTCATGTCCTTTTTATAAAATTATGATTTATTTTTAATTTTATCATTCAATCTTAATTTGTAATATATATTTATTAACAATTTGGTTCTCATTCATTTTATTTTTTTTATGGATCCTTTTGTTAAATTATTTTTTTCTTTTTAATTTCATCCTTGCAATGGTTCTCTAATTTATTTTTTGTTTCAATTTTGTACCTCATTCTTTTATTAAATTAATTTTTCTTTTTAATTTTATTATTTAATAAAAAAAATAGTTTTCCTCAAATTTATTTTTTATTTCCATGTTGATTCTCATTCTTTCAATTGTTATTTTTGTTTTGGATTATTTTGTATAGTTTTTTTTTCCAATCTCATCCTCTAATATTTGATTATTTCAATTTCACCCTTCATTTAAGAGATTTTAGTGGTCCTCTAATTTATTTTATTTTTTCCGGATTGAATTTCATAGTTTTTTCTGGTGATATATTTTTAATCTAATAACCTAAGTTACAGGTTTGTAAAGTTAATATAAATTGAGATTGTTTTTCTTTACTTATTTTCTTATTTGATTTCATCATTTAATATTGATTTTTTTTTAAATAAGCTTTTTGATCCTATATACCAGAAATTTCACAGATTAACTCAAGTTAAATTAATCATTTTTATAACGTTGCCTTTAAGAAAAATAATCTTGATATTTTTCAAACATCATTTTTTAAGAAAATAATAATAATTATTCAACTCCACAAGCGTACCCGGGTACATGTCTAGTTTGGCAATTAAGCATGCTAATGACGGTTTTGTACAAATATGATGCAACCTTCCAACAACTATGGTTAATTGGCAAACCTCTCACTTCCAGGTTCTCTGGATACAGATATCAATCACCCGTAATGTATTCACCCCTTCTATTTGATTTTATTCCTTCAAAGAGAACCTCAATTTTGATGGTAATTGTTATGAATGAAGCAGTCGAAGTCAGAATCACTCTGAAAATATGATAGGAGAAAAGAATAAAAAGGAGGAATGCTTCTCACTAGCAGGGAGCCCCTCAATGAATTAGAAATTGTGCAATTTGATGCACTGCATCATTAGACTACTAAGATTTTGCTGCTTTTCCTTCTTCTGCAGCTGAATGTTTGAGCTGGAAAATACCACCAAGTCCTCGTCCCTTGGCAAGCTGCTCAATTTCTTGTAGTTTGTGCTTTAAAAGTTCCACTTCTTTTGCCAAGTCTTCATCTCTTTGCTTCATTGCCTAAAACAAAGTGAATAACAGTGTCCATGAATTGGGAATACTGGAAATAAATGCCAATTATCAATTTGATAACATGCTATGAGACGAGGCTGCAATAAAGTATTAGTTATTTGATGATACATTTCTGCTGTCCAAGCCTTATCATTAAACATGACAATGTCATAAAGAAAACAGGAAAAAGAAAAAGAAAACACTATAAAGCCATCAAGAGGCCCTCAATTTTCATCGAAGTAAACACGAGATGGGAGGTGCCAATGAAGAGTCTGCTTCAATTTATTGTTATCAACAACAGACATGCATCGAAATATGAAGGGTTTATCATTTAAGGCCGCTACAAATTTCTTAAAACAGATCAAGAAGAGACATCAGTTTGAGAACTTGAAAGTGTGGTGATGTATATTACGATCTGGAATTTTCAATCATCATGTCTTCTCTTTAGTAGGAAATAAAATTGCATTAGAAAATGACCAATACTGAAAGTAGGGAGGAACATAGGGATTGATTCTGCTAGAAAAGTAGTGACATGTTTCTATTTTTGATTATTCAAACACTATCATTTCACAATATTGCAATTTCCTTCTTTGATTGTACAAAAGATCAGTTCAGCTATTCTCTAGAAAGTGGTCCCTGGGTGCCCCCCCCCCCCCCCCCTACTGTCATTTGGGCACCACATATACTCATGGCTCACACCGTCATGAAAATGATAGCACCAACCATCAAAATGCAAACATACTAACCTAAAGAAACTCCTTTTCTAATTGGCAAGTCCATTGGATTGGAAATGCCAATATGTATAGGACCCTAATCTATCAAGGATCTATATCTCCCCTCTCTTCTCTCTTCTCTTTTTTCTTACTATGCTTCTGTAGATTCGAGTGTGTATCTATCTTATTGACACATAAGTGTGAAACTAAAATTCTTCAAGAGTTATACCAAGCGGAAGTTGTCATCTTGTTGGGCCAGCGAAAACGTCCCAGAATCAATATTCATTAAATTCAGCTCCTCGTGCCCAGGAAAAAAATTTATATAACCCTTGCTTAGAATGCTATGATAACTGATGATAAAGAAAATACTTCATTACCAAAAGGGAAGGACATTGAAGAACAGGGGCTCTGCACATGGCAGCAGTTGCTAAACTATTCCATGCACAACACCTAGAACTATATAATGTCTAATGACATCCGAAGAATCTTATCAAACAGCTTTTGCATAAAGTAAATAATAACCATTCCAAGGCGGACCTGAGAAACAAAATTAGCAAAGAGATTTAATGTCAGCAAACAAAGAAGATTATTTTACCTCCAATTCTTGCTTTCGCTTTTCCTCTTTTCTGGCTTCTGATTTAGCACTTCTCTGCACCTCAAAAATCACAGCAGCTCCTGCCACCTATTCATGTTGAAAAATGGAGCACCTAAGTAATTGTAAACCCAAATAATCTTCATAGTTGTCTCATAGTGAAATAAGCACGTAAAATATATCAGATTCATTTTTTTTTTTTTCATGCTTATTAGTACATATAGCATGGTGTCAAAGCAAAGAACTCCACCATCACCTAAATCCAGACCAAATTTTGTCATAATCAATTAGAGTGCATTAAATTAGTGTTACTGGTTCCCATTTCTACAATCATATTGATGGAATAAGAAATTCAGCCAGTTGTAAATTGTGTACATATGTAAATATAATCACCCTCCCATCTATTTAGTCTTGCAGAAGGAGTGAAAAGCTCAGAAATCCATCAAGATTCAATTTATGCATAAGAGTTTCATTTACATTCACCACGGATAAACAATTTTCCTTTACAACAGAATTCAACGCCACAATCTAAAACTAATAATATTTCTTATTACGTAACATTTTTCTTATGAAACCTCAAATATACAGTAACATTTCCGCATAGGCTCTACACTTGTACAGAAAATTGAATTCTTGACAATTTCAAACACAGCTTTAGTCAGTTAAGTTAGCTTTGCCAACTAAAAAGACACCAAATTAGCTACACTATTCTCTCTCTTTCTGTAAATGCAAGGACAAAAACCAGCATAAGCACACAAACCCACAATTTACACAGCACAAAAGACATTGCAAATTGTACAGGATAAGTAGAGTTTCTGGGTATCAAAAAAATCAGACATTAAGAGAAGCAAAACTAAGGGACTCAAAACAAATTCTTCAAACATCAAGAAGAGCGACTTGGGATTAAAAAACAATACCGTGAAAATGAAGACTTCCCCAATAAGATCAACAGCAGCTTGGACAGCTTTTTCTTCATTCAAGGGCCTTATCTCAACATCAGTTGCATGACCATATATTCTTCTTTGCGTTCTTGTTGTAATCCGATGATTAGCCTGGTAATTCAATTCAAACAATCACAATCAAAGTTTCAATCTTTATCGCCTCAAAAGTGAAAAACAATCTAAATCACCAAAACCCATTTGATAAAATGAAAGATCAAGTCAAATGTATGGGTATAAAGAGTACCTGAGCAATGTTGACGATGAACTGACGAAACTTGGGGTGAAAAGCAGCCTGTTGTTTGATCCTGCTGGCCAATGGTTTACTCAATGTTTTCAAGGCTAATGTCCCTAACTTCAATAATGGCAGCACCATAATAACTCTTTTTCTTGAGTTCTTCCGAGATCTGATTCTGCAATCTTCTTTAACTTTTATTACAAGAACACGTATTGATCTCTATCTTTGGTCTTCTTTTAGAACCGTAGGTTATGTAATAGAGAATTTCTTGGCGAAGACGATAAAATGGCTGCCGATGTTGCTGTTGCGAAACAGCCAGTTCAGAAGGAGGAGAAAAGTCATTTCTGAATTATTATTTATTTCTTTAGGTCCACTTATGAGAAATTATTATTATTTCTTTATTTAAAAAACTTCTCATGCTTCGGCTTTGACAAAACTCTTTTTTTTTTTTTTCTAAAGTAAAACTAAGGGTGCTAATTTGAAGAAGTTGACTTTGGCTATGTTTATTTTTTAAAAAAGTATTTTTTAGAAAATTAATTTTTAAATTTTTTTATATTTATTTATTATTAAAAAGTTGATGAACAAAAAATATTTTTCAATCAAAAGAAAATTTAGTTTGGTTTTTAAGAAAGTGTTTTTCTAAAAAATTTGGACGGAAAACACTTTCCGGAAATTATGAAAAATTTAGAAATATCATATTATTTGCTGATTATATTAAATTTGGTCCTCAAAATTTTGATTGCTATATATATATTTTGTTTTGAATATTTATTTTTCAATTTTATTTCTTAAAATTTAATTTTTATATTAACTTTTGTTCTCATTTTTATAATTGTTATTTCCTTTTTTCTTATCTATTTTTTATTGAAATTTTTTATCTATCAAATTTGGTCTTCATTCTTTTCATTGTTACTTATTTTATTTGAAATAATTTATAAAATGTTAATTATTATTAGTTTAATTTCTTCATCTTTTATTTTTTTATTTTTTAGAATTGATCTCTATTATTTTGATTATTATTTATTTTATTTGAGGTAATTTATGAAATTATATTTTTTTTCAATTTCATTCTCATTCAACTTTTTAATTTGTAAGATTTGTTCCTCATTATTTTAATAAACTTGAGAAAAATAAAACATTAATAAATTATTTTTCAGCTTATTTTACATGACATAACCAAACATTGGAAAGTGTTTTTCAATTTATTTTTCATTACACTACCAAACATCAGAAAATAATTTATTTTCTCGGAATTCACTTTCCAAAAGAAAACTACTTTCCAGCAAACAAATTGGTGTGGATCTGCACTAGCTTGAGAAACTGATTTTTTTCTGTAAAAAATTATTCACACAGCTAAAAACATTTGGTGTTTTTACTGTTTATAAAAATATTATTTATCTTTTTATATTTTATTGTAGGTTAAAATAACATAATTTTTTAAAAATTTCAATATGATCCTCCAGTTAATTTTTTATATAATTGAGCTCTTTTAAAACTAAATTAGAACCTAATTGCATGTTTTTTTAAGAGAGGGTTAAATTGAAAGAAAAAGGATTGAAGTGAAAAACATAGATAACATTGGTGGCGGATTGAAAATTTGAGTCAAAAACTCATTTGAGTCCCTCATATTTTTTAGCTATTAAGTAATTAGTTCCTTGAATTTTACAAAATTTAATTTTGGCACTAAACTTTATTTTACTCATTGTTCAGTCTTTTTTTGGTTAGAAGAGAAAGAAAAAGTTGTCAGATTCCAGTTTAGAGAGAGAAAGTATCTAATGGTGAGGAATTTGGTCACCAAAACGGTTATTTTTTGTATCAAATGGTTTCATATGACGAGGAAAGTTAAGATTACGTGTGTATGTTTTTTTTTACCTTGAAAACACCTAAAAATCAAATATGAGCTCAAGAATATATTTTTTTTGTTTCAGGTGGATTTTTAAGTTTTAGGGTGGTTTTTTTATGTTTTTTGTGGTCGTGAATTGATTTAACAAGATTTCTATTGTGTTTCCTAAGTGTTTTGGGCAAAAAATAGGTTGAAAATCAGTTTTTTGATAAAAAAACATGATCAACCACCACAATAGCTGGATTTTGGGGATGAATAGACGACTCTTCGTCTACTGACGTAGTATCCCATTAAACTTAAAAAAAGCAGGTCGTTGCTTGATTGAGCCAAGCGCTAGGTATGGCCTAATTATTATTTTTTTTATTTTGATTTTTTAATAAAATAATGCATTAGTTGATATTTTTTTAAAATAGATTTTGGGTTTACGTTTTAATTAGTTTGTGATGATTTTTAATGATATTGGATATGTTTAATTTCTAAAGAGATATGTATGATTCATCTGTGATTTTTTCTTAATTTTATATAGATTAAATTTTTTTAAATATTGATTTTTTATAAGATTTTTCATTTGTGCAACCTTGTATTTTTTTTATTCAATAAATTTTTTTTGTGTCAATTTCTATTATAAATTTTATGTGTTTTTCTATTATAAATTTATTTTGATGCAGAAATTCATCAAACACAATAAGGTAAATTACTCATATTGTAATGTTAAATATTTTGATCTTCATTTATCGCTTAAGTTTTTTTTATAGAATCTCATTATTATATTGGTATTTTATTTTGCGATTGCATTTTTTTTATCATGTATTTAAATAAAAAAATTTGAAAAACAAATTATAATCTCATTGAAGTTCATAATCTGGTTTACAAGTTTTGTGTGTTAGCCCTAGTTCCCTGATTTATAGGTTTGATAAGTTCACTCATTAGCCGAATATGTATTTTTGGTTTCTAGTTTGTTAATTATTTTTAATAGTTTTTTCTCAATTTTATCTTTAAATATTGGATTGGTAGGGAAATAAACTGCATGATTTATTTATTTATTTATTGTTTTCTTTAGAGTTGTCATTCTCTCAAATAAGTTTTTTTAGGTTGGTGTTCAATTTTGTAACCATATATTTTTATCATATAATTAAAAGAATATATTTTATAAAAAAACAAATTATTAAACTTAATATATTACGTAACATGATTTGCTTGGGGACTGAGATCTTTCTAATATATCATTGTCTTAATAGTTTTTGTGAAAAAAATTATCATCTTAGAGTTTTGTTAAAAGTTGAGCCATGTATTTACAAGACATCAAGATTGCATCATAATCCATGAAATCAATCAATTTAATTTCGGTAAACTCTTGCGCAATTTAGTTTGAAACTCGAATTAAGCAAAGAGTTAGGTTTTGAGATGTCAAGATTGACCCATTCAGCCAGGTTTAATAACATGGTTAAAAAATTATTCACACTTCTCATATTTTTTTATATTTTAAAAAATTTGTCCGTCCCGCAGCAGAGCATGAGCCAATAGACTAGTAATACACCTATGCTGCAAATGCATTAAAAACAAAAGAGATAAATTCATGATTTGGGTTATAGATTTGACTGGGTTAAATTAGTCAAATAAGTTGGTTTTAATTAGACAATAATAAAAAGATAACAACAACAAATAGACCAAATTTTTTTAAAAAAAATAATCACAATAATCTAAGAAAAAATATATTTTCAAAATGAAATAACGATATAGCACAATTCTCAATCCATTAAATATAAAAGGATGAAATTGAGTAAAAAAAATATGTTTGAGTCAACTCGAGTTAGCATAACAAACTTATAATCCTAATAATCAGGGCCAAGTCAACCTGAGTTATCCTGCCAAACCCATAATCCAGATTATGAGATTAGAATAACCCAATAAAAAATAAAACTATGAAAATCACAAAGCCTATTTTTTTTTAAAGAAAAGACAATGTCAACTAATATTAACTTTTCAAATCCGTGACTTAGGTTATTAGATCGAAAACATCATATTTAGAAAAACCATAAAACTCAATATGTTGAAGGATACAATTGAAAAAATAATTTCAAATATACAAAATAATTTTAAAAATAGCAATTAAAAGAACGAGGATCAAAATCAAAATACAAAATAAATTTGATCTTTAATTGAATGTGAAGTGCATGTTTGAGAGTGTAGTAGGGGTTGCCTTTTAAAGTACTTCTCTTACAAATACATCAAAATAATATTTTTAAAAAAATATATTTTTAATATTAGTACATCAAAATGATAAAAAAACACAAAAATAATAATTTCAAACTAAAAAATCAAAAATTTTCAAAAGCATGGTCCAACCATAACCCCAAACAATTAAGTTGAAAAGAAAATTTAATTTAATAAAATGATAAAAAAAACAATCAAAAGAATGGGGATTAAAATTGAAATAGAAAATACAAATAAATTTTTGATTGAAGAGTAAAATTAAAAAAAATCAACAAAAGGTTCAAAAAAACAAAACCAAAACAATGAGGATCAAATTGAAAAAATAATATATGAAAAAATAAGATTGAATGATGAAATTGAAAATTAATAAAACTTATATAAAAGAACCATTAAAAATCAAAATATAAAGGATTGAGGTTGAAATACCAACAATAAAGAGAACAAAGCGATAGAAAAAATAAAAAAATAAAAAGGAAAGCCCCACTGATGATGAACCACCCCACCATCATTACATGTTGCACCGACACGAAGAGGATACGGTGACACTTCCAACAACACGAAGAAGATGAATTTTTGGCTGTAGGGAGGCACCACACACATTGCCTGAAGTGCGTGAATGCCTCCCACACGCTGATGATTGTGAAAAGTAATTTTATTTTATTTTTATTTTAAGAGTAAAGTTATCATTGTATTGTAATTTAAAAGTGAGAAGACATAAATATTTTTATCTATCAATTTTAAAATTTTTAATATGAAAAGTAATTGAATTATTTTACTATGGTTAAAAAAAAAAAAAGAACACATGTACCCTTGTCAATCCTTTATAACTAATGAGTACCATGAAAAAATTTAAATACCCTCTAACATTGGTTTTTTTTTAAATGGAAAAATTACCATTTCAATGGAATTGTAAAAATAGTTATGTATATAGTATTTTTCCATGTTTAATTATCTTTCGTTAACGAGGTTTGCTTGCCAAATGAATGTACCAACAACCCAAAATAAGCTCATCTAAAAAAGATTTGGTTAAAATTTATCTTGTATTTGTATAATTTAATCAATTCATCCAATAAAATTAAATTGTAAGTTCATTATTGTTTATATTTTAACACGTTTTAAAATTAAAAAAATATATATATTTTATAAAAAAATAAAATATTTCAAAAATATTTTTAAAAAAATCAAATCTCTTTTTAAAAATACTTCTACAATACTAGATCATCAAGATTCTTGAAAACAATTCAGAAATTAAAAATACTTCTTTTAAAAAAAAACTTAAACTTTTGAAGATATTTAAAGAATTAAAAAAATCTCATCCATCAAAATTTCTGAAAGTGTTTAAGAAATTTTAAAACAATTTTTTAAAATGATAAGAAATAAAAATATCAAAATTGCTAAAAAATTAAATTCTTAACATGTTTTTGAACAAAATCAAAATAAAAGTCCTATCAATTATTATTTTTTTGGGAAAAATAAGAATCTTAAGAAATAAAAAAAATAATAATTCGAAGTTCAAAAAATTGTATACTTCTCTTATAATTTTCAATGTTCTTGATTTAAGTGGATTAACTTACTCTTACCTATTTTTGGTTTAGTTGTATAATTGAGTCATTAGCACGGATGAAACAACGGAAAGTGTTTGAGCTTTGAAGACACCAAGGCACGGATGCAATCATGTAAAAATCAAGTCAGAAACAGATTTTGTCCAAAATATTCAAGAAAAGAGAGGAAATATAGATATGTAATATAAGAATGAGTGAAAATAATGGCTATTAAGAAAAGGGGATGCTAAATAGAAGAAATGATCAAAATTTCAGGCGAAATTAGAAAAATCTAACTTCATGCAGGCAAAGTTTCTAACAGAGGCCATCAGAACAAAAATCACATGCAATGAAGGTGAGAATTATATCAAACTGTGATATATGTAATTTATAACTCAGAATTGCTCAAAACCAAATCCCAACAAGTCTAAAGCGGTTAAAAACTCCCAACACCTCAGGGTCTTAGTTTCTGATAGCATTTCAGGCCCCATCTTCTTATGTGTTCCTCTGTCACCCTTATGCTTGCTCCCATAGATGACATCTGTATCTTATGTACGGACATTTTCAGAGTGGTTTTTCCATAGATTAGGTCAGAAAGACCAGAACAAATAAGATGATGAACAAAACTACCAAAAACAATATCATCATAAGTTGCCCCTTTGCACTGGCCTTCTTCATGACCATGGCAACTTTTTTCTGCAAGTGAAAAAAAGAAAGAAAAAGAAAAAGAAATGGTGATATCATATCATTTAAAAGAGTAGAAAAGTAGTATTTGATACATAGCCACTGAAAGAAAATCACCTGAACAAAGTCAAGTCGATTCGATGTACTGTCCATTTCCATACCCAAATCATCTATGATCTTTTCCTGAAGCACCAAGGACAAATTAAGTCCCAAAATTAAGCAATATCAAACTCGACTAGATTAGTCAGTTTCAAAGTTAATACAACCCTTGTGCAAGCTTCTTGCAGAGGGGTTGGGGTAAAATAAATGCAAGGAACATCAACCTACAAGATCCTAACCTGTGCAAGGAGCTCTTCATGTATGGTAAGGCCAACACCTCCAAATCTCCCGATGGTTATACTGAGCTCATCCAACTCCTCATCCTGTTGCCTGCATCCACCATACAATACAAAGGCAAAATGAGCAAAGAATGATTAAACAATATATGAAAATCTCAAAGACGTATCCTGAAGTTAAGCTAAACCAATCCAACCCTAATACTTTCAACCATGCTGCAGCTAACTCAATAAATTGTCTACTCTAGGCTCTAGCTGTGGAAGCACCCCCTAACTTAATGAAAGAAAATATTGCATTACAGGAACTACCACTACTCGCCATTAGATTGAATACACAAATATCCAAATATAAAAAATAACTCATATAAGGAAATATTTGTATGTGTAAACATCTATTGAAGCATTGCACACTAACAACAAATTCATCTCAAAGAATAAGGTAGGGAGTTAAAACACTTTACTTTATAAGAAGCAATTGTCTATCTGATTCTGATTGTATAAAATCATCATTATCTTGAGTATACTGGTTGGATTTGTCAGCCTGTTGAGAATTAGGCATCCTCATTAATTCTCTGCGCATCCCACTCACACTAGCAGTTCCACTAATATTCACCTCTCTTCCGGCTACTACTGCTTTCTTCACATTGCCCACCTAATAAAGCAACACAATCCATTGGGGTACACATAAATGAAAAATTACAGCTTACAGCTTACTATCTATTACACTTCCAAATATTCATTACAAAACCTAAATGACATGTATAAGATAAACAATTCAGTTATTAAGATAATCACGATACTGGGAGAAAGTTTGTCATAGACATTTTTACAAGTAAAAATGGGGAATACATTCACATTGCAGAAACCTTTCAGTTATAATAAAGTGATATCCTGAAAAAGAAACCTGCTATTGACATGGTACCTGATTGCGAGCAGTGCTGGTCCATCTCCTCCGTTTTTCAAGCTCTGCTTCATCAATGCCATACCAAGAAGGATCTCTACCTGCTACAGAAATTGCTTTGTCCAATTCATCCACCTTCCTATCAAGAAGAAAGCTTCATCAGTTGCATACAAGAATCGTATTCAACTAAATACAAAAACTCATGCGAAACACGTAGCTAACTTAGCTGCTTGGAAGATTAATGATCAATTTTTTTATTGGGAATTTATTTTATTGTTAATGAAATTCTTCTGTAGGTATAAGGAACAATCAGAGAAATAAGTGTCTTAGCTCATGATTCTTGCCAAACTCATCTAGCCAAACTCTCTACACCGCAAATTAAACAGCAAAAATCTTCAACAGAAACAGCTCCGAGTATAAAACTATAAATTATAATACCTGCCACTCAATGCTCTCACAAGCAGCAAGCAGGTCCTTTGTAAGATGCACTTGGTCTCCCATATCACAAGAAATCCGTTCCCATTGGTGAAAAGAAGATTGCAACTTGTCAATCTAAAATAGGGGAGCCCCAAAAATATTACGACAACAGACTTAGTCAAATTATAAATGTAAACCCCAAACAATCACAACAACATACTGAATATCGAATTCAGACACTCATGGACCTAACAAAACAACCCATCAACCTCAAAATCTTAAAACAAGAAAAACTTACAGATTCTTGAATCTCCTCTTTCACAATATAAAACGGGTCTTGCGCTGATGACATGTTAAAAACAATAACTATAACTCAACCTACATTAATACAACAAAGTTAAATCAGCAAAATGTATACTAAACTTTACTTTCTTTATAAGGAGCTTTCAGCAATGATCAAATTACGTCACTAATTTTTTTTAAATAATATAATCATCGTAAATAACCAATCTGATAAAAACCCAGAAACGAAATCGAAAATGAAAGGCAATTCAAATCTTAAACAGACTCAAAACTGCAAAGCAAATGTTACTCAAATTAACGGGTTTTAATTAATAAATGCAGATCTAAATGCTTTTAAGCAGTTCGAAGAATATGATCAACAAAGAAATGGATTGACACTAAAAAAATAGAGACCCCGAAATTATTTATTCATTAACAGAAAAATCTAAAAAATATATAAGAAAATCCAAGAAAAATACAACAATCCATCCTTTGAATGATTCGATTGCATTAAATGAAAAGATAATTCAAATGAAATGAAATCTAACTTCAGAGATCGAACTGTTTTCCCAGGTACGGATTTTGGGACGACAAGGAGAGTTCCTGGCTCAAGGAAAGTTTCTACACTTGGTTTTTTGTTTTGTTTTTGTGGTGTTTATTGGGTTGTTAAAGAAGTATTGGGCTTTCGCACTGAAAATGAAAAGAAGATTTTTAGCCCACATATTATAATGCCCCAATGGGCCTGATTGTATCCATAAGACCAATTTTGCTTTTTTTCTTATGATACTTCTTCTCGAGGATTTATTTGCTACCCTCCCATGTCTTTCACATATTATAATGGCCCAATGGGCCTGCTTGGGGTTACTGAAGGAGCAAGAGTAGTTCCTTGAGATGTTGACTTTTCCTAGGTTAATGAACGAGGAAAAAATAAGAATAAAAAACAAATGATAAAATCAGCTGACCATAAAAGACAGCACCTGTGATTCCAAAATAAACAACCTCAAATAGTAATCAGCAATGGAAGAAAAACAAAGACAAAGTCAAGATCATCTAAAAATAGACGACAGAAAAGTCAACAAAATACTATGAAAACACAGAGAAAGCTCAACACATTTGGAGGAAGAAAAAACGAGTTTTAGAGGCTGTAGAAACCTTAGACCAGGCCACAGTCATGGAGAAGGAGACCATATGTATAAACCTAAACCCATACAGCCCTGTACGAATGGCTGCAAAGCAAGGAGCATGTGATAAAAAGAGTAGGTAATGCAAATATAATTAGAAAAAGTCAATACAGAAGCAACCAAGAACAAAACAAAGAGCAAAAACATATTGTAAAGAAGAATATCGAGCTGGAAATATAGAAGACAATGCAAAAGGGTGGTGGGTAGGTAAAAGCAGACATAGGGGAAAATAGGTTGTAAGAAGACAAGGGAAAAGGCATTCCTTAAAAAAATAGTAACAAAGCCACATGATGCTAAAGGCAATGGACAAACCTGTAACAAAAATTAGACAGGAATCAAGATCTTAGACTGATGGGAAACTCATAAATCATTAACTAAAAAAAGCACCAACCAAAAGAGAGGAGGAGAAGAACACGCTGCACAAGAAGAAGCTGGAGGAATCTTACATCAAGATGGAAACTTGTTTCAACCTCATTAAGGAACATCCAATTGCTTGAGGTAAAATAAAGGACTGTATAATTTGATACCCAATGATCCCAAAGAAACAAGTTACAGAACAAAAACAATTCTCTCCTAGCTTGAGCTGTTGTGAGTAATAGTGTTCATGACAGGCAAATATAGACAACCAACATTGATGGCAGCTTTTTAGTGAAGATTTGCTGTGTTTAGATCGAATAAACTACAAATGGAGGGGATCTTTACTTTCAAACAAATGTTTGGTTGAAGAATTAATTGCCCCTAAAAAACCCAATACTTCTTTTGGCTAGCTATTCGGAATAAACTCAACAAAAAGAGTTTCTTATTTCATCACCGTTAGTGCCGGAGACTCAAGCAACTTGCAACTTTTTTGGTATAGCTATTAAGAACACTGACCATCTTTTCATTCATTGCAATTTTGTTTAGAATATTTGGATGAGAATTCTATCTTGGTGGGGGAATTAGTGGATGTTTTTCTAGGTGTTTGGATGACATGTTATATCAATGGTTTGTGTTAGTTACTAGAAATTAAAAACAAAAAAGCTTCTTAGAAGCTTTTATTCTTTTGCACAACCTGGAGCTGTATACGGCTAGTTCGAAATAATGCTGTCTTCCAAGAAGGAACTACAAATCTTGGTTCATGTTTTAGCTTAATTCTTCACCATCTAATCAATGCAGATTACATTAAATTTTTAAACAAACCAATATAGAATTTACTAATGTTGTTTTTTATTTGTTTTGTCTGTTTTCCCTTTTTCATATCTCAATGTAAGCTTTCTTGTTTTTTTTTTTTTTTTTTTTTTATGACTACTGTCAAAATAGTCATGTTTTTAATAAAATCGATGATTACGAAGAATATTATAAGGGTTCGGTTGGCTTGTTCTTCTCGGAGAAGAGAACATTATTATTTAAAAAGTGGAGAAATTAAGCTTTATGTCAAAACATTGTGCAAGAATATGTTTTAGGGATAGATATTTTTACTGGAGACCTGGAAACCCATTAAGAGACATTGAGAATTCAATGAATTCTCTACCAAATAACCACGAAAAATGTGGCATGCTTATTACTCGATGAAAGGAAAGATCGATTACGCGTAAGAGCTGGCCAGAAATCGTGTACAAAATCAAAATCATTTACTGTTTATACGTAGAATTAACAATGTTAACGATCAGTGTCTATTTTTTCTTTGTGTACTCCATCTCTTTAAGAAAAAAAATAAAATAAACGCGTTTATAATGTTTTCAATAGACTAAAATTAACATTTACAGAGTAAGAAAATCATAATTTTAAATTAAAAAAAAAAGATAACACAAAATCTAAAATAAATTAAAAACCCAACATAAAAAATAATAAATTTAACTCAAATAACACCATCTGACCAACCTAATTTGAGGGTCTTCTACAACTCGATTGATTACAACTATTCTTATTAGATTAAAAGTTATGAATTTTTTTCATCATCCTATTCATTTAGTGCTTAGACTTAATAGTTTAGAAATGAACGATGAGTCTGCAAAGCCTACAAATAACAAATCTATAACTCACTGCTCAGGTATATAATATTTTATACTTATCTAACATGATTATGGTTACTTTTAAAATATTTTTTATTCAGAAATGTATCTAAAGAATATTTTTTTATTTTTAAAAATTATTTTTAACATCAGCACATCAAAATGATATAAAAACACCAAAAAAATATTAATTTAAAGCAAAAAAAAAAATAAAAAATCTCAAATTTCGCTTTTAAAATACAAAAATAAACAGGTTCACACGTGGTCTAAGTTAGCTTTCGGTCACCACTTTATTACCCCTTTTTCTATTAATTACTGATAATAAACCACTAATCTATCACACAAACTTGTTTAAAAGTAGAATAATGCTAAAGAAAAAGCGAAAACACACAATCCATGCATAGTGACTAGTGTTTCTTTAAATTCTCTTGGAAAATAGAAAGAAAAGAAAAGAGGTAGCAATGTACCTTAGACAACAGAAAATTAATAACCTAATGTTCAAGTCTTAACTACTTGAATTGGCCCATTTGAATATTTCGTGCTTCTGTAATTTGCTTGATTAATATTAAACGCAAGAGTTTACCTCAATAGAAAAGGAACATAATATTTTTTATAAATAAATATTGCTTGAGTCCTTGTTTTACTTACGGAGGAAGAAAGACAAATTCAAAGTACACGATCGATGGGAAACCCATGCACCCCACATCGTAGAAGCATATATTTTCAAAGTTTTTTTTTTTCGCTCGCATGTTTCGGAAAGGTATTCTTCTTACGAAATGACTGGGATTCAAGAAAGCAACGGTCAAGTTGGCCCTAAAACCATGCAGGAAAAGACCCGAAATCAGTCGGTGGAGACATAGACACGCTTGTGTATGAAAGTGTGCATAAATAGTCAGACATGAATTTGATAAAATATGCAGTGGCAAGTTTGTGTAAGAAATGGTTTCTTGATTGATATTAATTTTTTTTTATCAACAAGTAAGAAATGGCTACAAAAAACGACAGGAGTATGTTATGTATTTCCTATATCAATAGAAAATAATATAAATTAAAACATAACCTAATAATTTAAACTATTAAATTGAAATGATTCTTTAATATGATATTAGATTTTTAATGACCTAGTAATAACAAGTTTGAATCTTAATATCTATATTTATTTGATATAAATTAAGTGAAAGGTAATATGAATTTGTAAAAATTTTAAATATAAAGAATTTTTATTTAAAAAATTTTTATAGAGAATAATATATATTATATTTTGATAAATTATTTAATAACTTGTAGTATTAAATGGTTTGATGATGTGGTCAGAGATGTTCTGTTGAAGCATGACCATCATAACGTTGTTTTCAAGCTACCAAGCAGGTCCCAAGCAACTACAATTGAAAAGGACAGGAATGGAATAGCTAGGTTCCCCGTTTGAAAGTTACAAAGACGACACATTTGAAGTCATGAGTCATGACAAGCATCAAAGTTGCCTGTGCATGCTTGCTTTGAGACATTTCATTTTTCAAAGGTCTTTGGCTGTAATTCTTTGTTCTTTATAATTTTAGTTTCTCTTGACTTGTGATTCAAAACCTGATCATCTAGGAACGAAGACTCACTATTATATCCAATGACAAGGACATTCTTTCCGTGTAGGTTCATCCTGTGTAGGTGACCAAGTTATTGACTCTACTTTTTTCAACTTAGTACGTATAGTCAAGTAAATCATGTGGGCTAGCTGATCACCTTAAATAGGGTGAGATTTCCCGTTGCTATCAAGATTCTTACCACCATACAGAGGAAAGGAGAATTCTTCCACCTCGAAGGCATAATGGTGCAAGACACATTTGTTAGGAGTGAAGGGATTTGCGATGTTATTGATCCCATTCAAGAGCAGAAAGCAACTGAGTTGTTTCAAGCTCAAACTCATTTGTATGGCCAAATGTTCAATTACTTAAATTCCATGTCACTAGTGTGTGCAGCTCAGCTGGGCATACCAGACATAATCCACAACCATGGCAGGCCCATCACTCTACCTGAATTGGTTTCAGCACTTCACATTCCACCAAACAAAACTAGTTGCATATACCGGCTCATGCGCATGTTGGTGCACTCAGGCTTCTTTGCCACCACAAAAGCTGTTGTTGGTCAAGGAGGAGGAGAAGAAGCCTATGTTCTGACACCACCTTCCCAGCTACTTGTCAAAGATAACACCAATTGCTTGTCACCGTTTATGTCATTGATTAATCCAGCATTTGTGACACCATGGCATTCCTTGGGAGATTGGTTTCGAGGGAGTGAGCCAACTGCATTTCAGCAGGCATATGGGATGGCATTTTGGGAGTACAATAACCAAAATCCTGAACTCAATCGCCTTTTTAATGCAGCAATGGCCTGTGATTCTCAGATGATGAACTTGGTTATTAGAGACTGTAAGCCAATTTTTGAGGGGTTGGATTCAATGGTTGATGTAGGAGGAGGTACTGGATCACTTGCCAGGATCATATCCGAGACATTCCCTCATATGAATTGCACAGTACTTGAGATTCCACAAGTCATTGCCAACTTGGAAGGCACTGAGAACTTGAAATATGTTGGAGGAGATATGTTTCAGCATATCCCTTCTGCAGACGCCGTCTTACTTAAGGTATATGCTGCTCTCTGCACTCAAACACTACTCTTCCATCTATGAATTTGATTATTGGATCATGTTTATTATATTGCATAAACATTTAAATGTAGACAACGTTCTCAGTCGGCTCATTGTGCTGAATCAATTTTTGGCAGTTAATTTTTCATGGTTGGAGTGATGAGGATTGCGTGAAGATACTGAAGAAATGCAAAGAAGCTATTTCAAGCAAAGAAAAGGGAGGAAAGGTGATTATCGTAGACGTGGTGATAAATGAGAAGAAAGATGAGCATGAATTAACCGAAACAAAGCTCCTTTTTGACATGCTGATGATGGTTGTGGCTGCTGGGAAAGAGAGAAGTGTCGAAGAATGGGAAAGGCTGTTCTTGGAGGCTGGTTTCAGTCACTACAAGATTACATCCTTATTTGGTCTCAGGTCCCTAATTGAAGTTTATCCTTAGGCCGAAGAAACTATGTATTGTAAACTATATAGCTAGTATGATTGCTGAATAAATTTATGTATCCTGCTTGAGAAGTTGTTGTGATGGCACAAGTCCAAGCACCTACCTTCTATGTTGATTTATTAAGCATTAATTCAAAGATTAATCGTATCACTCAAACTTGAGCTTGCAAGGCTTGTTCATGGTATTAAGAATTATGTATGACTCTGGCATTAAATTATAATGACCCACCTAAAACTTCAAGGGAAATAATTTTAACAGTAACACTGTCCTGTTAATGAATAGCGGAGGGATTCAGTGTAAAAATATGTTCTTGGAAAATATTTTTAAAATTTTAATTGAAGTAAAATATTTCATTGAAAATTTCAACTATGTTGTAGTCCATATTTAAACTTAATTTATTTATTAGAAAATATTTTTAATTTATAAAATTTTATAAATAATAATTCACTTACAATATCATAAAATTAATTTAACCACCATCTCTATCTTACCAACACATCTTCTTTTATTATTACCATGACCACCTCACTACCTTCTCCTCCTCCCTTGTCACAGCCATATCACCGCACCTCATCCTTTTATACCGCTATAATCACTCCACAACCACCTTATCATCTCCACCACAATAATCATTTTATCATTATTTTTTTTTACTAACACCACAATTACTTTACCATCTTCTCCATCTTTTTTTTTTTTTTTAGATTTGAGGAAATCTCACCTCTCAAAAAACGCACTTTGTGAATCCAGGTAAGGAAATAAAATCCCGGCTGTCCTAGGTTTTTACAAGAAATGCACGTCCTGACTCGAACTCGAGACCTGTTATGCAGATCTCAAAGCCTTTACCATCACACTACGCCTCATAAAAACTTCTCCATCATTATATATTGACATATAACAATTATCATTGTTGTTATATTATATTACTATTATTTTTATTATTATTACTATCACCATTATCATAACTATTCTCGCATCATCTTAATTTTTTTAAATGAAAAAACATAATAAAGAATATATTGTCGTTTATAGAAAAATATACTGGTATTTAGTAGTCTTGTGTGTCATAAATATTAAGATGCTGTTATGTCAGAGGAAAAGGCCAGCATTGTGTCCATTGCTTCTCTTTATTGTATCTGACTAACCCCACAACAGAAACTTTTACCATTAAAAACACAGTTAGCTAAAGATTTTTGTCTTTAGTCCTGGTCTGGTTATGGCTAGAGAGAACAAAATAGACCTATCATCCAATGGCCTTGAACTTATCATGAAAGTTCAAAGAGGTGATGCAACAATGTGTAGATGAACATTAGACTTAACGGGGTGGTGAAATGAGTGAAATTCAAGTTTCTTTTTAGATCTGCAACGAAACTGAGTGCAGGCCAGTTTCCTATTTGGAGATTACAAAGAATTATCCTCATAATACAAAACCTCATCTCGAGAATTTTGGGACTCAACTCAATGCTAGTCAACCTAGTGCAACTCTGAATATATTTTCCACCGAACATCTGTAATTTTGTCTCCTCGGTTACTTGGTCCAGGACTAATCCTTTGTTGCATCTCAGAAGATCATATCATCATCAATGCGAAATGGGACTCCACACCACACGCCCCACGCTACAAGTAACGTTTGCAGTCAAATCCTGCAGCTCTAAGAAATCAACAAGATCATGGAAACTCCCATATTTGAATAAAGAAACGTTCTCGACCAATTCTTCATGTATTACTAGTAACACGAAAGTTGGTGAAAAACATGGCTTGTTGAATGATTATTCCTTGTTTTTTATTCTTGCTTGCGTCTTGATAGAAGCCAAGTTATATATCTAATAAAACCTGTTTAATTGAAGCCTAAATTGTGGACTTTGCAAAACACGTTTTATACTGGAACTATAAGATTGTGGTCTCGTTACGTCTATCACAAGTGATTCTTCCTGAGAAGATTTTATTAAACATCCTTTATATATTTAGAATGATAAAAATACTAGATCAAGGGAACAAGAAATTAACCCCATGATTTCATTCTTTGATCTGGTCAGTCAAGAGCCATTTCTTAAGCTCAACCTACCCTTAATTTGTTTTCTACTTTTTTCTTTTTCTACGCCTATTTTTTTAAACTACCTAGCAATATCCAACTGTCAAGTTAGTTTAGCGGTCTTAATTGCTCAAGTAGTAGTTTCTGACACAATGAAATTTCCTCGTTAGCCTATCATCCACGTGATGCACAGTGCAAGAGTCCTCAAGACTGCATTATAAGAACCAACCGCGTCAGAATGTTTTGAGAGCAAATAAGGTAGAGACCTGCAAACAAAGATGGATGTAGATCAAGGGCATGGAGTCAGTGAGCTGTTTAAGGCTCAATGTCACCTTTATAAACATATCTACTACTTCATAGAATCAATGTCACTAAAATGTGCTGTTCAGCTTGGCATACCTGATGTGATCCAAAAAAATAACCAGCCCATTACCCTTCAACAGTTGCTTTCAGCCCTAAATTTTCCTGAATCAAAAGCAAATTTCCTGCAGCGCCTTATGCGCGTATTGGTGCATTCCGGTTTCTTTGATACAATCAAAATCCATGATAACCAAGAAGAAGTCGAAGAAGGTTATGTTCTCACTTCTTCTTCTAAGCTCCTGCTCCAAGATAGCCCCACCAGCCTGTCCCCAGTTGTTCTCACAATGCTAGATCCTGTGTTGATGAATCCATGGTTTTCTCTAGGCGAGTGGATCCAAGGGAAGGAGCGCACACCATTTGAAACTTACCATGGAATGAGCTTTGGGGAATATGGGAAGAGAAACTTCAAATTTATCAACAACTTGAATGAAGGAATGGCTAGTGATTCCAAATTGGTGAGTTTGGTTGTTAAAGAGCATAAGGAAATTTTCGAGTCAGTGGATTCATTGGTTGATGTAGGGGGTGGCACCGGAACTCTTGCTAGGAGCATAGCTGATGAATACCCCCATATGAAATGCACAGTCTTGGACCTCCCACAAGTTGTTGCCAACTTGCCAGAAAGTGAAAACTTGAAATTTGTTGGAGGTGACATGTTCAAGTCCATCCCTTCTGCAGATGCAATTATCATCAAGGTATAATAAATGCCAGTTTTTTCTATGTCATTATTTGGTTCTCAATAATTGAGAATATTGAAGCTTGAAAATATTCTGATGGTATAAAGTTTTTGAAGGACAAGTGGGGAAATTAAAAACGTTCTCATCTCTTCAGTTTTCTTCTTGAAATTGAACTCTTTGCAGTCTGTTTTGCTTAAATGGAGTGATGAGGACTGCATAAAGATATTGAAGCGATGCAGAGAAGCAATCCCATGCGAAGATGATGGAGGAAAGCTTGTGCTCGTAGAAATGGTGATTAACGACCAGAAAGATGAACAGGAACTGACCAAAACAAGGCTCTTTGTTGACATGGAAATGATGCTCTTATGCAACGGAAGGGGAAGAAATGAGATAGAATGGAAGAAACTCTTCCTGGAGGCTGGCTTTAGTCACTACAAAATCACAGCCACTTCTGGGTTAAATTCTATTATTGAGGTGTATCCTTGAGTAGTAGTATCGAACTCGGGATGTTATTTTCTCCTTTTCTACATGAATGTGTTCTAGTTTGTGTAATTTTAGCTCTGAAATGCCATGATCTCTGTGGCCTAGGAACTTTATATCTCTGGGTTCCTACTTAATATTTACAGCACGATACAATAAGGCATCCAAGATAACTTTGATAAGGCTATGTGTTACTGTCTCATTCTCAATTATTGTCACATAAACGGCCGGAAAGCAGTGGCTAAACAGCTTTTATTTTCTTATTTGGTAAATGTTTTGTCTCATCATCTTGTCTAGCTTAAGACAATGGGAACTTTTGATGTTGCGTGTCTACAGAAATAACCTACTTCTTAATCAAATTACCGCAGTTTCCTTATCTTACAAGTCACAGAATTGGAAGAGGAATGAGAAAAAATTAACAAAATTCGTTGCTGCTTATGACTTACCAAAAATACGTGACTCCATTACAGCTAACTCGCTTACATCAGTCATCCATAGAAGAAAGAAAACTGAAAATATTCTTATTAATGCCAAGATGAATTATTCCGCCAAATTCTGCATGGCTGGAAAAACAAAGATTAATTAAAGATACTGAAGAAATGATGGAGAGAAACTATGTCTAGTAGAGATGAGGGAGGGAAGTTGACCACCATAAACTTAGAGATAAATGATAAGAAACAGATGTAGATGACTAATTAAAAATTATGGCTGTGATTCTATTTTATTAGAACATAATTAGAAAAACAAGAAAGAGGAGCTTAATCCATTTTCTTGGAGGCCGGTTTAATTGTCCAAGACTCCAAGGCATATTGGATATCCTCTTGGCAGTTACTCTTCAACAAATAACATTTCTTTAAGCATTCTCCAACTCGTGACGCCAATGATCTGTCTACAAGGCCATGTGAGTGGGAAATAAAAGATAGCACGTTCTCATATGAAACAACATCAATAAAAGCTAGATGGATCTTTAAATTTGAACTTATATTTAAATGGAGTGGTTCAGAAATTCAAACAAGAATGTTAAGCATAGATTTCCATAAGGAGTACCTTGATTTGGTCTTAGTCCCCTGTGGGCTTCTGATCATGTTTGCCTATCATCTGTTCCTTCTTTACAGATACCACAAACATCCTGGCACTACTATCTTTGACCTAGAGAACGAGGACAAGAAACTTTGGGTTCAAAGAGTTCTGCAGGTCAGAGTCTCTCCCTCTTGTTTCCTTCCTTGAACCAAAATTAGTTTATTTCTTATTGTTCTTTGGTGTATGCAGGGTGCTGAAAGTGATATTAACAGAGCTGTAAATGTGATTTCGAGCGACACAAACATAGCGACTTACTTAGCCACCGTCTCTTTGACTCTCAGTTCTCTTATTGGAATTTGGCTTGGAAGTAGTTCTAATAATAATATCCTTGAAAGCAAGAGAATTTATGGTGACACAAGGCCATTCACCATTTTCATCAAGAACGTATGCCTCCTCGTCGCTTTTCTTATTGCTTTTTCATGTTTTGTTCAAGCAGCAAAGAATTTGGTTCATGCAAATTATTTACTGAGCTCCCCAGACAAGAAAAGGGCAGCGAAGAAAATTGAGTTTGTGGTTAAGAAAGGAGGTGAACTTTCCTTTTTCGGGCTCAGAGCTCTTTACTTTGCTCTTATCATGCTCCTTTGGTTTTTCGGCCCAATACCCATGTTTGTTGCCTCTATTGTTATGGTGATAGTCCTGTATTACCATGACATTCATACAGTTTTATTGCATGATCTCTACTGTGAGCTACATTGTCAGAAGGCTAGGGCACAAGGCGCCAGTGGCAGCTTTAGCTATTGAGAAAGGTCACAAGTACAGGGTTTTTAGTTTAGAGTCCGAATGTTCATCCATCCCAATTGAATTGCCATAGAATCGACTTCAAGTACTGCAATTTGTTCATTTATATTTATCGGAACTTCAGGATCATCAATTTTGTCTACCTCATATTTTCGTTTCATCTGTATTTTCTATCTTGTTTCGTTGGTTTGGTTCCATGTAAAGCCCACCTCCAGTTTGCATATACTTCATTGGTGAATCTTTATTTTCTTGGCTTTAACAGTTGTCTTGCGTTGTTGAGCGCCATGTGCTCATACCAGGTTCTTATGTAGTTATCGTGCATTGGTGCTTGTTGCTATTGTTTCCTTATAAGATGATGTTTGTTTCCGTGACTAGGCTGTGTTTTTTTAAAAAAATTAAATTTATTTTGTTTTAAATTATTTTTTAATATTTTTAAATCGTTTCTAAACATATGATATATATAAATATTGTTGGAAAATTTATTTAAAATATACTTAATGGGTATATACGAGATCAAATTAGAAGTGAATTACATTTATCTTTTGAGTTAAAATATTTATTGTAATTTAATATTTAACATAAGTTTTTTTTTAACAAGGAATATGAATTAAACAAGCTGTAGATAAATAAAAAATTAATCTAAAAAACCCTTTAATTAACATGTTTTAAAAAAACTTAAAATCCTGGAAAAAAGAAAAAAAAAACTTTTCTAATGGTTTATTTGTTGGGAAAGTAAAAAGTTAAAATTAGATTTAAACGACATTTAAACTTTTAGAGGACAAAGAACACCCACTCATGCCGGTGCTCGTGCCTAGATTTGATGTAAAATATTTTGTGCAAGTTTATATATATAGCATGCATGCTAGCTTAATTTTGTATGATTGCAAGTTTACTATATTCTTATTTTATTACATGATTATAAATTAGATAAATATGCTCACTTATCTAAGTTCTCTAGTAAGTTTTTGGACAAAAAAATAAGTATGCTCATTCATTTAGTATCACACATTCATATTAGGATTATTCTATCTGTACATGGGGACATAAACCATTATTGTTAAACTCGATTAAGTAAGAAGGGTCTAGGAAATTTAAAACTTGGATGCTAACCACAACCGAATTCTTAGTTGAACCGGATATAATATTAACTTAACAAAACTTATTTTACCTAACCGGATTTTTAATGATCCAATAAACCTAGTTAAACACGATACAAATTTAATTGAGTCAACCATCAAGAAAATAAATAATAAAATGTAATTCATTCAAGTTGATTTAATGACCCATGAGTTAATTTAAGAACTTGATGATTCAAATTCTTTTTCGAGTAAATTCTTGGATCGAATCTAATAACTATGACATAAATCATCCCTAACAAAATTAATCAGCTTGGAAGGTCCTCCACAAAAATTAATTAATGTTGTGCTACAGTTTTTTTATTCTAGGTAAAAAACATGGGTTTTTTTTTGTATCAAGCTAGTAAAGACACAGAGTTCTTTTATTTTCAACCTAATGATTCTCCATAAAACATTTCAACCTTTTTAATGGTAAACAAAATATAAAATTCAAAAATTTTATCTCAATGTTTATCTTTATCCGATCGTTGATTTAGATTGTTTTTAGATTTGTGAAGTTGATTAAATTATATAGAGTAATTTTTATATAATTTAATTTAAAATTTAATTTAAATAAAAAATAAAATCAAGAAATTTTAAAATTAATCTATTAAATCAAGTTTGATAATATTATTAAAGAGTTATTCGTAATTGAATATCTTTCTTTTTTAGGGAATAATGGATTTATAATCGTCTTAACGTTTCCTCTCTCTCTCTCTCTTTACGGTCATTACTTTTGTAGCAAGGAGTTCAATTATTTTTTGAAGTATTAATTTTAAGCCAAATCATAAAAAAATAAATAAATAAATCGCCATTTGGCATCATCGAACTTCGAGATGGATTTCATGTATACGGTTTGCGTTGGCAAAAACGTGCCGAAGACATATTATTAGTTCCAATTTCTATCACGCCAAGCAATGTTTTAAATTCGAAAGTCTTTTGCTGCTGGCAGCAGGCAGCAGGCAGCAGGCAGTCATCAATTTTTTTTTCCATGATTCTATTATGTACGCAAGCCGCATTTCTATCCTATTCGGACTTGCCTAATTTTGTTCCTTGAAAGTCATTTTTAGAATTTGGAAACAAAGACAAAGGACTTCAATTTCCCATTTCATCATCGAGTACTATATTTTAAACGCGGTTATAATCATGTTTTTTTAAAAAAATTAAAAAAATTAATTTTTTTATATGTTTTTAGATTATTTTGATCTTCTAATTTTGAAAGTAATTTTTTAAAAATAAAAAATATTATTTTAATATATTTATAAATAAAAAATATTTTAAATTACACCTGTTCTTACAATTTCAAACATATTCCTGAGGTAGAATTATATGATTAGGCCTGCACCATGCTTTTTTTTTTTTTTTATGGGTCGATCCAATCCTCACCACATTATTATAATAGAATAAAAATTGGAGTCACTAAGATTATTCTAATCTTGTTTTATTAAATGAAATTAATTGATACTTGCAGGCTGATCATGACAAAGATGTTGACCGTACATATCTAATTGTGATTGCATCCAACACCTCAGAAGCAACTTTCTTAGCTTCATCCAGCTCTAAAAGCCGCGAATAGGATTTCAGATTAATTTTTAATAAAAATCTAATGTTAAAGATATATTTTATTATACCATGTATTTTAATTTAAAAATATTATTTATATTTAATAAAATAAATTTAAAAATAATTGAATCAATCAACCGTGAATACTACCTCATAGAAATATTTTCATGATCATCTTTCTCCATTACCTTGGCACCAATTCGACTCCGTTGAATTAGCATAGGCCTCGGGGGAGCAAGGAGGTCATCGGGTCACACACATTCGAGACGCATTGCACATTATATGATTCAGTTCATTAAATTGTTCAAAAGAAAATTTAGATACAGTGTAAATGGCTGAGAAAGATGGAGAATAGCTAGAGATGAAGTTTGATCTGCAGCCACACCCCTCCAGATGAGAGGTTTAATCTCATTTTGTTTCTGCCGGAATGGCCAAGATATCTTGGATTTATTCCAAAAAGAATGAAAAATATTCAGTTGCATCTTGTTGTCGATCTATCTCACCCGCCTCGGAAATCCTGGCCAGATAACGCCCGAAACATATCTACCATCTTGAATGTATTCCATTCCGAAGGGAAAAACATAAATTAAAGTATGTTTGTTTGTAAGAAAGAATTTTATTTTTTTGAAAAATAGGTTTTTTAGAAAGTAAATTCCAGGAAAGTAAATTATTTTTCAAAGTTTGGTAGTGTCATGAAAAATAAATTGAAAAATATTTTTTAATGTTTGGTTAGTTATGGAAAATGAGCTGGAAAATAGCTTATTAATGTTTTAATTTTTTTCAAGTTTATTAAAATAATAAAAAAACAAATCTTACAAATTAAAATATTGAATGAGAATGGAATTGAAAAAAATCTAATTTCATAAATTATCTCAAATAAAATAAATAATAATCAAAATAATAGAGATCAAATTTAACAGATAAAAAAATTGAAAGATAATGAAATTAAAATAATAATAATTACAATTTTATAAATTATTTTAAATAAAATAAGTAACAATCAAAAGAATGAGGATCAAATTTGATAGATAAAAAATTTCAATTAAAAAAATGATAAGAGAAAAATAAATAATAATCATAAAAATAAGGACCAAAGTTAATATAAAAATCAAATTAAATCAAATTTTAAGGGATAAGAGTGAAAAAAAAAAGATTCAAACAAAATATATAGCAATTAAAAGTTTGAGAACTAAATTTGATATAATCAGCAAATAATATGATATTTCTAAATTTTTCACAACTTCTGAAAAGTATTTTCCGTTGATCGGAAAGTGTTTTCTGTTAACCAAATTTTCTAATAACAAATAAACACAGGAAAGTTTGAAAAATGACTTCTCAAAAATTACTTTTCAGAAAACAAACACACTCTAAAGCCAAATTAACATTTTGTGTACTTTTTTTATATGATTTTATCATCCGAACTAATTCTTATGTGTATTTTCTCCCCTTCCAATTCTCATGTGTATTTTGTTTATTTTTTTTTTGTAATTATAAAACAGAGCTTATTTAGAGGGTGTTTAGAAATTTAGTAGCGATTGTTTTTCAAAGTATTTTTCATTCAGAAATATATTAAAATAATATTTTTTTAAAATTATTTTTGATATTAACACATCAAAACGATATAAAAATATAAAAAAAATTAATTTTAAATAAAAAATAATTATTAAAAAAAACACTGTTTGAAAAGTAATTCCAAACAGCTCTAATATTGTTTACAAAAGAATAATACATCAACGTTCAATCACACAAAAAGTTGGATTTGATTAATTTATAAAACTTGAATTTAAAAAAAATGGAAAATTTATTTCTTATTAAAAGTGCATTAATAAAGGTAGATTTGAATTTATGTACTCACTGATCTATTTGTAAGCTACAAGTCCATTAGTTAATTGTGTCCTATCTTTTAAATTGATGTGTTTTGTATTGGGTTTAACGACGAATTTTTATTTTATTTAAAAAGTACATTAAAATAATTTTTTCAATTTTGATAATATTACTTCAAATCATAAGAAAAATATATTACAAGATTGAAATTTGAAAACATTATGAAGTTAAATATATTTTAAAATTTATTTATGATATTAATATATCAAAATAATTTAAAAAATATTTTAAAAAATAAAATAAAAAAATTATTTAAAAAAAAAATGTTGACATATTGGAGCCTAAAGTCTACCAGCATATTGCAGCCTGATATCATGATATATGTGGACAGAAAATTCCCACCAACTCAAGATTTGGGGAGGAGGAAAATATAAGTAAATCTTGATCCTGTACAGCGCCCATTTATCAAAGGATTTGACTTTTGGGCGCAACTATTTGGTTCCATTCTGCCACCCCTTCTTGAGTTCCTCAGCCGTAGATGGACCCTGTGTTAAGATAAGACGCTCCGCTGTAATGAAAAGACGGGCCCATCAAGAAAAGTTGCCTCCGAAGATTCGTCTATGGAGTCAGTAGTGGGCCTCAATAAATATAGCGAGTCATCTCAGCTTTATTCCTTGTTTGTTTGGCCTGTTAACTCACCACAGTGTGAACCACTATTTTTTTAAAAGCTGTTATAATAATTATTGTTTTTCAAAATGTTTTTTATTTAGAAATATCTTAAATTCTTTTTATTTTTTAAAAATTATTTTTGAATTTTTTTATTTTAAAAATATCTTGATTTTTTTTTATTTTTTAAAATTATTTTTGACATTAACATATTAAACTGATCAAAAATACTAAAAAAATAATTTAAAATATAATTTAAAACAAAATTTATATAAAAAACACTTTTAAAAGAAAAAATATTTTTAATGCACCTTGTGGTTAATGTGTTCATTGTTGAACATTTTATTAAAAATAAAGAGGAAAAAGAGTGATTATAGCCTATAAGAAACCTTACTAGCAACAATCATATAGTTTTTTAGATCATTCTGAACTACATGATCAGGGAGACGTAACCTTATATAAGTGACTGACAGTTTTTGGATTAGATAAAAATCAATCTTGTTTCTTTTAGCAATCTTACTTATGGATCCAATCCACCACTAATCTCCCACCACGTGCCTTGTATATTGGGTTAGGAGCATAGTCCCTCAACCAAATCATATTGGGAGCATACTTCAAGGATATATAATACTCACATAAAACTTGCACTACTATATACTATAATACACTCTTTATAAATTAGATACAATACGATACTACCCTTGCCTAGATAATAAACAAATAGTTCCTTTTGTTTTTTCCATGGTCATTAGACCAGTTAGGTTCTGAATTGGTTTAGGGTTTGGTCACTGGATCATTAATTCAATTAGTAGGTCACTAGATTAATTTAGGTCAATTATTTTATCTAAAACGATGTTATTTTAATTTGCTATTTTTTTTTAATTCTTTGAAGTTGACCTGGCTAAATTTAGCAAAGTTAGTAGGTGAGATATCAACAAGTCGATTCATCTCGGTTTGACCAAGTCAAAGTCTAAAATAGTTCAAACTAAAACAAATATCATAATGCATTTTTAATAGTGCATGGGTCGTCGAGTCACTAAGTCGACTCAACTGACCGAGTTAGGTTTAATAACTATGTTTTTCGCACTACAAAATATAAAACTAAATTTCACTTGTCCCATCGATATTATAAATTAATTTTAATGTCCCGACCACAATTATAAGATTTTGTCTAGCGGACCACAATTTCACTTGTCCCATTGATATCACTTGTCCCATTGATATCACAATGGCTTGAACTAGATCAGTCAAAAATCCTTGTCATTATTTTTTTATCAAAACAAGTCTACGTGAGCTACTGAACCCAACGTTCTTAAGTTCAACTATGTGTTGGGGTCAAGTACATATTAGTCTGACGAGCTACTAGACCCAACGACTTTGGTTTAGCTACACACTAAGCCCAAATAGATGTAGGTTTGACAATCTGCCAAACCCAATATTCTTGAGTCTAGCTACGTGCAAAGCTCGAACAAACACGGGCCTTACAAGCTGTCAGATCCAACATCTTTGGGTTCAGCTACACATTGAGCCAAAACAAACTTGGATCTAACAAGCTAGCATACTCAATGTCCCTAAGTTCAGTTATGCTCAAGGCCCAAACAAACACGGGTCTAGCAAGCTGTCATAACCATCACCCATAGGCTAGTCATTATGCCAAGTTCAAGTGGGCATGGGCTCGATAATCATTATGGGCTCTATGATTAGGCCCCGGGCTTTATTTGTTTATTCTTATGACTTTTAATATAAAAAATATTGATGTCAAGAATAATCATCTCTTTACACCCTTAAATATATAAAAGTTTTCTAAGAACCCACCATATTTCCATCAACATTAATATTGTGTAAGGGATATTTGTCCTTCATTAATATTATATAGAGATATTTATCTCTTTTTAATGTTGTGTAAGAGATATTTATCTCTTATAATATTATCAGGAAGAAATGACACTTCAAACCCTCCATTCAAGCAACATGACAAGGTTCAAGGGCTACATATATTCCTTAAACCACTTAGGTAAAAGGTTTACAATTTCTATTCTCTAAGTATTTGTACTTTAATTCTCAAAGCATTTATCATACAAAAATAAGGACAAACACTCTTGTTCTTAGAATTTAAAGCTTATTCTCTTTTTTATTACAATTTCTTATTAAAAGTCACTAACTTTATCTTCGGAAGGTCCCTAAACCCCCATAAAATGAACTGTTTTATAGGTTTTAGGTCTTTTACCACCAACCATCTACTTCATGAGTTCTGAAGAAGGGAATATTGACGTGAACGTCCAACCATTTAAGAACTTTATTCCTAAGCATATTAGATTTTGAAACATCATTAAAAAAAAAATGTCTTGTTCCATTATTCCAATACAATAGATTAACATCAATGTTTGAATGTTAAGCTTTGAGACCACTAAGTTTCGATCACAATCTTAAAATTATGATGCTTTCAAGTCACCAATGAGATATAGATGAAATCAAATTTCCAAGATATTCTTAAGTTGCTTTGATAGTTGAATTTAGATATGTAATGAATAGTTTTTATTATTATTATGTGTTTATAAATATATCTTACTTTTAATAAATAAAAAAATTCTAGAAAAGTAATATATAAGTAAAGAATGTATTATCTACCACAAAACTTTTTTTTTTGTTAGAATCTAAACTCAACTATCCAATTTAATCTAATATGAGAGCAAGGCCTAACAACTCAATAAAAAAACCCAAGAACTCAATCCATTTGACAAATTCTAAAAGATGGGTTGTAAGTGAAAGGAAGATTAGTGAACATATCCCACATTCAATAAATGAACTCTAAAAAAGTAATATAATAAGTTAAGAATGATTCACCCACCATAAAACTAATATTTGTTTTTTTTTGGAATTCAAGCTCAACTATCTAATTTAATACGATATTAAAGCTTTAATGAGACCTAATAGTCCACCAAAGATCTTGGAGTCAAAACCACTTGATATAACCTAAAAAATAGGTTGTAAGTGAAGGCGAGTAGAAGTAAACAAATCTCACATGAAGTAAATTATAACACAAACTCCACTATTATAGGTTTTTCTATCCTGACCATACTCTTCAGCATGAAAAATATATTCATTGATAAAATATATGTTATAACACTTGTCATTTCTTTCAAGACCTAAACATAGTAATTCAAACTACCAATATCAATCTCTCTTTTGATAAACCTTATATATGATTATAACCATTAAAAATTAAAGAGAAAGGTGTAATGCAATTAAATATTATGAGTTAAGAATTATTAAGTAGTGTTTACATGTATTCTAAATCACGTGGAAAATTATTCATCTTATAATTGAGAAATTTCAGATTTAGTTATATGTGAATTTTAAGATAGTAAAATTAAATAATGTTGCCTATGAGAAATTCCTTAATCTATTAGTTTATGAGAATATAAAAGAAATTTTTTTAAAAAATAACATGTTAATATTGTATTTACTGAATAAAATGTTTCAATTCATCGTAATTAAATAACATAAAATTATTTGCATGTTTTAATTCAATTTTTATCAAGTATCTTTCCTTATTGTATTTTTTTATACAGGTCATTAAGGATGGAAAAATATTGACAAATTCTCACTCGAAGGCACTTCCCTATCGTCATCATATCTTCGAACACAGTTGATTCTTGTTCTCAAGTGAGGCTCAAAATAGTACTAAATAAATGTTTAGATCTATTTAACAATATAAACCTCACATATCAAAGCCTCAACGTGTGCTTTATTTTTAACTTTACCTTAAGATTGAGTAAGTATTGGCATAGAATTAAATAAATTTTTTAAATTGATAAAATTAAAAAATAAAGAGAATAAAAAATTTAATTAGAATGCATATATAATCCCTAACCTCTCAAATGGATACATTCATTTGTATCAGACAGGACCTCCAATTTTTTTCTCAAACAATAAATGTATGGGTAGATATTCCATTGAGTTGAAGAAGGACGAAGGGAATATCATCTCAAGTTTATAGACTATTTAGACAATATTCATTTCAATTTTGTCCATGTGTTAGATATGCAACTTTTTATAGCATATATCTCTAAAAAAATGATTGATCTTTATGAGTGCATCTCAAATCTCTTTTGACAATAAATCCTGGTAAACAAATGAAATAAATGTTTGTATAAACATATGGTAGTCATGAATCTTTATACCATACAATCTGTATCCTTTAAATTTACTAATCCAGATATGTTCAAAACATATTCATCAGGAAAACATAGATTCTTAAGCTATTAGTAAACAAGTAACTATGCATTATTGTCTCAGCACCCCATAACCCATCATAAACCAATTCTATATTCTTATGGTGAAAAAACAAAGGTGCATTCATTATATCATTTATGTTGTCATTTGTCTTCCCTTCCACGTCTATCACTATTTTTAAACATGCTATTTTTGATATGCAAAACATCTAGATTATGTGGAAGGAGATTAGTCTTCCAATAAGAAAGCTTCCAAAAAAAATACTCCATTTTACCCAATTGTAAATCACACCAAAATCAAGAAACTTTTGCTTACCAGATTGAAAACCAAACGCAATGCTCTCATACTGCAATACCACATCATACAATTCTTTACCCAGCAATACTAGCAGTGCAACATCCATTTCAACGCTACCTACAAAAAAGTCTTTTATGTTTTTTATATACTTATAATAAGTTAGCAAGAAACTCTGAAGGTAATAATAAAAAAAAAGCTTTACCACTGTTTGTTAAGGTGAAAGCTTTGTTATTTTCTATATCGTATAGACATGCTAATTTTCTAAATTTGATCTAACCAAAAACAATCTCGTACGCATGAAAATCATTGATAGTCCACATCAAAGCTACCTTCTTCTGAAAATTCAATTTGCTTGAGACATCATATATCAAAGTCCTGAATAACCACAATTGATTCATCTCATCAATTAATGATCGAAGACAAACATCAATATTTCTACATAGACTATTAGCATCAAGTATGACCATAGATAAGAACATGAAGTCGGCCTCATACACATCTTCGATAGCAAGTTGTAAACTTTAAGTATTACCAGCCAACAAGAATATGATGTAACAAATGACCCAAATGTATTGAATCATATATATTCTGTGGTTCCATTAAAAACTGAGGATGCACCATACTAAATTGATTCCAGGCTTCACCATTAAAAGGATACACCATGACTTCATCCACTACATTCTGTGAATGATGTCATATCATGTGCTCAACAATCTTTGAAGACTTGAATAACCTTTGCAGTCTAAGAGTGATTGAGAAGTATCTTAGTTTTCTATATGTGACAAGAGTCCTTTCCTTACCAGTTCTAGATTTATACTGAGCATGCCCACAAGTTCTACACTCGGTCAAATTTGTATTTTTAGTACAACATGTAAAATTTTAGACACATATTAATTCCCTAGTATCCTAGACCAAAGGGTTTCGTCATTGATTTAACAACATAAAAGTTCTTTTTCAGTCTTTTCCTTTCGAGTAAATTGCTTCTCATTCATTCGATGATTATATTGTAACTAACCTTACTCGGCCTATGATCTAACTTTATGGTGAACATTTGTGCAATGACCAATAATTTACTATTATTTCCACACTCATCCTATAATGGTTCATCAGAATCTTTCAAAAGTTAAAAAAAAAAAAACTTGTTATGTATGCATTTAGTTCTTCATTTATAATTGAACATTCACTTGCATAACTATAATTTATTCTCATTGCATCCATAATCATACTCCTATAACAATTATTATTATCATCTATAACTTCATGCATGTTGCTAGAACTAGAAGTTGACGTAACCATCTTCTCTACCATGGTCTCGTCAGGAACATATGGTTCTCCATGTGCAAATCAACAAACGTATTTTTCCAATAATATTTTTGTAGAAGATGTAATATAATAATATCTGGAATGAAAAATTTTTAATTTTACATCTCTTACATAGACATCTAATACCGCCTCTACTAATATTTTTATTAGATAATACATAATTAATAAAAACCTCAACCTTATTACAATATTCCATCATGCGCAAGTGAAACTCGATACATCCAATAATGATCATCCATTACTTATATGAAACATATATAGAATATTGATGATAACATATTTTAATTAGTAATGTTAACTATACAAATTATTAGAACCTAATTAATTAATTAATTATCATTGGTTAAATTTAAAATTATTCAATCTATTTTAATAGTACCCTTTAATGATTATCATTTACCTAAAGAAAAAAAATTCAAATTCCTCTAAATTTACCTAAAATCTTAACCTAATAATAAAATTGATAAAATATGAAACGTACCTATTTAATAACTCATTATTTATTTCATTATGAAATACATAAGTTACAAAATTAAACTCAATTTCATCAAATGACAAACAAATATAATTTTTTAAAATTTCAAACAAACCCTACCATTTATAAATTATACAATAAATTTCTATAAGAAAAAAAGTATAAAACAAATAAACACACAAACAAACTATATATACCACATAAAAATGTCAAACAATTAACATAAAAAAATGGGTTACAACAAAAAATAGATGAATTTGCTTACTTGATGTGGCAAATCTTCAAAAAATTAATTGAACCAGAATAGGGATACTGACAAAATAAGTGTTGGGGTGACCGAATTTGTGATGATGAGAGCTTGATTTGTGACAAAATAAGAGGGGAATGGTGCTATTTTTTGTAGAAAGAAGAAGAAGAAGAAGAAATAAGGGAGAGGGAGAGGGGATTTGACATGTTACAACTTAAATATTATTGACGAATTCAATGACGAATATTAGGGACTATTATATTTCATTGACAATTTCGTCTGGAATACTAACATGTCATATTGTTTAGACAAAAATAACAAACGAATACCTGCCCTTTTTTTTCATTCTTGGATTCCACCTGTAATTCCCTTGGTATTCACTGATGGAAAATTTTCAACGGTGAATACCGATGAAATCAGCAATGTCATCTTCCATTGGTAAATGTCACCATAATTTATCAATGGTATTTTTTCCATCGGTATTTCTGTTTGTACTTGACAATTTTCTAGTAGTGTTAGGTAACTAGTAAACTTTAAAAGGATAATATAAAAATATGAGGACAAGTTAAAAATAACAAGGCTTAATCTTGTAGATGAAACCTAAACTCAACTATCTAATTTAAAACCTTCTTTCTTAAGGAAAATTAAGTATAATGAACAATATACAGGTATTGTTAGAGATACAAGAAATCTCAATAAATAATATATATCAAACAATTTATGAAAATAGATCATAACTAGCATGCTAAACAAAAAAAAAATGTAATAGCATCTCAAAGAGTGATTTTATCCATCAACATGACAAGTTTAAGTATTGACATTGTGGGCTCCAATATCAAACCAAATTTCATTGAAAGACTTGGTGATTTTTTTAGAATTTGATGAACCACAATTAGATATTCAAAAGTTTTAGAGATTTTATACACGGTTTAAAATAAATTTAATTGAACTAAAAAATCTATAATTAATTGAGACAATTGAAAGAAACACTACAAAACTTTTGAAATTTAGGATTAAAGTTTCATTATTCGAGTTATTTCTTTTAAATAAGCGTTCAATTCGATAAAACATTTCTAAAACTCTATTAGATGATTTAGATTTTTGATTTGAAATTTTAGTTTTGATTTATTTATATATTGTTACAGTGAAGCTCATTTACCATTTTTTTTTACTTTCAAACTTTTTTTTCTTTTTCAATAAGACTCTTCTACATTCTCTAATGAGATGAGATTAAACTAGAAATTATGATTAAAATAAAAAATTAAAAGATAACAGATTAAAATGTAAAACATGAAGAAAACATATGGCTAACCCTAAATTTACAACAATTTTTTTCATTTTTATACACAGGTTCATTTTATTTATTTATTGGTCCTGGGATTAGAGAGAGGAGATAAAAACTTGCCTGAAAATGATAGGAAGAGAGAAAATTATTGGTTTTCACTATTTCGATAACCAAAATATCAAAGCTTGTTTCAAATGGTTTCATTCAATGAGAGGAGTTCGATGGTAGTGGTTTTAGACCTTATTACTTGAAAAAGTGGATTAAACTCAAAATAGGTTTTTTAAGGTTTGATTTTGTGTTTTTGAAATGATTTAAAGGTGTTTTGAGTTGGGAGAGTGATGTATTAATGTGGGTATAATGTGTTTTAGGTGTTTATGGGGTGAAAGATTATAGAGAAACAAATATCTTCAATTCCAAATTATATTTAGATTTGATTGGAGTAATTTATTCTATGAAGAGTATCTAAATAATACGCTTTTAATCATAATCAAATAAATATTTTAATGATTTTCAATTTTATATTTCTATTCAATTTAAGTTGTGAATTTAGCATGATAGCTGAGGTTTACCCAAGTAAATCAAAGATGTCATTGTCTCAATAATTAAAAAAAAATTCTTTAGATACGTTAAATTCTTAAATCTTAATCAACATTTTACTTTCAAATAAAAAATACATTACCAATTCTTGCATATTTTTCTTTATTGTTTTTAAACAATTTCTGAATCATAGTGTAATGTGGTCTCATAAATTAGAAAGAGCTAAAATAGTTACATTTAACAATCAAGATCATGTTAAAATAGACACACATATACAAAAAGTTGAAGCTCTATCTAATATTTAGATATTATGTACAAAAATCAGAGTATTATGCAACTTAAAGAAAAAAATGATTTTGTAACTTAATTGATATTCTCACAAACAAACGAATGACAACTCAAAATTAAGTGCTACTTTTATACATTAATTATTGATATTGAAATGGAAAATTTCATATTAGGAAATTGGTAAACATTTCAAAAAAATAAAAAGAAATACAAAAATAAAAAAGAAGCTAGGGTTTCATTGATATTGTATAGTGCAATTAAATACTAAAAAGGAATTTATATAACCTAAATACAAAGAGACTATATATAGGCTAAATAGAGAAAACTCAAAAGAAAATGAAAAGACTTTTCTACTCTTAATAAATAATAAAACAAAATAACCATATATTTCTTAACATCTCCCCTCAAACTCACGATACGACAGCTACAAACATTGAGAGTTTGCCATTTAGAAAATAAAAATAGGAAATAGAATGCAACTTGGTAAAGAAATATACAATCTACAAGAAGAAGAAATAAAGGGCAAAGTAATGGTGTCATGCTTAAGATGATGACAAGTAAGATGACAATCGATCTCAATGTGCTTAGTTCATTCATGAAAAATCAAGTTGTGAGCAATTTAAATAGAACTTTGGTTGTCACAATACATAGGAGTGGGATGAGAAAGAGAAACTCTCATATATATTGGTAACCAACATAACCAAACAATGTTTTTTATAGTAAATGTCATAGCTTGATATCATACTTCGGTTGAAGATTGAGAATCAATAAATTATTTCTTACCCTCACAAAAAATAAAAGAATCACCCAAAAACATACAGAAACTAGTAATAGATTTGCAAATATAGGATTGCTGTTATGATCAGCATCAGAGTATACACGCAGCTTTAAAGAAAATGTGGATGGAAGTAAAAGACTTTAAAAAATCATACTCCGAAGATATTGTAAAATATGAAGAACAGTTGCCCAATGAATAATAATAAGAGAATTAATAAACGGACTAACAACATGAACAACATATGCAATATTGAATGAGTAATAGTGAGATATATCAAGCTCCCAACAATAGTATGGTATAAAGTAGGATATGACAAAAGTAAACAATTAAAAAAAAAATATGTTGTGTTAACCTCAATGAGAGTATCTACAATCTTCTTATTAGTAAAGTCTAGCCTGCTCAAGAATATCTATAATATATTTTGACTAAGAAAGAAGATAATCTCTGGGTGAGTAGGTACCTCAATACCCAAGAAATATCGTAGAGAACCCAAATCCTTCATTTCAAAATGTCAAGCTAACTTTGTCTTCAAAATTGAAATACCATCAATATCATTACCAATAATAATAATTTCATCAACATATAAAGACATAATAATACAACCTGCATAAGTGCACTTAACAAAAAGAACAGAATCGTGACTATTAGAAACAAATCCAAGGGAAGAGATCACAACATAAGATTTCTCAAACCAAGCATAAGGTGCTTGTTTGAGACATATAATGCTTTCTTGAGCTTGAAAACATACCCAGAATAATGTGAAACACTAGGAGAAGGTGCCATATAAACTTCTTCTTAAAGATCTCCATTCAAAAAAGCATTTTTAATATCAAATTGAGAGATATGCCACTAACAAATCGAAGCTACTGCAATGAGAGTATGAATAGTAGTCATTTTTTCAATAAGAGAAAATGTCTCCATATAATCTATACCATATTGTTAAGAGTATCATTTTGTAACCAACAACACTCTTACCAAGAGCAAGATGAACTTAATCCCAAGTATCTGTTTTATGCAAAACTGAAAGTTCCTCATCTATAGCTTGTTGCTAAAGAGGATTAAGAATTGTCTTTTATTAGAAGAAAGCTTAGAGAAACAATGAATAGAAGATAAAAAGGTAGTAAAAGATAAAGAATAACAAGAATATATAAATTTTGGTAACTTTATGGAATTACAAATATGTGTGGATTGACGCAAAGATAGATCTACAATCTCAAACGGAGCTTAGCTTCAAGTGTACCAAAGAGTAAAGTGTCAGTACCTGCATAATGTTTAGTACGAATTGATCGAGTAGAATGTAAAGGTAACGGGGTAAGAACACAAGAAGAGGGATTTGAAGTACTAAGAACCTAAAATGATAAACTATCAGAATCCTTAGAAAATAGATCTATACGAATAAGATCAGATATGATCAAACTATAAGTAGATATATGAACATGACGAGATCCATAAATTAACAGAGATCTTGATAAAATAAGTCATGTTATGACAGAACATCGGAGACACATAAAGTTTCTGAGTTATTGGATCAAAACACTTGTGAAATACAACATAACGAGACACATAAAGTTTCTGAGTTATTAGATCAAAACAACAACATTTTTTTAAAAATCTTTATCATAATTAAGAAAGACACAAATAGCAGATTGAGAGGACAACTTGTTGTGTTCTACATGAGGACAAAAAACAAAAAAAGTCCAACCAAAAACTCTAAAGAAAGAATAATCAAGGGCATAACTATATAATTTTTTGAATTGAGAAAAACCTGAAATATAAAAAAATAAGATTATATTAATCAAACCTAAAGGAGTAAGGATAACTTCACCTCAAAACACACCAAGAACAGAAGCAAACAAAAGAACGAGTAGTTTTAAGAATGTGCCTATGTTTTTTTTAGCAACGCCATTTTGCTCTGGAGTTTCTATACACAAAGTTTGGTGAATAGTTCCACCTAGGGAAAACAACTTACAAAATTTATTAGAGGTGTATTCTTCACTCAAATCATACCTAAAACATTTGATAACATGAAAATATTGAGTTTTGATAAGAGCACAAAAGACTGTATATATCTTAAAGAATTCATAATGATGTTTGAATAAATAAATCCAACAATAATGAGTATGAGTATCAATAAAAAAAATATAATATCAAGACCTTCTTTTGTAGCAATAGAAGAAGGTCCTCATACATCATAATGAATCAAATTAAATAGAGATGAAGAAACATAAATACTTCTTTTAAAAGGTAAAGTAGAAAATTTAACCAGTTTACATCTATTACAATCAGAAATATCACAAGTTTACAAATTTTCTAAAGCTCATGTGGATGCCAAAAATCTCAAAGGAGAAGAAGAAACATAACATGGACAAGAATATCATAAATAAAAACTCAAACAAAAAAAAAGACAAATCAGCACTAGTAGCAACAACAACTAACACTTTTGACTCATTTAAAGTATATAGTCCCCTCTTCCTACAATTTGTCCCAATCAGCTGTTAAGACTGTAAATCCTGCACATAACAAAAAAAAGAGGAAAAGATGACTAAATAATTACTAGAATCACATAACTGACCAACAAAAGTAAGATTCAATATGAGTTTTGAAATAAAATAAATATTAGGGAGAGACAAATGATGTATGACAATAGAACCAACACCTATTAAAGGCATAGAATTGCCATCAATAGTCATGACATGAATAGAAGACGAAGGAGCCACAAAAGCAAAAGATAAAGAATCTAGAGACATATGATGTTAAGCACCAAAATCCAAGACCCATTCAGAATGTAACATACTTGAAGAACTATAAGGCAACTGACTTACGAAAGAAGAAGCAGACATAAAGAGAGAAAATTTTGAAATTTCCCAGTCAGAGTACTATGATCAGTGAAAGGACCTGATAAAACTACTGTTACAGTATTAGATTGTGGTGGTTTGTAACCTTGAGATGGTCTATAAGCATTAGATTGTGATTGGTTGTCAGGTTTTTAAGTTTGAGATTGTTGTTGTGATTTATTTTGCCATCTCAACTTAAGACATTGAGTCTTCTAATGACCTTTTTGCTTATAGAAACTGCACTCATCGAAGACAACCCTTATGTAAAGCTTATTCTAATTATTAAATAGTGGCTTAGAAGGTAGTACTAGTACAAAAGGATTAGAAGTAGAAATAATTCAATTTTCATAATAAAACTGAAGACGTATTTCTTCAGCCAATAGCTCATTGACAACTGAGTCAATAGAAGAAAGTGAAGAACGATGTAGAATTGAACTTCTAAGTCCTTCAAAATCACTATGAAATGCTGTTAAAAATTGTAATAATTATTGTTGCTCTCTACGAGCAATATAGGCACCATATGCTTTTAATTTGTGTTGATTCTGTAAAAGCCAATTGATCCTATAGATCTGTCATAGAAGAATAAAACTTCTGAATACCCATATTCTTCTGATAAAGAGCTCTTATGTCATTCTCCAATTGATACTACTATGAAAAATTTGATTAAGTGAATAACCTTTTGCAAATGATCTCAAACTTCCTTTGTTGTCTCATACTTCGCTAATTGTATGCCTATGAAATGTTCAACAAAATTATTAATCCAAGTAATAATTTTTGCATTGTTTGCTTCCCAGGCATATATCAAAGCATCTTAACCCTCATTAGTATTCCTAAGTTTCACAAAAGTTCCACTAACAAATCCCCACATCTTCTTACTCTTTAGAAAATTTCTCATCATCTAACTACAATTCAAGTAATTCGTTCCATCCAACTTCAAACTCACCGACTGAAGCAAATTTTCTATTCCATAATCAACAAATAAAGAAAACAAGAACGCAAAAGAAAGGAAAACAAAAAATCAGACTGCAGAAACTGAATGAATACCTTCTCGAAATTGGACGATCACTTAAAAAAAGAATCCAAAGATTCGCAAAAACCGTATTTAAGATTAAGTCTTATTTCATGAAACTTTACTCTAATATCATGTTAAAAAATCAAAAAATACAAAAAAATACAAAAAACAAATTAGTGTTTCATTGATATTGCATAATGAAATTAAATACTCAAAATGAACTTGTTTAACCTAAATATAAAGAGACTATATATAAACAAAATAAAAAAAAACTGAAGAGAAAATGAAAAGATAATTTTACTTTTAATAAATAATAAAATAAAATAAAACATTTAGTTGAGTATTTAAATTTTGATTCTAAAAGGACTGACTTAATATATAAATTGCCTTTCTATAAATAATAAAAAGAAAGGTCTGTATAAATGAATGGCCGAACCCACCATCCAGTTATCAGCGGTAATTAATGTGCTGAGATTTTGCAACCACAAAAAAGAAGTAATAAAGCACTGAGATATTTTAAGAAAATGTCAGATGATAATTGGTTACTCCATTAAGAGAGTGGCAGAGCAAGATAGAGTGCGTACAAAAACACGAGCATGGGGGACCGTGCCAAGACTGATGATTGACGCGACTAAAGTACGATGAAAGGCTGCGACAAAGGGCACAGAGCGGGAGCTGAGATCGTCAGCTAGCACCCGCGTAAAAGTCGAGGGTTCCCTCTGCAAAAAGCCATCAACTTTACCCTTCGTTGTTGGGTGGTGGGGGGGGGGGCCCTCTTGATTTATTTATTTTCTAATTTTCTTCAAGATTTGACCTTCTCTGTTCATCTGCTGTCTGAGTATAGTAATGTGTAGCCCACCCGAGAAGGGAGATAATTTGTCGAGGTGTGAGTGTGACACGAGTGTGCAAGGGAGTGGGTTGGGTTTCGAAAGGTGAGAGATTCTTTGGTTGGGCGGGTGACATTGAAAGACATATTGTAGGGCCAATGGAATGGAGATTTCATTTTCTAGTTACGTTTGTTAGTGTGTTCTTGTTCCTTGCCAGTTAGCATGGAGTGAAAATTTAGAGAGAGAGAGAGAGAGAGAGAGAAGAAGTGGAAGCAAAAAATCTTAGACAAGGGATGGCTAAATTTAGAATATTAATTCAGCACTTTTTCTTACACATAATGTACCTGACATGTATGTGTTAGATTTCCTATTATAACAATAGAATCCAAGAACAAATTGGGCAATTATCATAAGAACTACAAAAAAAAATGAATTAACACAAAAGCAAATTTTTTTGGTAAAATAGAATAATTTTGAATGTCATGGTTTAACGAAGGTGGCTATAATCAATCTATAAACTGTTATAATTAATGTCATATTTTTTAACCGTTACAATTAATTAATGTTATGTTTATGAACTGCAACATCAATTTAATTAGCATGTTTATCTTCTCTTTATAATCAATCTATAAAGCAAGCAAGCAAACTTGACATCTTATTTTCTATTGAATGTCATGGTCTACGATGATTTAGGATCCCCATTCAGGTTAAAATATGGTAATGAAAAGTTGTAAAAGAAAGACATTATAAAAGCATTCAAAGAGAATTCTCATTGTAAAAAATTCCGGTATAAATCACCGGATCTAGAATTAGTTCTATCTCTTTCACATGATATATTTCTACTTTTGACTTGTAGTTTGAGTTAAAATCCTTAAACCATCTTCTTAGCGATTATTATGATGATTGAAGCATTCAAAAATGATTCTTCTTGTAAAAATTCCCGGCACAAATCACCGGATCTAGAATTAGTTCTATCTCTTTCACATGATATATTTCTACTTTTGA
>Ga0325411_1000282_pt1 | contig 51688 bp, 22 predicted proteins | sample PopdelMetagenome_13_FD_206181 | JGI IMG/M metagenome (GOLD analysis project Ga0325411, IMG submission 206181) | Populus deltoides microbial communities from Bellville, Georgia, United States - Xylem-PdIQD-R4 | ecosystem: Host-associated > Plants > Phyllosphere > Stem > Wood/Secondary xylem... | reverse complement strand
TTATAATCGGCCCCCCCCCCCCCCCCCCCATTTTACAAGACATGAAAATGGCAGTGCTAATGTTATGATGATCACATATATACTACCTCGTAGTAATAGCATCAAAGATAGCATCCACTCTAAACATGGCAAACCCCTTGCATTATACAAGGTTGAGGGAGACAGCTCCATCTGAATTCTGAAAATCTTGTGATAATAGCAACTAGCAGGTTCTGGGATTAACATCATTGTTGCCCAACATGCATGTAAAATATAAGCACGAAAAGTTGATGCAATATGAGAAAAAGGACCTTTTTTTCAATTAATTTATAAATGTGTTAATTTAGTTTCTTATATGAATCCAACTTATCATTTAGGATGTCTGTATCATTTAGAGGACTACTAGTATTAGGACTGTCCAATATTTTTTATTCAGCAACAATTTTGATTGATCAGACTGTTTTAAGATTTTGCTTTGCCTAAAAAAGCCCACATATTTATGTGTCTCAGGTTGTTTTACGAAGAAAATGAGTTATGAAAATTATTTGTTCTTGGGGATTTCAAGAGCATGGGTTCAAGTATTTCAAGTGGATTTTAGGTTGACTATCCTTTTTACTTTATTACTGTCTTCGTTCTACATTAAGAGTCCTATCAAGAGAACTATCTGTCATTTTCACAAAATTTCTAGCATTAGCATGAGAAACAGCTTGCACTCTGCATAAAACAACTCGTATAAAACTACCACTCTCCGTTCCATCTGAATTCCAGACAGGTACTCCGATTTTTGACATAGAGATCTGACATGTTTTCGTCCTATGCTATCACACACCAATTACATTAAAGGTAAAAGCAAACTGCATGCTGCAGCATTTATCATAAGATTCCCAGTTTCAGCATTGCAGGTAGAAGTTAAAATTTATGTAGGAGATCATGAAGTATGTGCACATGCTGGAAAGGGGTGAATATACTTACAATCTTTGTGCTGCTTCCTATCTTGAATACAGCTGCAGCATCTGCATAGAAAAGAAATGTGAGGGCTAAAAAAATGATGAAAAAATGTCAGAAGATTTTAATTCCGAATCACAGAAGACAGGCAACTGCAATCTCAAAACCTCTGTGCTGAAGAATCTCCTTTGAATTGAGTCTCTATTTCACCTAGATACAATCTCAACAAAGGTGACCTGCAACACCATTTACAGGATCATTAATTGCAAATGGACAAACATCAAGCACTCCATTCATTGAAGTTTGAAGCACCTTTTGTTAAAATCATGTGAGAGCCATCAAAATTAAAAAGCTCCATTGTAACTGTGTGATTATATCATTTCACAGAAATCACAAATGCAATGAAACTTGTTCAACCATAACAAGTCTAAAAGAAAACTAAAATCAGATTAATTCCTTTATAAATTACATTCCCAGAACATCCAGACAATGAAGAGAAAAGCAATAAGAATACCATGATGGGATTGCAACTGCTGCAAGGACAGGGGACTGTTTCCACAATAGAGAAAGTTGATAGCCCTGCAGTCTGGCTAGATACTCAAGAATATCACTTTCCTGCTATAAACAGCTAAAACCAATCAAAATGTATAATATAAACATAGGAACAAAGGATGTGGAGCTATACACTGGATACAGCACCAGTCAATTGCAAATAAATAAACAAACAGCACAGTAAGGAAACATAACAAAGTATACTAAGAGATGACATTGTTCATTCAGCCAAGTGCATCAAATTCTGCAACAGTTTCCAAAAGACCAAAAGAAGGATAAATAGATATGTGATGATTAATGCCACGCTCTTGCAACCTTGGAAGTTCGCTCCACTAGGCATCATGAACCTCTACATGAAATTTCTACCCCAGCAACAAATGCCTGGTGCAGCTCATTATTTTGCTCAAGGGGACACAAACAAAAAGATAGGTGCAGAACTTTGTCCCTCACAAGCTGAATGAAGCATCCAGCGCCAGTCATCCAGTATGACTGTGCACAATGAGCGTGGTTAGCTTTGAACTTTAGCCACCAAAGCAATATCCTCAACAAAGGCCATAAATAGTGCATACATTATTAGGTTCCAAGCTCAAAATGAACTCCACCCAGCTTGCCCCGACACAGACAACCATGGCCACTTGAGCATTATGTCCAAAACCACTCCAAGTCCAAGGGTCTTCATCGAGGAAGTAGGCAGCATAAAGATCCATCTTTTATGTATAAACAAACAGGAATAATGAAAAGCTGAGACTAATCGACACCACATTTAATGTGTTTGGTAAAGCGGTGCAATGTGCTTCTCAATTGAAAATGCATCAAAATGATGGTTTTTTTTTTAAGTCAACATATCAAAACCATTGAAAAACACCTAAAAAACATCAATTTGATGCTTTTTTCAGGCAAAACATTGTTTGAAAAGTAGGTTCAACCACAAAAACAAACGCTAAGAAAAAAAAAGTGATTTTTCTCTCATAAACAACTATTAATAGGGATCACAGACAGATGCTTGTTCATAGAGATACCACTCTTACACTAAAGGAATCATCATAGAATTTGATCTTTGTAGCAATTGAGCCCAATATTTCCGCATGCATCAAGCTTGCCAAATTTCAAGTCAATCAAACATAGGTATGTTATCCCATCCATGTGACTTGTTTACTTCATATTCTCAATAATAATAATAAAAAAAAATCTACTTTCTAAGATAGAGTGTCATGGTTGTAGATCAATTTGAAATTCTACACTAGCACAAGGAAAAATGTTTATATGAAGGACAGTAATATAGGAAATCATAAAACCGTGTAGGCATAGAACCTGCACCTCATGTCAATGGATACCTCTTCATGAGTATGTGTGTGTGTTTTACATATCTATATAATCCATTCATATTCAAGTATATAGAGCACCTTTGAATCTGCTGCTCTCTCACTGGAATGGAAACCTTGAGCTCTTCCAGTAAGCAAGCTGCACACCTCATAATATAGGTTTGAGATAGTGGCGGAGAAATATGAAACTGATGTAGCGTATTCAATTAGACAATTCCATTGGCTTGCAATGCGTCCGAGTAATAGGAGTTCCTGTCTCAAGGGAAAAGCAAAGGACTTCCTAAAAACCAAGGTCAATTTTCAGTAAATCAACTCAAATGCACTATCTAGAATCTAGATCACCAAAACCAAGTGATTCAGTAATTCATCAGCATCCATGCCAGGAAGCCAAGTACAATCTTAATTGCCCACAGCAAGATCACAATATGTCAATATTAATAACAGCAATGATATGCTCATGTAATCAAAACAAAAAAGTAGACTGTTTTTCATTCTACTGAATCAATGAGATACATGTAAGGGTAAGCTATTAAAACATATGCAGAAATGCACAAGCTAGTTTTCAGGGATGGATTCACAAATGCAAAATTTAACCCAGATTTGACCTTATTTTTGCACTAACCCGATCATTCTATTTCAATTCTCATTTACATCCTTCACTAATTTAACCTAGACTCCTCCCCAAACTGAACCCCCAAAAAAAAACCATGCGTATAAAAACGGGTTTAGTTTGCTGGGTTTTGAGCGAACTTCACAACCATCATAAAATAGCATCAAAAGGTGTGTGAGAGAGAGAGAAAGAAGGTCACATGTAGTTATTGAAAGAAACCTAGATGAGAAAATTTGACAGTGCATTCCAAAGCAAGCCAAGTGAATCAAGTAGCACAAGTGCAGTTGTGTTTGGTTGACATCACTGCTTGCAACCATTTATACGCTGAAATATATTACAATACATGCACAATGAATTTAGCATGCACATAAAGCTTGTAGATGATTCCTAAGTCAATGGAATTCTTAATATTTCAAATATTGAAAACTCATGGATCAAATAAACATTATATTGTAAAATATGAACCAAACGAGTGATTGCTGGTCATAAAATCAAGCTATATGTATTAGACTACATCCTTCTATTTAATTTCAAAAATTAGATCGACTTACAACTATTTCACTCGAACCATCATTCTTGCAATCTGCTGAAGTATTCAGCCGTTCAAACACTTGTAGCCACTGCATCTTAGGGGCAGAAAATATCATGCTGGCACCTGAGACCAATCTAATGGTTCTCTTATCAAGAAAATACGAAACCATCTTTGATTTCCAATGATTCCACGTGAAAAAATCAACCGGCTTTTCTATTTCCCTGCACACAAAGCCAAAGTGTGTCTGTTTTTGACCTCAAAGTAAAAATTCTATAATCTAGCACCATCTACTTGCTCAATTGAACCAATCGACATGAGTAAAATAGTTGTAAAAAAATGTCAACAAACTTTATTTGCAAGAAACAATGAAGCCTACATGGTTTTATGCATGTAATTGTCAGTCAATAAACAAAATGCACTTATTTCACAGTTAGGGAAATGAATTCGTTTTATACCCAACAGATGAAGGAGCTCCATCAAGTTTTAGTTGTTCTTCCAGCATGCTACTATCAGATTCAGTCCCACTACTACACCTGATAGCATTAGAGAGGACATCTAAGCCTGTCTCCACTGTCGATATGCATGACACTGCAGACTGCCTCTTGAAGACTTCTTGAAGAGTCAACTTTGTCAAATCATTATCGCAGAATTTTCCAAACTTCACAGTTTGACTAATTTCTTCTGATAAAACCATAGAATCCTTCACAAAACCCCTCCTTTCTAGAACCAAATCAAGCTGCAGATTCCGCGGCTTTAACTTGTTAAGATACACACTTAGACAATCATGCTCCGATTCCGAAACCCTCTCAAGCTCCATCTCAATTACAGCAGTTAAAAAAGCTTTGAGATGTGAATCCCTCAGTGGTAAAGTCTGGAACAAATGGGCCAACACAAAACTCCTTGCCCTACTCAGAGTATCGCATGAAAGATTTGCAAGACCCTGCTTTTATCAGATATATATATATATATTAATCACGTTAAACTTTGTCACAGATAATAAAACTAACTCAAAATGAAGAAAGCCACAACCTGGGGAAAATAAGGGTTTGATTTCATTTGACAGAGAGCTGCATCAAGTTCCTTAATTGAGTCCTGGTAAACATCTGAGCTACTCATATGCTTAAGTACCTAAGACGTCATAAGAGTAGTAATTACCAGGAACATTTATAATAATGCTCTGTCTGCCCTTCAATGAAGAAACGAACTAATGCTTACATACACGAAGATTGATTTAAAGAACCAAAAAAACCTGTGGCGCTTACATTTTGGAAGAAGGAACCCCAGTGGATGGCTTTTTTTATGTTTTGAGCGTCCCAGTGGGCTAAAAGAGCAGAGGATTGATACCCAGATGCTAAAATCATTATATCTACAAACCCTTTTAGAAGTTTCACCATTTCCTCTAATGATATGTATGGGTAATTCCACCCCATTCCCTTATTCTTCTTTCTCGTTGCGCTACCGAAGAGCACGAGCAGCAGCAAAGCGCGGGGAGGGAGTCACAAGTTACAACCGAGAGAGAGAGAGAGACAGGTGAGAATGTTTTCTCAATTTTTTATTTCTTGCAATTCTCAATTTAGTTATACAGTGTAGAATACCAATTTTTGTCTTTTTTTTTAATTTACCATTTTTAATTATGACTTTCCTACTCCATTAACGAAAGCTAATTGATGACGAGAAATTACTCCTCACAGAAATACTGTTTTCTTATTATTATTATTATTATTATTATTATTATTATTATTATTTTTAAATTTATCTTTTAATATTAAATTTATTATAAATTGAGTTTTATAATTTATTTCAAGCTGTTTTAATTTTATAACTCGAATCATAAATTTTATGACTTAACCTGATTAAATTAGATTTTTATAAGTAATTGATTTTTTTTTAATTCTATTTTTTATTATTTTTAATTAATTAAAAATTAAAATTTATATTTTATAACGTACCATTATTTGTAATAAAATTATAACCAAACATTTCTTATATACATGAAAAAATAATTAGCAATTTGTAACATCCCACCATTTGCAATACAATTATAACCATATATTTGCCATATATATTAAGAAATGAGGCTTTAGAGACACACACAAATTATGTTCATTCTTCTATTTATAAATCATGAATTATTTATCTTATTTTCTTCGATTCCATTCTACAAAAGACTTATTAAATTATTTTATTTTAATAAAATTTCCGTAAATTTTCTTTTTAATTTTTAATATTTCAATTATTCAATACTTCATAACTTGTATAAAATCTAATTTTATTTTTCTCATCATCAACAAGTGTCTTTAATTTTTAATTTCATCACTATCACTTAAATCATAATCTCACATATTTTCATAACAACACAAAATTTCAAATTATTTATTTAGAACATTTATACAATTTACACACACACACATTATCTGTAAAGCATGAAAGTAAATGTAAGAATATTTAAGTTAGTTATTTATAAAATAATAATAATAAAAATTACAAAAATAGAAACAATAAATCCTACTAATTATACAAAAGGTAAAACATGTGCTAAATGGATACCTAAATAGCTAAACTTATAACACAAACTAGATTAGTCTTGTCCACTAGTGTGCGATGGACTTGTGACCCATAAAATAATAAACAATTAATACTTAATTTCCACGAAATGATATCGATAATAATAGACTAGATTGATAACTTTTGACATTCATATCTACATTTTAACTTTTTCATTCCAAACCTAGGTACTAACTTTGCAAATTTTGCCTTTTAAATTCATTAATATTTTTCTTCTTCTTCGTCCTTACCAAGGTTGTTATATTAACACTTAACTATCGTTAGTTATTGTCAGTCAATATTTTTCAACTTTCAACCATTATATTATATCAATCCATTAATTTTATTTTCATGATAGACACCATTATTTACAGTAGTCTCTTTCTGAGATGGAAATCTTACTGTTCATTTGTCTCGATTCATAACAATGGATTTAACATTCATTAGCTTCTGTAAAAGGCGGTAAGCTTAATACTCATTGGCTTTCATCATAGATGACAAACTTGTCTTTTATTTCACATTTTTATTCACTCTTTTTTTACCATTTCTTTTTATATGTATTTTTATATGTTATGTTCATTTCTTATATATCCTTTTTGTTATCTTTTTTTGAACACCATAGTACAATAATATAAATTAAAAAAAATATATAACAATAATTTAAAGAGATGGAGTGTTAAGCACTTACCTGCTTCTTATGTAGATCAAGCTCCTCATGCTAATGGCCCATCTCCTGATGCTTTTCCTAATCAAAAAAAAAAAAAAAAAGAGATGCAATAATTAATATGTCTCTCAAAACAACTCATCCATTTTCAAGTCAAACAACTTTCAATTTTATACTAACTTATTTCACTCTTTCTTAGTACATTACTAAATATAAAAATAATATACAACAATCCATATTCATGAAATTTCATAACCTAACAACTATCTTAAACCATACTTCAATCTTCCATATATAATTTCTAATAAGTAAACAAACTAACTTATATTTCAATGTATATAATTAACTATTTTCTTTCAATATTATCGTCTTATTAATACTTATAAGATAATCAAAATTACAATAATATATCAATCAATTATTCAATTTCCCCAAACCATATACATGGCCAGCTATAAGGTTCGTTGTATCATCATAATTCTTTCTTCAATTGTTCATAAATTTTCATTAAAAACAAGCTAATCTAACTCGATTCATCAATTATAAATTAATAACACAAATCCCTCCAGGAGCGGAAGCAAGGTGGGCAACAGGGGCCCTAGCCCCCCTTCAACACATTTTAATTTTGTTTCATTATTAGGTAATGAAGTAATAAGAGAAGTTATATTTTTTATTTTAAAGAGGTGGGCCTTATATTAAGTATGACTTTACTTTTGATTTTCTTTGAATTTACTCTTGACTTGCATGGAAAGAAAACAATATAAAGGCATTATTTTGTGAAATAAAAAACAGAGTCATCAATTTACCCTAATATAAATCCTGCAGCCGATCAAAAATAAAAATAAAAACACAAATCACGAGCAAAATTTTTCTACAAAAAGATTGAAGCAGAGCCACCAATTAATTTATCTTTCATCAAACGAAACAAGGTAACTTAAATTTAAAATCTATTTTTGTTTTGTGTGTTGAGATGTTTGTTAATAATTTGATGAGGTTTTTTTTTATAATTTTACCATTTTTGCTCCTTTTTTTTTCCTCAGATCTGCTAGTTCTACCAATTATTTTTTGAATTCTTGTTATAGTGATTTTTTTTCTAATTAATTAGATATATTTTATTGGTTTGTTTTGATTATGCTTGGATTATTTTTTTATGTTTTGTTTTTAGCAGAGCCACCAAAATTATCAATTTTTTCTTACTATATATGCTTTGATTGTAGGTTGAACCATGAAAAAAATAAGAAGAATTGATTTTTTTTTGAAAAACAAATATTGATAACTCATAGCCTACTGAACGAGCTTTTTCAACGATGAAGATTGTTAAAACAAAACTTCGTAATCGGATGGAGGATGATTTTCTTGCAAATTATTTGATTGTCTATATAGAAAAATAAATTTTTGAAAGATTCACAATTGATATGATAATCGATGATTTCTATTCTATGAAAGAAAAACGAGCACAATTAAAATAAATATGTAAGAATCATTCTTTATTATTTTTTGCTTTATTTCAAAGTTTATCAAACATAAATAATGCTTCGCTTTAACTAATGTTTCTTATATACTTTGTATGTTTATATTTGATAGATATAAAGACCAACAACATTAAAGTGATGGATATATTATGAAGGTAAAATTAACTTCATTGCTTTGACTCAATTTAATATTACTACAACCTTCTACCTTATACAAATGTCATTATATATTTGTAATAAGTTATTTGAATAAAACTAAATTATACAGATTTTGTTTTACAACTCATGTACAATAAATTAAAACAAATATTATATCTTGTTATATTAATTTTGGCCCCCCTAACAAATAATCCTAGCCCCCCCTATTATTGCCCATATACCCTAATTCACCGAATACTAATAAAATCAATTAAATTTTGTTAATGAAATTTAATCCATTTCCAATTATCATATACATGGCCAGCTATTAGGTTCGTTGTGTCATCATGATTCTTTCTTCAATTGTTCATAAATTTTCATTAAAAACAAGCTAATCTAACTTGATTCATCAATTATAAATTAATAACATAAATCCCCCCCTAATATTGCTCATATACCCTAATTCACCGTATACTAATAAAATCAATTAAAATTTTGTTAAAGGAATTTAATCTATTTCCAATTAGTATTGTCATAACAACACACATTAACTTCATACAATTTCTAAACATTCAACTCAAACAAACAACTTCCCATTTAGCATTAAACTTAGTCAGCCCTAGTTCTTCATTACCTCCATGATTTCTACTTTATTTTTCCATGATTTTGCATTTATCAAAACTTTTTCCATCCCAATTGTTTTAGTTACAACAAGATTTTCAATTCTTCTAAATTTCAACAATGAACCCCACCCAAAAAACTTGAAATATTTTATCAAAATCATTTAAACTTCCCTCAAGCTTATATGGATGAGTTTAAGACACTTTACCAGTTGATTATTTGAATTTCAAATGCTTCATAATCAAGTTTCCACTAATCCTTCTTCTCCTTCCTTTATTTTCCCTAGTTTCTCTATCTAAAACCTTAATTTTCTTTCACTTTAATCACTCCTAATTCTTGTGTTTATGTGTTTTAACTCCACTAATCCCTCCTATGATATCTCAAAACCTAGTTTACCTAAGAAATTTGGAGAAAAAGCAAGGAATAAGAGAATAAAAAAGTTCATTCTCTCTATTCATGGCTGGCGATTTCATATAAGAAAGGGAGCTGGATTTTTTTGTTAATTTATAGTTTTGTTATTATCCTATGTCTCTTAAATAATTCTAGGAAGTTTTCTAAGTTTTCGTTAAAATTTGATACCATAATGGATCAAATTTATTCATATTCCTCGACTATCCTTTGAAAAACACATTGTTCCAAAATTTATATTTTATATTTATTGATTTTATTGATATTTTCTTTTATTCAAGATTCCACTATAATTGAGAATTCACACTTAATTATTTCATCTTCAACCCTTAGGGTCCGTAACTATTTTGTACAATCAACTACTCATTTTAAACTCTCTTGAGATATTTTCTACTTCAATATTTTTCTAAATTTTTAACTTGAGGTTTACACTCTCTTCTTTATAAAAATTTCATCCCTAAAATTTAAATTCATACATATGTTTAGAAACAAGTCTAGATATTTCTTTTCATTTTGGATTCCCTTTCTTATGTCTTCTTTTTTATTTGAGAATTTCTCCATAGCACTCTTATCAAATAAACCTTCTTATTTCCCGATTCCTTTTCTTTATAATCTAAAATCCTCACTGGTTTTACTTCTAGGGTTAAATCCTTATTAATCTCCCTTGGTATTTGTGGCAAAACTTGTGAGGGATCCATCTTTGCCTTTCGAAGTAATGATATATGGAATAAATTTTGTATTTTAAACTAAATGGGGGTGGTAATGCCAATTGAATGAATTAATCAGATCTGCCTTGATGTAAAATGAATTATTAGGGAATTAATATCTTAAAGTCAAGTTCTAAACCACTACATGAAGGGTAGACTTACTACATGGTCTCAAAAGGGTTCTTTCGTGAAGGCAATATAAGGATTTACAAGAAATGATTAGAGCATAGTATAATTGTAATTACCAAGTAAACGCTCAAAGCATAATTGGATGTTTCACGAATCTAAATTTCAACTAAAAGTCATAAGGCAGACTGCTACTTCCCACCTAACCTAAAATTAGGTTTGTTTAAAAATTTAAATGCAGGAAGGCATTAATCCATACCTGATATACTTATGCATGAGCAATATGTAAAAAAACATGCTAAAATTAAATTACACAGACCAAAAAAAAAATAAACAAGCGAACAAAGCTCAATCCGACCATACAAGTCCCTAGTGAGTCGTCATCCTGTCGAGACGTGCACGACGTCGAATGGCAAATCTGCCTCCTAGAATTGAAGGATGTTTAAGTTTAATTATAAAGTTATTATTAGAGAGAGTTGTCATCTAATATCATGGTCACTAGAAAACCTATGGTCTGCGAGAGTTTAGATAAGGAGACTAGTTATGCAAAAGGAAGACATGTCACCCCCAACGTAACCTATCTAGGATAAGTTGCGTTGTTGATTGATTGTTAATCTAGGTTATGTTTCTATCCGTTGATTTTATTTAAGACTCAAGACAGATCTCTCTTTGTGATAAAGTCTCTATCTTATAAGGTTAAATCCTAACTATTCTAATGCCCTAATTTTAGCATCGCATTCATCTCTTATTTTGTATCTTTAACATAAAAAGGTATATTTTATGATGTAATTTTATACCCATAAACATTAAATTCTACAGATAAATTCTAACACTCCAAATAACAAAATAATTATTATAGGATTTTTTGTATTTTAGCCAAATCTTAATGGATAATCATAAATTGTTTACGATATCTATTTTATATTTTTAAAACATGATAAAAATATATTTTTTGTTTGTTTTTGTGTTTTAGATAATATGCATGAAAAAACCCTTAGAATTTGGTCATATGCATGAAACAAAATATATTTTTGTATTTTTTTTACATGAAGAAATCTTTTGAGTTTTTTTGGATTTTTTTGAAATTTTAAAGAAAATCGGGTATTTTCAATACCGGTTTCGTATCTTACAATGTAATTCTACAACCCAATATTAAATGAGTTTTTGTGTTTTAGAAAATATGCATGAAAAAACCCTCAGAATTTGGTCATATGCATGAAAACAAAATATATTTTTGTATTTTTTTTACATGAAGAAATCTTTTGAGTTTTTTTTGGATTTTTTTGAAATTTTGGAGAAAATCGGGCATTTTCAATATCGGTTCAGTATCTTACAATGTAAATCTACAACCCAATATTAAATGAAATAATTTAATAAAAAACATATTTTTGTATTCTCTAAAATAAGGAGTTTTTTATTTTTTATTTTTGCTTGAAAATTAAGAGAGAAAAATTAGGTATTTTTAATACTAGGTCTGTATTTTATAGTGTGATTTACAACCCAATATTAGGAAAAATTATTGAGAAAACATGCGAGGGACCCAAAAATAATTTTAAAATAGTTTTTGAAATTTTTGAAATTTTTATTTTTATTTTTAAGAATTTGTTTGGCTAAACATTCAAATAAGAACAAGCTAAAAACTTAAGGAAAGGCATAAAGGTGTGTTTGGCAAACACATTCTTAGCCTAAAGGTTGGGCTTATTGGGCCTGAGGCCCAAGCTCAGCCTGGTTTGGATGGGCTGACAGACAATCCAAAAGTTACTTCTTCTTTTTTTTTCAAAAAAAAGATGGACTCAACCTAGTCATATGGGTTAGGTCTGATCCAACCCACATAACTTGTAAAAAAGTTGTAATTCATGTTTTGCATACTTGTATAGGAGAGAGTAATTAAAATGAAGATGGGAAAAGAAAGCTTATATGGCCTAGTGAGATGCCAACTGCTGTTGTTGGCCTTCCACGAAAATGGTGGAGATGGTAGTGGAGTTTGTTGCTGCTCACAATGCTAGTCTGGGAGGAAAAGAGGTGCAACTTTAATTGGTGTTGTCATTGTTGACTAGTGGTTGAAGGTGTAAAAGTCATTGCTGGTCTAAAAAAAGGATGCAAGCATGTGGTGCCTTGTGTGCATATCAAGAGAATTGAATTTAAAGATGTTTGTCATGCATGCTATAGTGTTGAAACCTTGAGAAAAGCATATTCTATTGATGTGCACCCTTTATTTGAAGTTGATCTCTATCCAAAGGAAAGAGATGTCATTACCCCCCAACTTGAAAAGGTGTATTGATAGACTAAGAAAGAATCGAAGAAGGAAAGATGAAGATGATTAGTCTGGTATGGTAAGGAAGATGGTTTCAACACTTAGATACAATAATTACAAGCAGTATGACCATGATTCTAGAACTTACCAAAGGGACAATGCTTAATAGATTTCAAGTAGAGGTTATGGTAGAGTTGGGAGATCTAAGAAGGGATCCGATATTGATGCTATAAGAGGCTTAAGAGGTGGTATAATTGAGAGGAAATCTAGTGATGGTGCTATGAGAGGCTCAAATAGTAGCAAATATGGCAAAGTTACTAGAGATGATGCTAGTACATCCTCATCATAACCCTCTACACATGTGATTCTATTGTGGTACCTGGATATATCTTTAGTTTTAAATGAATATCTAATTTGAATAATCTATGTGATCTTTTAAATGTTCAGAAGTATATCTATATCTTCTCAACACTTTACCCAAAAGTAGTTTCATTGATTGAAATATATGAAAAAAGATTGATGATTTTCAGTGTTGCTGCTGCTATGAATGTTAGAATATTTATGATTTTTCTAAATATGTTTGAATTTTGATGCTTTTGGTAAAATAATTTGAACAACTAATGTTCGAATTGTTTTGTACTATAAATGTTATATAGTTATAGATCAAAGTTGCCTTATGTTTTTATTTTATTTTTTGACATGAACAAAAAAAATAGATACAAATATTAATATCACACACTAAATTAGTTACTAACAACAATTTCACACAAACAAAGCTAGCTTTCATGTTATGATTCTTGATCCAAACTCCACGTAGTTCATCTTTCATTTTCTTCAATTCATCCAGTTTCACTCGACATCATGAGAACATCCTCCACCTATTACAATACTTTCAATTTCATTTATATGTTTACACCAATCAATAAAATTAGTCGCGTGACCAATCATTACATCTATAGAATAACTTGTTCTTACTAGCTTTTATTTTCAATATTCTAACCGCTGCTTTTTTTTTACATATTTCTTGCACCTTCTATTTTTTAACTTGAGTTCATCCAAACTATTGCAACTTTCTAAGCTACTAGCATTTGATGTAGATGAAGGCATGTTAACTATGTCTGAGAATGTTTTATTTGTCAAGTTTGATGGGGATTGAGGCAATACATGTTGGGTTGTGATTAACAATGTTGTTAAATGAAATTAGGTGAAGATTAAAGAACAATATGGTGTTCTTATGCTTCTTAAAATTTGCTAGAATTTGAAACTTTTGGAGGTTATTTGAGAAGAAAATGATGTTGTCATGTTTCTGTAATTTTTAGGGTGTTTTAAGAACAAAATAGTGTTTTTGTTCTTAAATAATTATTAGTAGTGGCATTGTTGTAATTAATAAAGGTAGGAGTAACGACTACATTTTAAAAAAAAAGCCGACATTTTTGTTATTTATTGTGTTTAGGGGAATTTTAGACATTAAATAAAAAGTAATGACAAGCATATAAAAAAGTAAATATTTTTTTTAGGTGAAAGAGATATAAGATGTAAAGTGTTACTTGCACTTCAAAATATAAATTATAAAATTTAATTTTTTAATAAAATTTAATTCATAAAATTTAATTTTTTAATATAATTTAATTCAAAGTATAGGTCGATGAGATAACTTTTCATATATTAATAAATAATTATAATGTTTTTTTTAAAATAAAAAATTCTCTTTAATCTCCCTGTATTACATACTTTATTTCTATATTTCTTTACAGATTAAAAAAATTAAAAGAAAATGAAATGGATGAAAAAGTTGTAATTGTTTTTTTTTTAAAAAAACAAGATTAAATATATAATTTATAAAACTATGAAAATTATTAAAAATATTGTTGTACAGAATTAGTCCACATCATGGACTGAATTAATAAAACTATCACAAATAATTAGATTTGTACAAATTATATATTTAGTCAATCACATTTAGAATGTAAATTTTTTATATTTGATAATAAAGCTATAATTATGAAATAAAGTAATAAGTAATGCATCCATCACAAAATAATGTCAACAAATTTAATAATTATGTTAAAATTCTAATGGTCTTATTCATGAGCTTAGATTATGGTACATCAAGTGTATATAATAATTTTTTGAAATAATTTATTAATCATGATAAATTTTAACTTTATTTTTGTTCATGATAAATTCTTTAAAGAAATAAGTTATTTTTTAAGATATTATTATCATAAACTAATTAAAGAGGAGAAATTCCTCCTCACAAAGTCAATAAATTTTTTTTTTAATTTTATTTTTTAATATTAAATTTATTAAAAATTAAATTTTATAATTTATTTCACTTTATTTTCTACGGGGTTATTTAAATTTTATGACCCGAGTAATGACTTTTGAAAGTTAACCTAGTTGACTTGAATTTTTTTTCTTTTATGTAATTGATTTTTTTTTTCATTTTCATCCTTCATCATTTAGTTTGATTGACAATTAAATTTTATAATTTGTTTTGATTTTTTTCTATGAGGTTATTTTAGTTTTATGATCCGAGTCAAGGGTTTGACAGGTTAAATTAGGTTGATTCAAATCTTTTTTTTTCTTTTTTAGTTGTTTTTTTTTTAATTTCATCCTTTAATGTTGGATTGATTAAGAATTGAACTTCATAATTTGACAGATTATCCTGGGTTGACTCAAGTGTTTTTATTATTTTTTTAATTGGTTTTTTTCAACCTCATTCTTCAACATTAAGTTGATTGAGAACTTTAATATATATATATTTATTTATGAGGTTATCATTATCTCATTACTCGAGTCATGAATTTTACATGTTAACTTGGGTTGACCCCATCAATCTAATATATTGTTATTTTAATATATTTTTTAATCAAATTGTATTTTTTTTATCTGATTATCCATGTTGCATTTGGTGTTGCCAAGCTAAATAAGTTATATGAAATTAATCTTTAAACGTTTTAAATTATTTTCTTTTAAAAATGTATTGGTAATAATTGAATATTTTTTTAACTTTTTTAAAAAATTAATCTTACCTGTAGCGTAAAACAGGTAAATAATTTAATTTTTAAGAATACATCTTCACATTCAATAATGGCACTTAAGTGAATTTAATAAATTCTCTTAATGATTTAGGAGCCCGACTCTCAATAGCTGCCGCCTAGCTGTTAGCTATTCTGAATACGATACCGTTTAAGCTTACATTGTTGTATAGTTACCATTTTCTCCCTACCCAATAACGATAATGACTGTAAGGCCTGTAAGTATAACAAACGGGAGACAGGCCTGTAATGACCATTTTATCACGTTGTATAGTCATCATGTCCGGTGGATTACTCTTCAGCTTCCAATTTCCGATTTTCTCCACCACCACCGCCACCAAAAAAACCCACCGCTTCGCATGCCTCGTCATCCCAAGACAATCCCTGAATCAAACCACCCCTCCTGATCAACAATCACCGAACCCCAAACCCATCCTTTCCACAATAACAAACCTATTGTGGGGCCAGTCACTGCCACCAGGACTCCTAATATCCACCGTCCGTACAACATGGAACTCCACGTGGCAACTCATGATGTCCCAGCTCGCTCCCTCTGATTCTTCCGGCAGGTACACAAGACCCGCCTCAAAATTCCGCCTGAGCCCTCCATTTACGCTCCAAAACTCAACAACACTTCACCTCTACGTGGGCTTACCTTGCCCATGGGCGCACAGGACATTGATAGTTCGGGCGTTGAAGGGCCTGGAAGATGCGGTCCCTGTCTCAATTGCTGGACCGGGTCAAGATGGATCGTGGGAATTCAAAGATATTCCTATCTCAAACAGGGATAGGAATATTCTTGTCCCGGGTAGGGATAATGCTAATGGGTGCCGGAATCTGAAGGGCGTGTATGGGTTAAGGAGGTCAGGTGGGTACAGTGGGAGAGCTACGGTGCCAATGTTATGGGATGTGGAGAAGAAGGAAGTAGGGTGTAATGAGAGCTATGATATAATCGAGTTTTTCAATTCGGGTCTTAACGGGTTGGCCCGGAACCCAGGTTTGGACTTATCACCAAAGGAATTGAAGGGAAAGATTGGGGAGTGGAATGGATTAATTTATCCCAATGTCAATAATGGGGTTTATAGGCAGGGTTTTGATCTTCGTGGGTTTTACGTTTTCTTTTCTTTATTCTTTGTGGGTAAAGGTAAAAAGGATTTATGAATGATTTGTTGTTATTGTAGGTGTGGGTTTGCTCAAAGTCAAGATGCATATGACAGTGCTGTGAATGGTTTATTCACTACACTGGAGGCGGTGGAAGATCATCTGACCACCTCGCGATACTTGTGTGGAGACACCTTGACTCTTGCGGATGTTTGCTTGTTTACCACTCTAATTCGGTTTGATATTGTGTATAATGTTCTGTTTAAGTGCACAAAGAAGAAGCTGATTGAGTACCCTAATCTTCATGGCTACATGCGTGACATTTACCAGGTAGGCATATCCATCCTCTGTTTTTCAAGCTCGTCAAGAGATAAATGTTGTGCAATTTGTTTATTTTATTTAGGTTCATGCACTTCATGGTTGCAATGGCTTTATGTTTGTGCCATGTACAGATGCCAAAGGTTGCTGAAACATGCAATTTTTCAGCCATTATGGATGGTTACTACAAAGTACTCTTCCCACTGAATCCAGGCAGCATTTGTCCTGTTATGCCTTCTGGATGTGAGCATGATGTCCTCCTCTCCACCCCTCACAATAGGGAGTCTTTGTCATTAGCGAACAAAACTACCAAACAGGATCACTGAGTATATGAGAGGATCGGAGATAAAATAGCAAAAGGTGGAAAGGAGAACTACCAAACAGGATTATTGAAGATATCAGAAGGAAATTGGAGGACTGCAAAACGTCCTCTTAAGGAGATTGATGTATGATGATGTGATCAGTTGTGGTTTCTTCTTGATGCTATCAAGAATTTTTGTCATGGAGAGCTTGGGATGGTTCGCCAAAATGTAGCATCAGAATTGCCGTGCAGACAATGTCACACACTGTTGTTTCCTTATCTTCATATGCAAGTGGATGATGCTTTATTTAATGACGAACGTGACTGTCTAAGATTGTGATGCAAGATTAATATCAACCCTGTGTATTGCTGACATGCGGTGAATGCCCTTGAATCGCATGGATGCCTCATTCGGATGGATGTTCAAAGACGGACGATAAAATCTGCTCGCACAACATGCTGCTTTCAGAATTTTAATGCCCTCAATGCCCTGTGTTGAGAAGATAACTGCATGTTTAATCCCTAAAACATACCCTAGAGGTTGCATGAGTCCAGCCATGCTAGATGCAAGTTGTCCAGCAGAGAATTGAATTCTGTTTTTGCATTATCTAACGTGACGAAATGTACCTGTTGTTCTTTGCAACCAGACAGCTTAAAAGAAGGCCATTCTTCACATCCTTGCCATTGATTTCGAGCTGGAAACAGGACGGCAACAATCGCTCCATAGAATCCCAGCATGTTCTTGGCTAAATAGTTCAAAGGGCTTCCTTGCATGGTCAAAGAATGCTAGGATACATTTCAGAGGATGACCTTTTTAAGGTTTTCAACTGCTTGCTAATAATCTGCTAGGAAATCACACGGCGATCTCCTCTTTGTACTTTCAATGCCATCATGTTGCCATCTCAAACGAATTGATAATTGGTTTCCAAGCACTCATAGGGGCATCTCCATGTTAGGTCGTGGATGGTGCCTAGCATAGGATTAGCGCATAGCAGCAGCTTGTGCAAAAACAAGCCATACTGCGTTGCACTTGAATGGAATCTCTCTCCAGCAAATAGCAGCCTGTGGCCAAACCATGACGCCCAACTTCAATGGGGAGCAATCAAAAGCGGATAAAAATGGCTAGTGCCTGATATGATGGAGGACTCAGAACTAGGGCAGATCACAAAGCCAAAATCCTGTACAATAAACAAAGACATACATGACCCAGTTGTTGCCAAGCTGCAGCACAAAATCCCAGATTTAGACGCAAAATTCAATACTGGGATGGTAGATTATGCAATCAATACATCATAAACACATTTTTAGGGCCGTGCACGACCCACTGCCAATTAACCATCCGGCTTGACAAAATAACACCATATGACTTTGACAAGATTGCCAGCAGGACCAAGAAAAACTGAGCAAATCCACTTCAAAATCTTTCTTCTCTCGTCATGGATGGGATTGTGGAAGAATGAGGCAGTCTCATAACCTGCACATCTGATCATCTTGCTACTGAATTAGATCCTGCACCAGAGCAAAAGGTGATCATTAGAAGGAAAATGAAGTCCACGAGAACAAAATGTTGCAAGCAACAGAGCATCCCAAGAACAACCAAGTCACTCCCCAAATCCCATCCTGTTGAATATCATTCGAATACATCCCAAGGGAATCTCCAATGCAAAGCACCATATTTGATTAATGAACAAAGATGGGTTTTTAAAAATCCCTGCATTCCCAATCTAAATCAAAATTAATTGCCAGCTCAAAGCTATATGACCTATCACTGGTGCGAATAAAGTTGGGTATTTACTAGGCTATCCTCGAGACCTGAAAACCATAGGTTTTGGATCTTAAACCTAGCAAACTCTACAGCATCCAAGGAAAGTTTTGTATCATCAGGGCATCATACACACACAGATTGAATCTTTATATCATTGAAATGTAAATGGGCTAAATTTCCAAGTTGCTCAACCCGATTAAATCTTAATATCATTGAAATGTAAATGGGCCAAATTTCCAAGTTGCTCAACCCCATGCCTCGTTAAGATTTAGAATAAACTTACTATTTGAACGTTTCATGTTCCTGCAGAACTTACTGCCACATCGGCATGGGAATACCTCCACAGGTTGATCAGTATCATCAAAATCAATCCCATAATCCTGTAGCCACATCAGCCATCAATTCTTAAAGAGTATAGAATGATTGCACATGTGATATAAATTTTAAAATTGAAGAGCAAGGGACAAGTAACAGAAACTAGTGTATGTATGTAATTTCCAAATCCATATGTCCTAGCTACAATAAATTTATAGCTCCTGGTCACTTAATTTAGATGTACTATCTTCGTAATTTCAACAGCAGTAAAAGATCTGACATCATTTTTCTGTCACAACTCACAACACAATATAACTTAACATACATGATAGAATCTACTTCCACCTGTGACTTAACATACATGATAGTATCAAAGCAACAACGTTTATGTAACAGCTAAGCAGAATCGTGAAAAATCAATGGACAACTAAAGTAACATTGCTCACCCATGTTAACTCTTCTAAGGCATTCACTCCTCTTGTTGTGAAGAAAGCAAGCTGAAAAAATTGATCCAAAGTGACATTGTACTTTGAGAATATAATCTAGTATATTCAATAAAGGCATGAAAAATAAGACTCCAAATGAAGTATCCATACATGATAATAATGATGATCAGGGGTCTCAATCTTCACGGGGATTTCAATCATATTTGCATCAAGACATCTAACAAGAACAAAAGCACTTGTATCAGAATGCATCAACTCACTGATTGCTGCAACAAGAAAGGTTTCTTATGTATGGCAGAAATTTCATGTCCTCCTTTTCTCTATTCTTTTTCAGATTGAAATCAAGTCCTTTTCCAGTTCATGTGAAATAAGGAAAACCAACTGAAAAGTTCAAAAAGAGAAAACAGAAACGATTTCCATAGGAGATCAACTCATCAAATCAAATATGCATCAGATATATAGACTTACCTGTGATTGATAAACCTAGCAATATTTCCATAAAATGTCGCATCCAAACACAGAGCTTCTTCATCCTTTACAACTCCTTTCATGCACCAATCCGCATCAAGTAGAACTGGATAGGCATGCTTCTCAGTCTTGCTGCAACTTGTCCTTTGCATCTTCCTCTCATACAACTCTTTGTTGGTTAGTATCTCCCCTACATACTCGCATACAAATGTACCTTTTGGTAGCATTTCTAGAGTTCTGAGACCCCACCCCTTCCCTTCAGGGGTAAAGAAAACCTGATGCACAAAAAGAATTAGCAATGAGAAAAAATCGTGAAGAAAGAAGGGGACATCAGAATACTTAAGGAACAACTTGTGTGATTATATTTCTTATATAAAGAACGACAATCCAAAATAAGTCCAAGCATTTGATTTGACTAAAATTTACTATATTTCTTAAAATAAGAATTTCATACCCTTTATTTATTTATGTTAAAGTTTATAACCTCTATTGCACTTCCATATTTAGAAGTATTCTTTGTTTCTTTTTTAAAACAAAAAAAAACACACTAATGTAACTACGTAGCTAATAGTTAAACTGTTTTGTGTTAACCTTCACTAACTTCCATATTAACTTTGTCTTTTTAACACTAACCTGTATTGTCCTTCCATATTTAGCTTGTATTGTTCATTTATTTTCTAAAACTAACCAAATAATTATTACCGCTTCTCAATTTCTGTGTATTTGAGGATTTCTATTGGGAATTATTTTATAAATAAAAATTTATTGCCTTTGTTTTTTTTCCACTTTTAATATTTAACTAATTCTGATAATTGAATTCTATTGAATAAAATTTTACCTGCAACTTGCACCTTATACCTCGCTGCACGACTCTGTTTCCACATTGTTTGTGGCACCCACATTTGCTCCAACATTCTTCTATATATTTTCTCTTCACGTGACCCTTGCATGGTTCCAATATCTCATCGTTTTTTGATCTTTCCAGTGGGCAATCTCTACAATAAGAAAGGCATTGTCGCTGAGGATCCCGAGTCAGAGAGATACAATCTTCTAAGAAATCCTCCTTGACAAGGCCTTCTAAAGTGTATGCAAAACCATGCTCAGTGTCACTGGAGCAAACACAAGGTGTAGATGACAACAAACAATTACCAATACAAGCCAAGCAGCAATTTTCAGCCCTAATTTGAGAGAGAGTGAAGTTGACATAAGCATTCTGAAAAATCAGATTCCGGGGTATGTAGTAAAAAAATGGAGGAAACTCGCTGTTTACTTCATTCAACCATGGAATCTCAACCATTTCTTCTCCCTTAGTGATGTCAGTACGATAATGAAGGGACCTAAACTCATCAGGAGTCAGTTGACTCTGGGGAACCACAATCAAACTACCAAACTCAGCATCTCTAAATTCATTTACTTTGCCACTTCCAGAACAGCCATTTTCAATAGCCTCTTCACTCACCTGCACAACCTCCAAAACATTCGGAGGCTGTAGTGGTCTTGGAATTTGAAAAGCAGCCACCTCATCAAAGTGACGAGCATCAACTGATCCCCTTGCAACATAGGCTGGTACATGGTTATTTTCTTTAATGCCACCAACACCAACAGATTTCTTCAATAGATCAAGAGCTGGTGTTACATTCAAAATCCTTTCCTGCGATTCATGTTCATGAGAGGAATCAGTTGCCAAATCCAAGAAGCATTCACACATATCTTTCAGCATTTGCATGACAGAAAAGTTTGGGTCAAGGATTTTGTAAGATCGGAGACATTTATCCTGCATTGATTGCAGAAGTTCATCTTGACTAGGCATATGAAAATCTGGTCTTCCAAGCATAGAGTTGCAGCTCAGAGAAATCTTCACCTCTCCCAGTGCTGAGGTGGCAATCTCTAAGCTAGCCGGAGAGTCTTCTGGAATGGTTGCAAGTTCACAGCTATCTCTTGCTGGACTTGATGAAACTGGAACGTTATCTTCTCCAGCTAAAAATTGGGATGCTGGAGGTTCTTGATGATGCTGTTTGCGTGAAGAAACTCTTTGAATAAGAGATTGTTCTTTGCTTGCAGAATCTGTGAAGGTTGAAGAAACCAAAATCAGCCCAAAAAGAATAGCACTAATTGCCATGTCGACATTCAAATCCTTTACACAAGAAAAAACAAAATCAGCCAATAAGAAAGACACAAATTGCAGTTTTGACATTCAAATTAAATACTTGGGGAAAAAAACAGATATATCATTCATGGTTACAAACAGTACTCTTCAATTCCCTGGTCCCCATGAGTGGAATAATTTACCTGGTCGGATAATTGCAATAGATTGCATAGCGTCTTCAAAAGGCATGTCACCAGTAAATGGCTCGTCTTTAGGCTTGATCAGAGCACGAGAATGAGGCACTTTTTGTTTGGGTGAGAGAAAAGCGCTTGGCTGAACTACGGGGTCTTTGAAGTGCACTGCTTGCGATGATCCTTTTAAAGTAGGTCTTTTCTCTTGTGGAGCAGCCGCAGGTAATAAAGGTTCCTTTCCCTTGTATGATCGCTGCTTCCATGACAAAAGTGAATCAGACAACAATGTTCCATCCATATCAGATAAATCAGACTGACTAGAGTGTTCCTGCACCGCCAAACAACCAGGAGAAACAGTTTGTGAGCTCATGTTTCCAGCAGGATTCTGAAGTGAAATAGGCCTTGGTTGTGAATTTCTCGTTTCCAGAGACTGCTGCTGGGATTTCGCAACAGGTAGTACTTTCCCCTGCACTTTAGGCTTTCTTGAAGGACTTCCAGCCAACACTAGGTCACTGTTGTTAGGCGGGGAGGAACCTTGCCCATCTTGGCCTCTACGCAACCGTTTGAACGGCCGCTCAGGTTCATTAGAAATCCGAGTTTTTTCCTCAAAAGTTCCCTCCTGCAAGTCAAAATAGCCAAGAGGCATGTCAGAAGATATAGGCAGACAGGAAAGCATACACAACATTACCATCAAAAGAAATGAATCACTTACAGTAGCATCATCATTCTCGTCAGGAACCTGAGACAGATATCAAGCAAAAACGTTTAGAAAGCCTTCAAAAGAGTTAAAAAGAAAAGGCAATAACTAAAAGAAGTGCACCTTAGACTCCTCCTCGTCAAAAATGGCATCCGCAAGAGCTCTATAATTTTCCTCTTCAATTAGCTCCCAATTTTTCTCATACAGTTTTAGCATCTTTTTCAACACAGGTTTAACTTGCTTTTCGCTTATTCCAAGCGCCTTCATAGCCCTAAAGGCTTTCACAACTCTCGGATTAGTCGGCATCGACAGTCAAATACCTGCACTTGCAAGTTAAAAAGGAATCAAAACCAGCAAGAGAGCCAACTCTTCAAAAAAAAAAAAAAAGCATTCTTCAGGATCTTAGCATTGAAACAACAACCGTTTTGGAGTTTAATTGAAACTCAATAATTACATTTCTAATTAGGTTTTTCTCTTAATTCAAAATCAAAGTCATCACATGCACATGCAAGAGCTGATTCAGTATCAAAACCACAGAACCCTAAATTCAAGGATTTCTCAAACAATAATCAAAACGAAACCAAACAAGATGATTAAGGAAAGAGAAAGAATCGAGGAGGAAACAGCAATGTACCTGATTATAATTTCAAGCTTAAAAAAAAAAAAAAAAAAAACCCTAACTCGTTAGTAGAGAGAGATTAGTGACTTTTTTTTCATCAAAAAGAGAGCTTTGGTTTGAATGGAAAGAGAGTGTAAAAGCCCCCCCGCCATTTTTTAAGATTGTTTTACTTGAAGAGCGCGTGTTATACAAACGAAGGGTAATTGTACTCGAAGGAAGGGCTCTTTGGCCCGGGCTAATTCATGCTCTGCCTCGTTATTTTCACAGGTGATGAAAACAGGAGAGAAGGGTTTTCACGTGCTGAAGAAGGAGCTCACCTAGCTCTCCTCCGATGAAGAAAAGGCGGTCGATCATACGACAAAAATCATGAAAGATTAAGATCCGTGGATACTCTGGTAGCCAAGACATGTATGAATTTATTACATGGTTATATACAAGTTTTCATTTCAATACATAATAAAATAATGATTTCATTTTTTTGTGGTTTAATTTCTTCATGGGAGACGTTGTTTAGGGTTCTTTTTCTTAATGTATAAGGGTATCACTGAATTTCAATGTATGTATATTCTTTCTAGAAAAGTGGTCTCCTCTCTGTATTCTGTGTGAATGTTATCCCCTAGCTTAAAATGCATGTTCTTTCGCAAGGGAGAGTATAGGGTGGTGGACGAGGGTGTCCATTTGCAACGGTTAAGCAATTTAGAAAAATACAAAGAAATACAAAAATAAAAATAAAAAGAATTAGAGTTTTAATACAAAAATAAATAATTAAAAGAATTAGCATAACCTAAATACAAAAAAAACAAAGAAAATTAGAAAATGAAAAGAGTGTTTTACCCTTAATAAAACAATAAAATAAAATAACCATATAACTCTTAATACTTTCCTTCAAACTCATGATGATACGGCATTTACAAATATAGAAAGTTTGCCGGCTAGAAATCAACAATCAAAATATATCAATTTAATATTTTTTCAAGGTAAACATACTTTTAAAAATCATTAAAAAAAATAAAAGTTATTGCATTCCCAAATAAAAGCTAGGTTTGCATACTGTGTAAATGGATGAAGCATTCTTTAAAATACTAGTATATTGGTCCGCACTCCGCAACGAGTCAATAATTTTTTTTTATCATATAATGTCAAAAAAATATTAGAAGTATAAATAATGTTTTAAGCCCCTTGGATATGATAATCATGCTAGACCCAAGAGCCTTGAAAATAAATATATTTAAACTATCCTTAAAATATCCTAAACATAAATTCTAATTATTTTCTTTTACAATTTTTTTATATAAAAAATTAACCTATCATTAAACTATCCTAAACAGAAATCTTAATTAATTTTTTTATTTTTTTATTTTTTATAAAAAAATTTAAATTATCCTTGAAGTATGATAACAGGAATCCTAATTAATATTTTTTACATTTTTTTAATTTTTTTTAAAAATTAAACTATCCTTAAAGTACCTTAAACTGAAATCCTAATTAATTTTTTTTATATTTTTTTATATTGTTTATAAAAAAAACATTTAAATTTAAACTATCATTGAAGTATCTAAATAGAAATTCTAGTTAATTGTTTTTATAATTTTTTTATTTTTTATAAAACAAATTAAACTATCCTTAAAGTATCCTAAATATAAATCCTAATTAATTTTTTTTATAATTAATGTTTTTATAAAAAAAATATTAAAACTATTCTTGAAATATCATAAACAGAAATTCTAATTAATTTTTTTATATTCTTTTTTATTTTTTTATAAAAAAAATATTTAAACTGTCATTGAAGTATCCTAAATAGAAACTAAATAATTTTTTTTTAATTTTTTTATAAAAAATATTTAAACTATCCTTGAAGCATCTTAAACATAAATCTTAATTATTATTTTTTAATTTTTTAATTTATTTTTATAGGCTCTTGGGTCTAGCGGCCATGCCAAACCCAAAGTACTTGGGTATGACAAACATGTCTGATTTGATGAACAACAAAATAAGAGGATAATTATGCATTTTATTTGTTAGGAGAGAGAGAGAGAAAAAAAACTCAAACAACCAAAGAAACATCTTACTAAAAGATAAGATGAGAAATTAAAAGTAAAAGTGCTATTACAATCCACAGTGAAATGTTTTTTGATCTACAATGATTTCCCCACACCATTTAACTTTTGTTATAATAGGAAAATGATACATGTTGTATTTGTGATAATTTATTTGATACTACTACCACTTTATGCTTTTTTTTTTGTTCACATGTTAGCTTTCTTCTTTTTTTTTTCCTCCCAAACTTTTGCAAGGAATCGTTGCAACATTCTTTTCTATGGTATAATAACCAACCACTTCAAAGGGAATAACTTTCACATTTCTTTCTCACATTCACAAAGCACTTCATTTCTTTGTTGCAGGGTGACTAATTTTGAACCCTGAAAAGCATTGTTGGTCTTGTAACTAGCTTTAAAACCTTAAATGCATTGTTGAAAGATTTGGGGTAGTAGAATGGAGTTGCACTTTTGCGCCAAAAAAAAAAAAAAAAAACTTGAGACCCTCTTTATATTTTATTTTTTTTGTATTAAGCTTTATGGATTTATTTTGTTTGGCCATTTATTGTCACTTTCATATAATAAATAATATCCATACATATGTCTTTTAAGTCCAAAACTAACCTAATATTATTTATTATGTTATATGAACAAAATACAAAGTGTTTTACTCCTGAAGCTAATATGAGGAATCTGAAAATAAAACAATAAATAATATACACAAACCAAATAAATAAAAGAATTCCAATAAAAAGGAATTAAAACAATATATTCACTTCCATACTTTATAAGTTTTATATCAATAACTCCATGCCGATATCAATGGTCAAATTGATATCATTAATCATCACCCCTCGGTATGGTTAATAAAAAATATTCAAATACCAAATCACCTGATGTCATTAGCCACCAATCTACTGGTTAGCTAATCAATAAATATCGATCGTCAACATGCTCGTGTTGACATCATTAGCCTTTCCCGCTCTTCCTGGAACGACTAATCAATAAATGTCGATGCCAATATCCATGTATTGACATCACTAGTCTTTTCTATTATCTGGGAATGACTAATCACTGATGTCGATGTCAACATGCTCGTGTTGACATTATTAGTCTTTCTCACTCTTCTTGGAACAACTAATCAATAAATGTCGATGTCAATATCCCTATATTGACATCACTAGTCTTCCCTATTATCTAGGAATGACTAATCACTAATGTCGATGACAATACCCTCGTAGTGACATCATTAGTCTTTCCTATTATCTGTGAATAACTAATCATTAATGTCAATGTCAATACCTTCATAGTGACATCATTAGTCTTCCCTATTATTTAGGATGGACTGATCAATAAATTTCAATATCAAATAACCATTGACATCATTAACCTTCATTCTTGAAACGACTAATCAAATCACATTTTTTTATTCTTATTTCACGGATTTGATTCTTGTTATGTCATGACAGATCAATGACAAATTAAAAATTATAAAAATAATACCAATATAATAAATGACTAAGAATAAGTGGATAGCACCTACCTATCACACATGATGTACTAGTCCCAACTATCAACACAGGACAATTTCATTATTATTTCTCCCCTTAAATTTAAGTCATAACAAATTCTTCAAGTAAAGCTTTATGATTATTCTCTGTAAATATATATTTTCACATGTATAATTGTATATAGCCATATCTACCATTCATTTACATCATTTAAATTTTTTAACGTCATGTTAACCGATAAAATGTACTTAAGCCCTTTTATAACTAATTTGTCTGAAATCCACCTTAAAAGAAACATGTATTTTCTTTGATTCCTTTCAATTAAACCATTAAATATACCATAATTTTTTTCCTATAAAACAATTCCTACATAGTTAACACATGTAATCTCAAAAAACAATTTCCTCCCCTATTTCACCATTGTTTAGCTGAACTTGTGACCTAAGAAGATGATGGAATTTTCTTCAAGTTTCATCAATTTTTCACTTGACCCTATGTTTTTCTACAAACATTAACATGTTTTCAACGAACAATTCATCACTTCTAACATTACAAAACACTAAATATATAACTTCACAACACTAACAACAAGATACATAACTAATAAATTGATTTAACTTAATTTAAAATATTTCAAACTAAAAAAAATGGAAGAACAATTCAATCTTCCCCCACTTCCTTCTTCATCCTCTCTTGTCATCCCTCTCCGTACTAAACCACTTCCTCACTTAATTTCTCACAAACTTTAGTGTTTAAGATGTTTAATCTTTACCAAATGCAAGGTTTCCTCTCAATTTCTTTGTTTTTCCTAAGATTTCTCTATTTTGTTCTAGAATTTTCTCTCCCTCTTTATTGCTCTCCTTTGGCCGGCCACACACCAATATATAGAGGTAACAATTTGGTTAATTCCCATTATGTCCTTACTTAATACCCTTCATGTTTTCTAGGTAATGTATTTTCTAGATTCATTTACTTGTTTGCACCAAAACTAAGCAAGTTATTTTGAATTTCACCAAATTATACTCCAATATTTTTCTCTCCTTATAACTCATTTCCTTCTAGTTTTTATTCGTGTTTCTATATTTTTTTATTTTTCAACCATTTTTTATATTTTTAATTTTTTAAAATAGTATTTAAACTTTTTATTCCAAATTTCCTTATTCATTATGATTCCTTTAGTATAAATATGTTACTTACACACTCATTATAAAATATACTTCACTAGCCTGTGAAATTTTTATCTGGAGGTTTACATCTTAAGATGCAGATATTTTTTGTGAGATGCATCTTCATTTGCACAACAAAATATAGTAAGTGGTGTAGCATGAGTAAATTATCTAGTTATTTTTATTAGCATTAACAAAATTCTTCAATTATTAAATTGCATTTACAACTACAAAGAACCCTAAAGGTGTGGGCAAACATTGTTCATCCACACATAAAATGTTATGGATTGGAACAATGTTTTTCCCTTTTCTTTTGTCCTTTTTTATTATTAATTTTTTTTACTATTTTTCTTTTTTTAACATTTTGGTCCTTCTTTTCTATTATTATTTTTCAATTTAATCTTTTGATATTGTGTTGATTAGGCTTCGACATGATGATTTATTTTGGTATGTTTTTTTTAATGATTATTAGCATCCTAGAAAAATTCCTTACATTGAGCTGGTGCTCGATTTCATGAAAAAGAACTTGTTTTTATTGTTTAGAAAAGATTGAAAATGAGGTGAACAAAATCAAAACAAAGAAAAATATCAGCCTTTTTGTTTTTTTAAAAAAACTATTATGTCAACTCTAGTCCTTTTTTTACCTTTAATCATAAGATTTTTTTTTTCTTTTTGACTTCATTCTGTAATATTGTGGTGATTGAGATTTATGGTTGATAATCTGATTCAATATACTTTTAATGCAGTTATCTCGATTTGAAAAATAACATTTCCAACATTGGGTTGGTGCTCGTTTTCACAAAAAATAAATCGATTTTATTGTTTGAAAAAGATTAAAAATAAGAGGAGAAAAACTGGAAAAAAAATTGATCTTTTTTTTAAAAATAAATTTGTGTTAGCACCTTTTCCTTTATTTTCACCTTTAATTTTTTTCAAGAATCATTTTTAGTCCCTTCAATTTAGAAATTAAATGGTTTAGTCCAAAAATTTATTTTCTTTACATTTAGTCCTTAACTTTTGAGAGATGAAAGAGAGAAATACAAAAAAAAAAGACAAAAGAAAGAGAGAGGTTAGTTGGTCTGATTTTGTTGTAAAAAATGGGAAAACTTGGTAATTAGGCGTTTCTCTTAACATGAGAAGTGTCATTAAGGTTTAGGCTTTTATATCACTAGAGAAAATATATCAAGGTTGATAGAGTTTTTTCCCATAGTTTTTTTCTAAATAATTTTGGTAGCCTTTTGAGATGGAGGATTAGTTTATTAAGGTTATGAGAGTGTTTTTTGGGCTATTAGGATGAAAATGGGTTGAAAGCTGGATTCCTAAGATAAAAAAGCATAATCTATTTTTCTAACCACCACTATGGTACCTTAAAATTGAGTTTGCAGGCAATACATCATCTGCCTCTATAGACGATGCATTCTGTAAATAATGCATTGTTAGCCTCTACAAATAATGCATTGTTTACCCATTAGATAATTTTAAAAACATGCCTAGGCATATAGGCTTGTGATGTGACCTAAGTATCGGGCTTGCAATTCAGTGGGCAAGGTGTGCTGAGCCTCCCAAGTCTGTGTGTCTTGTTTTTTTTTTTACTTTTTTTTCTCTATTACATGTTTATTTAATTTAAAATTCTTTGCAACTCGTCAAGAAAATCATCAAGTCTAGGTATAGGAAATCGATACTTAATTGTTATCTTGTTAATTGCACCATTGTCCACACACACCTACATGGTACTATCCTTCTTTGGCACAAGCAAGGTAGGCATAAAACATGGACTAAGTAACTCTCGTACATGACCTTTCTTTAAGAGCTCACCAACTTGTCTTTGAATCTCCTTTGCCTCATCTGGATTACACTTATTGAGTGGTTGGTTAGGAAGTGAAGCTCTCGATACCAAGTCAATTTGATGCTTAATTCCACATTCTTTACTTGTAATAATGGTTTCGCTCATACCATGAAAACAACCCCAGTCGAAGCTAGTGCTTGTTTAATATCTCCTTTATTGACTAACATAAGCTATTTATCCGATTTCACCTTTTTTTGTTGGCTTCACAACTAATCCTCTTTGACTTGCTAAGAACTTAATGGCAATAAATTCACCATCTTCCCATTTAACATCAATGAGTAAGTATTCTTTCATCTATTATAGGTCATATCTTTATCAAATTGCTATGGATACCCTAATAAAACATGACTAACTAACATTAAAGCCACATCACACACAACCTCATCATGATAGATTTTGATGGAAAAAGGCACATGAACCTACTTTGTAACTTGAATCTCCCCATTCTTGTTAAGCCACTGTAAACTATACGATTTAGAATATGAAACAGTAACTAAATCCAATTTCTCCACCAAAGTAGTGGATGTAATGCTAGTGTAACTTTCATTGTCAATGATCATCTCCATAGTGTAATTGGAAGAAATTAAAATCTAAGGGTTGAATTGCAATTTGTAAGAGTTTATTTGGTCAAATCAGAGGCTTAATTGTATAAATATTGAAGTTTGATAGGCGTTAGGGACTTGATTGAAGAAATTCAAAACCAAGGACCAAACTAAAAAGGGTGCATACATGTGAGGGTTGAAATGGACCAAATCATGGGCCAAATTGAAGAAATTGAAAGTTCATTGGTCAATTGAGGGTTGAAATGTACAAATTCAGAACCAAGGACTAAAATCAAAATAGCGATCAACTTTGGGGCTGATAATTGACTTTGGCAATGGTGAAATTATATGAAATTAAAAGTCTAGAGGCAATTATGGGTACAATTAAAAGAATAGGGACTCAATTGAATTTTGCCAAATCCCAAATTAAGAACCTTAAATGATGTGTTATTCAAACTTAATGAAGAGAAGATAAATGACAAGTTGTTCGTCAACTTGCACCTCTATTTTTGATAGTTTTTGTTGATCGAGTTGACTACTTCAAACGCTTGAATATATAACTACAAATCTCTAAATTATGCAAGGTTGGATCCAAATGAAAGGTGTATATCCCCTTTACCAACTTTAGGTGGTCTTAGGTGATGATGATGTCAGAATTGCTTTGATAAGGCCTTGAAAGTGAGCAACTCAATCAGCCATTACAGTGCAATTATCATACAAAAAACAATTTGGTTTTCATGTGTTCACACACAAAGACTCCTCAATAGGTTCTTATAAAGGGTTCACAACACTTCCCTTAAGATCAAGAGGTTAGAAATGGATTCAAGACCTCTCAAAACCCTAACAAAACCCTATAAATACCCCTTCAAGATCAAGAAAAGAGGCTAAAAAGGGGAAAAAAAAGGAAAAAGATATATAAAAAAAGAGAAATATCAATAAGAAATATAAGGGTAGAGGTCCAAAAGCCTAAATAAAAGTTTTTTTAAGCTTTGTAAGTTTGTGAGAGGCAAAATTTTCCAAAGAAAAGCCAAGAGAGAGTAATTGTTCTAGGTATACATTGTAAACCCAAAAGCAGGTCCTATATGGCATGCTTTTGTTGTTTTTTAATTTGTTTTGGCTTGCATTTATAGTTACAAGTATAGAAAAGAAGTTTTAAATGTTTAACAAATCATGTTGCATACACCTTTTTGTTGCTGTGATTTCTATTTAATAAAGTTATTTTGAAGTTTTATTTTTATGTTTTTGTTTTTGATGTATTAAAGTAATTTTTAAGGTTTGATAAATGTTGTTTTAGCTTTGATTTAGCCTTAATTATACATGTTAAATCAGTAATATTTGTCCTTAGCTTGTTAAGCTTGTTCATACACAAAATAGGTTCCAGAAACCAATTTTGAATCCATGTTGGATGGATATGTATAATGTTTTAGGTTGTTAGTTTTTGGATTTGGTATCTCATGCTTGATTTTGATTTTTTTTTGTTAGTTGTAGATTCAGACATGTTGTGTATGATATTGTGACTTATTGGGATAAAAAAAATGCATGGTTTAGAGGCAAAAAATGCCTATTTCTAGGCTTGGCAGTGGTTGCCTCATGACTGGGTTTTTTATTGGGTTCTGGGCAATGTTCTTCGTGTTCTTGGGAAGAACATTGCTTTAAACCCTTGATTTGGACCAATGTTGATCCATTTCTTTGCACATACACCTTTCTTATTCATGATTAACCCATAATTTAGTGTTTATTTGCATCAATAACAAGTTTATTTAATCCTAGGGTTTTGGTTTTAAACCGAAATTACTTTGGCCAAATTATGATCATTTAATGATAATCGAACTGAATGAACCCTTAATTCTTAATCTTTGAATGATCTATAAACTTTTTGTGCTTTTGATTTCATGAAATCTGGTATGGATTTGAGTTCATGTTGCTGGGTTCATTTCGGGTGTTCTTTGTGTTTTTCATTTTTCTGTAACGACCTGGCTTTTTCAAAGCCAAAACAATGGTAATTTTTTTTTTGTTCATCATAATATCATTCCAAAATTGATAAACCGATTTCTACTCATTATCGAGGTACAATCCATACGCAATAATATCAATCAATATTTCATAAAAAGTAGTTCTTACACATACACATAACATTACGTTTGCATAATTATAAGTCTACATTATAATATACATACATAGTCATAAGTTTGCATTTCTATACTACTAATAGACATCATGAGTTTAAACAAAAGTATCGAATAACAGTTATACATTTAATACATTTCATTCATACAAAATACATCATGGTTTAAAATGTGACTACATGTCTTTGCAAAAAGTAAGGTCCCGTGAAATGAGGTTCCTAGGCACCTTGTTAGTGTGATGTCCCTGCTGCAGTACAAATATTTAGAAGAATTATAAATAATTAATAATAAGCAAATAATTTGTTTACGGAAAACATTATCGTTATTTTCTGTTTAAAGCAGTTAATAATCATAGTTTTTTCATATACTTGGTACATACAAAACATAGTACACATGAACACATCAATTCTTGAACTAACTCATTACTCCTTAATTTGGCTATCCTCTTAGGATGTCATTAGCTAAAGCTAATCATCAATCACAACCCGGCCATCCGCTGCAAATGCCATTAACCAGAGCTAATCATTTATTCATCTCGGTCATCCACTCAGGATGCCATTAATTGAAACTAATCATTTATTTATCTCGATCATCCATTTAGGATGTCATTAGCCGAAGCTAATCATTTATTCATCCCGATCATCCACTTAGGTTGCCATTAGCCGAAGTAAATCATCAATCACAATACAAATATTAACGCGATATTATGACATTCATAATAAAACATTTCATAGATTAGCATTACGTAAGAGGAAGGTGAAAGCCACCTTCCTGCTCCTCCTATGGGATGTCCTTGTTCGGTCGCGAATCTGGTCTTGACTGCGCCACTTAACACATCAATGGTCACAAATCAATACATTTGCATTCGATAATCACACAACTCATCATCAAACAAACTTCAAGAATACATATGTTCACATTCTAGCGTTCATATATTACAATCATACAATGTAATCATTTTACTCATTGAACCAATTCTAATATTTAATCTGCTGCAGAAATTCATCAGCGAAACTGGTTCACTAGTGACGCAGATTCATCAGCGAACTGATTCACTAAAACACAAAATCATCAGTGAAACTGGTTCGCTGGTGATGCAAACTCGTCACCAAACTCATCAACAAACTGATTTACTGGAACACATAATCATCAGTGAAACTAGTTCGCTTGTGATGCAAACTCGTTAGTGAACTAATTCACTGGAACACAGAATCACCAGCAAAACTAGTTCGCTAGTGACGCAAACTTGTCAATGAATTGATTTGCTAGAACACAGAATCGTCAGTGAAAGCTAACTCGTTGGTGACCCTTGTTCGGCAGAAATCGCCAGCGTGCGTAGGCCACTACTGACGCAGAAATCATTGGCTAACACTGAGTCACTACCGACTCAGAAATTGTCAATGCAACAAAGTTTTGTAGCTGACGTTGAAATCATCAGCGCATATTGTTTTTGACCGATGTAGAAATCGTTGATGAAAACTGAACCTCAGCCGACTAAGAAATAGTCAATGCAACACAGTTTTGAAGCTGATGTTGAACTCGTCAACGCATATGGTTCACAACTAACTCAGAAATTATTGATGAAAACTGAGTCGTTGTTGACTCAAAAATCATCAAGGCAACACAATTTCACAACTGACTCTTAAAATCATTAGCGTGATCTATGTCACTGCCGATTCGAAAATCATCAGCAATGATAGAGTCTTTTCTAGTTCTACTCCTTTTCTTTAGCCAAGCATAAGGTTTACGTTAGGCCTACCCCCTACCATCATTTCTTATCCTAGTTGAACCTAGGACCTCATCGAATCACATTCCATTCACCTTTCATTAATAAATAGCACAAAATCACACCATGATCATTTGCCAAAGTTTTCTCAACTCATTTACTTCCAAACCGGTGTTTATCATTGCTACAACATAATTTCATGCATTCTCAATTGTATTATGGCAATGTACCAACACAATTCATAATAAATCCACAACACATAAGGGTTCTACTTCTTATTTATCTCATGTCACTTTAAGTGTGTTCATCATACATGGTTCCTCATGAATTATTTCCTTCCTTTCGACCGAAACATCACTGCTTATTTCTCCCCAACATGTACATGCAATTCATCACATTTTATGATAACTATACTCAAAACTACAATTCACAAACATATGCTTACTTTCTTGATTCATAAACACACCTATTCATTCAACACATTAATAAAACCAAGGCATTAACTAAAGGGAGTCTCGTTTCAGCTGCAACATGCCCTTTCAAGGTTTACCAATCAGCATAATTGCATTTCAACAACATTTCAACACATTTCCACAGAATTTTATCAATGATATATGCAGAAATTACATCATTTATACATGTATGATTCTGTTTTCTGGTTCAAGTATGACTTTAAGGTCTTGACAAGGTCATCCTTCAAGTATTTAGTCACCGGTCTGTCCAACCTTCATTATGGCCGACCATCTAAGTAGATTTATACATTCAAAATTGTCCATCTCTCTTTTTATATGTACTGGATATAGATCCCTTATTCAGCCGAATTATTGTCTTTTTTTTTTTAGTTTAGTTTTTCCCTTAGCAGTTAGTGTAAAATTTTGGGCATTCCCTCATGGTTTTCTTCTTCCTTTCGGTTCCAAGGACTCAAGAACAGGTAGGGAAAGAGATTTGGTTCATACCTTGTGATTTTTAGTAGCTATAGGAGGGATTTAACAAGTTTTTTCTTTCACTTTACTCTCGATTTTCTTCTTCTTCTTCCCCTCAAGTTTTTGTTTTTTCCTTTCTTCCCTCTCTAGCTTCACCAGTCGATCTCCTACACTTCTCTTTCTTTTTTGGTTTCGGCTATTAACACTCTTTTTTAACTCTCCCTCCTACTCCAATATTTAATGGAGGTGTTTGCAGCTGGATTTCAGAGTTTACTCTTTAGACACGAGGAAGGAGGTTTGCTGCATGTAGCTGGCCAGTTTTTTTGCAAAGAGAAAGGGTCACCCTCTCTCTTCCCTTGTATTTATACCCCCTCTTAAATGAGAGGGGGTGTTTGGGTGCTGGCTATTTTTGGTTCTTATCCTTTTATTGATTTTTCTTAGGGTTAGTTATATCCTCGCCTAGGATAGGCCAGTCCATCACCCACTTTCCTTAAAACAAGCCGGTCTAACTCTAACCCTTTTTCCTAGCATGTGTCGACTAAAGACTAAGTTTTTTTTTTGGGTTTTACATTTTCTATAATTGATCTAATTTGTTCAAAAAATTTTGAATTTTTGCACTTTTTAGGTGTTTAATATGTTTTTTTGCCTTAGTTTTGTTTTTTGGTTGTTTTTCGGGTCAAACTAGAATTTTTGGTTTGGTTTATAGTCAAACCAAAAATTCCAGGACAACTTGGTCAGGTCGGGTAAAAAAATAAATAAAAAATATATTTTTTCTTTTTTTCTTGCATATAGCTAAAACTCCTAAAGTTATTTAAGCATTTATCTTTTTAAAAAATTTAAAATACTTTGACATGTTTTTTTTTTTAAATATTGCATGGATTTTAAAAGTTTGTACATTTCCAAAGGATTTTGGCTTACATTTAAAAAATATCAAAAAAATTATTTTGTTTTTTTTTTAATACTCGGAATTATGAACATATACGTAAGATATGTTCCTGATATTAAATAAAAAGATAGTTTATTTATTTTTGTTGGTATTAGAAAAATTAGATTTTTAATTTGATAAGATAAAAACTTTCTTACTGATGACTTTTCTTAAATTTTAGACAGACTAATGGTTAGAAAACACAACTTTTTCTTAGTTTATATCAGACAAATAAATAATACAAGTTACCTTAGCTAAGGCATATTAGGGGTGCTAATAAATTTTCTTTACGCAGTTTGTCCCATTTCCCAGACTCTCAGACTAGTTAGGGTTACTAGCGATCAAAATACTATGTGGCGACTTCCATCCCCTTTTTTCTACTGATAAAGGAAAAGAATTCCTTATTATTTTCACCCACAAGATTCCCTATTATCCCGATCCAGGAGTATGATCACTGCAACACTGCACACGTGCGACTCCACACACCTTATCTCGAATCTGACATCTCATATGAAAGATGTCCTTACATTGTTCTTCACTAACATCAACTTGTACATTCAAAACGACTGCACTACTAACAAATCCCTTGCTGCTGGCTCAAAATCTTCTCATTGCTCATCCTTAACTTCAGTTTTGACCTCATCACCACTAACCAACTCTTTATATTTCTAATGCACTGCCATAACTCTTTTGTTTGGACATTCAGAAGTAATATGTCAATTCCCTAAAATTTGAAACACTTAATGTCTCGTGATCTCTTAGGATGTTGAGGTTCGATGTAAACCTCGGGAAAAATAAAGGTTGCTTAAATTACAAACTAACTACATGGGAAATAAAAGTGAAGAAATTCATGCATATGGTTAAATAAAAACAGGAATTCAAAAAATTTTGAATATAAATTTCCGAGCGAAATAATTCGAGACATTATAAATAAACCCGGTAATGTTGAGGGTTAGATTTAATTGAAGAGAATAATACACTTAAAAGAAATTGGGGGTAAGTGCAAATAAGAGAAATTATATAGTATAAATACTCATCTCCTCACTAAAAATCTGTAGCAAACATAAGGAAAGAAAAGAGGGAGTTTTGTATCCATTCTTGCAAAATCAAGAGAGAAACACCAAAACTTCAAGAACCCATCCAAGATTAAGGGTTTATAGATGGAATAAACACTTGTTGGCATGAGATTAACAAGAAATTTAAACAAGAAGAGAAGAAGGAGGGTCGATTGTCATTAGAAAAGAAAGGAGGGAGCTGAAGATCTTTAAATGGTTGAAGATCAAAACCTTAATTTGTACCTGGTAAGGTGTTTTAAACATGATCTTATAATTCATTTCAAATTTGATAATGAATTGATGTTTTGATGTTGAATTATAGATTAGGGTTCTTAGACTTGAATTGGGGAAAAAGTATTTATTGTTAAAATTAAGTTAATCGTGGTATGTGATTGGGGATGTGAAACCATGATAATTTACCCAGAAAATATAGTTTGTGAAAGTTATGTGTGAAGGGAAGGGGTGACGAATCTAGACAGACTAGTCTCTTGATTTTTGGTAAGATTTCGGATATGAGGATGAGGGGTCCTTCATAGCAATTGTAGTTTTGAATGTTAGCTAACTAAGCAAATTGGTCTTGCTTAATTTGGAGATGTAGAACTCCAGTTATGGGTTATCAAGCAAGACTAGGTCATGACAGACCCTCTAGGGCAGTAAGGTTGATTTGTTGATGAGCAATTTTGAATATCTTAAGGGCGAACTAGGTTCTTCTTCCTTCAAGGGACTTTTATCCCTTTTGTTTTAGCTTTCCAACGCGACCAACCTTGTTTGAAATGGAGTCCTAGAACTCTATATATAGTTAAAAATTGGAGTAGAGGTCGGAATGCGACCTCTGCAGACAGTAACACTTGAAAACAGTAACAGTTCAATGTCTAGACATTAACGGTTTAATTTCTAAACAGTTTCAGTTGGACAGTAACAGTTGAACAACAACAGTTCGAGGTGTAAATAGTAACAATTCAAATATAAAGAAATGAATGATAACTATGGTTGGATAAAGAATGACAACATTAATGGGTGTCATGAGAAAAATGTAAAATATATATAAAAAGAAATGATTGAAAGAAAGACTTATTAATTGTTTGATATGATTATTATAAAACATATCCTTGACTGAGGAAAATTTATGAGATAAGCCCGTGATTGCAAGATGGAAAACCGGTGTGGTGCAACAACAGAAGCAGGGGAGCATAAGTAGAGCTTTTACTGCAGGTAGGTGATCCGCGCCTATACTTTCTAGTTAAATTCCATGATTTAATATGTCATTGATGTGATATGTGAATTACCGAATGTTGTATATTATGGGAAATAAGGAAATTTTATGTAATGATGTCGATATTTTAAATAGTATTCAAAGTGAAAGGATGTTGTGTGAATTTCCAAGTGATGAAATTATCGTCGACAAAGGAAATATGAGAAGTGTGATATGGGGCGTGGACTAGCATACATTTAGTATATGTTAGGATCCCGGGTAAGGGGATCGCCATGTATTGACTAGCATATATTTAATGTATGTTAGGATCCCGGGTAAGGGGATTAACATGTATTGATTATAATACATTTAATGTATGTTAGGATCCCGGGTAAGGGGATCAACATGTATTGATTAGCATACATTTAGTGTATGATAGGATCCCGGGTAAGGGGATTACCATGTATTAACTAGTATACATTTAATGTATGTTAGGATCCCGGGTAAAGGGATCACCTTGCATCGACTCCTACGGGGTGATGATGATATCAGTGAAATTAGTATCAGTAATGTGTTAAGCAAAAATAATCATGATTGATCTTATGAAATCTTGAATGGAGGTTGATAATGGAAGATAAAATGGTTTTTAGTAGTTAAAGGAGAAAGAGTTTCCAATGAAAACTAGAAAGGAGAAGTGAATAAAATATAAATGCATGTTTGCCTTTTTAAATTGTTGGATATTTGGATTGCTATATTATTGTGATATTGATGTTTCAATAATATGTTTTTTATTTCTGGACCATCGCATGCACGACATGAGTAAATCCAAGCTTATGTTCACTTTTTGTAATCTAGGTTCTAGGGAGTATACCCTTGTGTTTTGTAATATTACAACTTTTATATAACTTAATTTGTATAATTGATGTTTAAGCTTGAATAGATGAATTTAATTCTATAGTTTGCATAAACATGCTCCATGTATACATGTTTATATCTTTTATCCATCCATAATGATAATTGTTGTTCAATGTATATCATAAACATTGTGGTTGACATGAAAGATGATGTTCGTGGGATTGAGACTCAGGATGATTGGGTTGAATTGAGTTAGGAGATGCGAGATATTAGAAGTGTAAACATGTCGTTTGTTGATAACTTGGGATCTCCTAATATAGGGGAGACTCTACTAAAATTTTAGTGAAAATTTTGATAAATTTTAACATAAAATCACCTTTTATTTAGCCTTTGTAGAGTCAGAACTTGTACTCCCCTTATTAAACCCCACTTTTTCATCCGTTTAGGTGCATTCCATGTTTGTGAAGATGTGGAAATAGATTTTGAAGCATTCTTTGCTGTTATCCCAGCTTGAAAACTCTTTTTTCTTTTGTTGTCTCTTTATTTTCATCGCAAGTTTTATCACATCCTTAATTAAGATATCTGGCTGCAACTCAACAACATTAACAATATCCTTCCTCAACTCGCCAATAAATCTGGCTACGGTCTATTCTTAGCTATCTATCAATTCACAATGTATCATTAATAGATCAAATGTAACAGCCCGGCCCAACATGTTGTATATTGTCCGCTTTGGGCCTTATCGCCCTCGCGGTTTTATTCTTGGTGACGCGAGCCCACTTCTGAGCCTGACGCCCCAAAACGCGTACAACATGTTAGCAACCAGCACTATTAATAAGGCCAGCTACCAAACCCTCACCAGCCGATGTGGGATATTACAATCCACCTTAACTTCTTAAACCTTTACTAAGGCATTCTAAAATCTCAATTTTTTAATAAAAACACAAACAAATTCAAGTGACTTAATAAGAGAGCTTGTTACTTTTTATTACAAAACAATGAGTCAAGAGATTGAGAAAAACCCCTTTTCCTCTTCTTTTTCCTTCCTTCTTCTAACCCTTCCCTTTCCACTAGTAAATAAAATAAAATAAAATACAAAGGATGTGGAGAAATGATTAAATTGAACAAATTAATTGGATTAAAAGAGAAGTTATTTAATAAGAGGGGTGAAATTGAAAACAATAATAAAGGAGTAAGGAGTTAGTAAAAAAAAAGAGAAGTAGTGGGGGTCAATAAAAAATTGATAAAAGGAATGGTGGGGTCATTGTGAAAATAAAAGTAAATTTGGGAGGCAAGATGCAAATAAGAAAAGAACATAATTATAAATAATAATAAATCTCTAGAAATCTCTAGAGTAATGGTCGGCCAAAGAGAGGAAGAAAGAGGAGAAATAATGTTAGGTGGATGAAATGATGGAAACAAAAATGCATGGGAAATGAATTTATACTTGTTAAACTTAGAAATCAAAACTGGACAGGTTGTCTCTCAACTTCTCTATTAAGATTTGGACCCTAAAATGACAAAACTTGAGATACTTGTCTTCATGAAAGTTGTAGACCCATGTTCCAGTGTTCCAAATAAACAAACCATACATAAAACCAAGCTTTGTAGCTCTGGTTATACTCAAAATACTAAACAGTGTTTAGACAGTAACAATTCAATTTTTTAGACAATAACAGTTGGATAGTAATAATCCAACATTCGTTGATGAGCAAGTTTGACTATCTTGGGGGCGGAACTGGGTTCTCCTTCCTACATAGAACTTGTAGCCTCATGTCTTATCTTTCCAACGAGACCAATCTTGCTTGAAATGGAGTTCTATAACTCCAGATATAGTTAAACATCTAAGCAGAGGTCAGATAGTAACAATTCAATTTCTAGACAGTAACAGTTGGACAATCTGTTATGTTGAGCCACCTAAAACTTGTAAATTGGTAACTTCTATTTAGAATTGTTTTTGAATTACAAAATGTTGAATTGTGAAGGGAGTATGTATATGTGTGTATGTATGGTCAAGACTTGACAATTAGTGTAACTATTGGTACATGTGAAATTATGGAAAATAGACGGGAGCAGGGGACAACTAGCATAACACAGTTTTTAGGTAGGTGTCTGACACTTCGATTTCTAATTTAAAGTCTTGTGTAATTCTTTAACTTGGTCCTTGATAAAATGTAGTTTAAATTTTTGTATTTATATGTAGTGAATGGGCTGATGAATGGACCAGTATCCTGGTTTGGACCTGGTGCCCTGTGAATGGGCTGAGGAATGGACTAGTGTCCTGGTTTGAAACTGGTACCATGCGAAAGGGCGATCAATAGAATTAGTAATATTGGACAAGATGGGTGTGCTGGATAGTGGGAAACTATAGAAATTGATGAATAAAAGAATTAAAAAGCATATTGTTAGTGTAATGAAAAATATATTAGATCACCTTAATTAATTTAATTATATTTATGCAAATTACTATGCATGTTCATCTCAGCAGCATGACCCTTAGTTGATGCTTGGGTGTTTTGATATGTATAGTCACTTAAGTTAATAAGAAGATGGAAGAATTTTCCCTTTTGGTTAGATATAACAATACTCCTAAATTGTATGTATAAAGTTATGTAGTGTTATTTTTGTTAAAACTGTAAGTAGTAAATTGAAATTTAAAATATTTATTCTGTTAACGTATGAATGCAATTATGATGGTTAATTAATGGTTACCTCTTAAATTCTAGGATTCTTTTTATTTTTATAACTTGATAATTGTGTGAATTTTATCTTAAAAGTCTATAGTTTGAGACTTACAATGATTGGATTGTGTATGAACAATGAATACAGGATGTGTATAAATGATTTGTCGATAACTTGGGGCCTTCCGGCATAGGGGAAACTCTGCCAAAATTTCGATAGAAATTTCAATAAACTATGTATGAGTTCAATAAAGAAAAAAAACATTTACCATGTATTTTTTTAAGTTAATGCATTGGTTTCGGTATGGGGGATGTTACATAAAACTTCATCGACTCATCCACACTTAAAGAACCTTGTCGTAATGTGTGGATTTTTATAAATAACTCTTATTTGTAGTAATTGGGTACAAACCTCTTCTTCATCACCCTTTTTATAGTCGTCTAAGTGGTGATATCCTCTTTTTCATCCATTATCTTCTGAATTTTCAATTTCTCCCACCATAACAAAGCATAATTAGTAAACTCCAATGCAACCACCTTACACTTCTTTTTGTCAGTATACCCACACCAATCGAACACCTTCTCAACCTTCTGAATCCACTCCAAGTACTCCTCATGTAAGCTACTACCTCTAAATGATAGAACCTTAAGTTTAATTCCACTAGAAGGGTGATTATTTTGCCTTCTTAATTTACCCCTTTCATCAGCCCCATCATCCGTATTCAGCTCTAATTCAACCTCTACGACAACATTTCATAGCATCCTACAAGCTTGGTGATGTTAAGATTGTGAGATCTTCTCCTACTAGACTTATATCTTTTGAGAAATGAATGGAGAAATTAAAGGTTAAAAGTAAGATTTGGGTTTGTTTAGATGTCCTAACTTGTTGAAATTCCACTTATTTAATATAAGATACAACTGTAAAATCAAAGAAAGTGTTTTATAGATTAAAGGAGGATGATCATAGGTGCTTGATTTTTTTTTTTTGAGGTAGATTCAAAGGGAAAGAAGAAACATATAGGGCCTCCTAGTTGTCTAGATTGAGAAAATACAAAAATCGTTATAAAGTTTTTGAAATTTTTCTATGGAGTAACTTTGAAATTTTTAGGGTCTTTTTATGTCATATGCGATTTTTTCTTTCATGAGCTAGTCTCTATGCAAACACATATTTCTAAGTTGTCCAAAAGTGGATATTTAGTAACAGGTGGAATGACAACCAATATGATATGTAATTTTGATAAATATTAGGAAAAGTTTGAGGATATAAATTCTTTTTTGTTTGTCTAATTGTTTTAGGTCCTCATTACAAGTTAAAATATGTGAAGTTTTGTTTATGTCAAGTGTATGAGTCTAATGTCATGGTGAAAGAGTTAATAAAAAAGGTGAAATATACACTTATGAGTATTTTTTTTACTACTATTCTAGCCAATAAGTTATATTTGTGACAAAATCTTCTGTTAGAAACAATATTTTTCAAGATTTAAATGCTAATAAGGTGGAGGAAGATTTATGTCAAGCATTAGCCTTCTAATTTAACAAGCATTTAATGGAGGAGGAAATGAGGAGAGTAAATATGAATTGGAGAAATATTTGGCATATGCTTGTGAAGACCTAAGTGATACTTCTTTTGATATTTTAACTTGGTGGAAAGGTAACAACTTCAAATATCTAATACTTTCTATGGTTGCAAAAGATGTCTTAGTTATTCTTATTTCTAAATTTTCCTCTAAATCAGCCTTTAGCATAGGAGGTCATGTACTAGATCCCTTTAGAAGTTCGTTGAATCCAACAACTATTCGTTATTCTCCAACACCAATAGATCATTCATAAATGATAAATGATCTTGAAAAGTTTGAAAAACCAGAATCAAGAATGTTTTAGACTATTGTAAGACTATAGCATTTATCTATATAATAAATATTTTAGACTAACTTGTTAAGCCATAATTAACTAAGTTATTTTATTATCTTTCTCTTCTTTTAGAGTTTGTTGGTTTAACCATGGAAGTTGAAGAGTAATGAGTCATTTTTGACAATCTAGGATGGTAAGTAATTGTTAAATAATTACCTTTTAAGTTTTTATTATTAAGTAATTATTTTAAACTTAAGTTTAAATAATTAGCTTTTTGACATCATTCTAGACTTTGCTTCCATACTTTCTCTCGGTGGTGATATGTGTTCTCTGGTACTTTAGCATCATCTTTATTTTTATTTTATTTTTCCTGCTTTTGAGACTTAATATCATGGATATTGTGGGACATTTGACCTTTCTCAATTTAACCAGGATCTAATAATGTTTAATTTCCATGTAGGTGAAAGCACTCCCTTTTACTTATATTGTTTGTTTGGACTACTAGAGTGAACTCTTTTATTTAACAGAGTTTTTTGCTAAAAAAAAGGATATGTTGGATGAATAAATTTTGAAACCTAGTGAATTGCATAAAAATGCAATTATAATGTTTACATTGAGTAGTGTGTTGTATTATCAGTTGTATGTTAATACATGCAAAGTAAGTTTTTAAGTGGCAATATCCAGTTTTTATGTGCAAGAATAATATTGTTTTAGAATGTTTGGATGCATCTCTCAGATTTATATTGCATTATGATTTTACTAAGGGCATGGCACAAATGTTATGTGGTATATCATTTCATTTAAGAAATTCCAGTACAACTAGATAAACTTGAATTTAAACATGATTACTTTTGTTTATATTTATTGGGATCTGTTTTTTATTGAAGGAATATCTTTTGTTTTGGATATTATTTGTCATTATAACAAAAAGATGTCCTTGTCATATACCATATTAGTGGGTTAATAGTAGGTTATTTGCCTTTTATTATTATCACCCTTACTTCATAAGACATTAATTAAAGATTATATGAAGTTTGTAGGTTTTTTTTTTCCATAAAAACTTAAATTTATATGTTGGTACCTTTTCAACTATGTTATTTGGAATGAAGTGAGATATGGGTTACTGATTGTGTACTTGTTAGTGAATTACAACTTGCTATTATTTTCACGAAGTGTATAAAGATTCAGATGAACTGTGTATTTGATTTTATGAGACTTTTGTTAAGAAGAAATGTTGGTTTTAAGAGAGTAAGATTATCCATGTTGTCTTTATTTGCTCAATGGAAATTTTTGCTTAAAATTATTACTACGGATTTCTTTCTTACTTAACTCTCTGTAAAATTATGCATTTCTTTTACAATCTTGTTGATCTTTGTTACATGTGATTTGAGACAAGTTAAGCATGATATAATCCAAGAAATGATTGAACAAGAAAATTCACATTCTAACATAATTGTGCCTACTGTCTAGTTTTATGCTATCGTGCAATGGTTGAATTGAGGATTATGCATGATAGTGTAAAATGAACAGTAAGCACAATTACGTTAGAATCTAAATTTTCTTATTCAACTCTTTCTTGGATCGCATCAAAGCACCTTACCTCTTGTATTTTATTATGTATAAAGTCGAATTCATAGATATTTGTAGTGTCCACAAAAAAATTAGCCCACTAGATAAATTCAACATGCTCTAGTCTCAAAAAATATTAAATAGGTCGAGTTTAAAATTTGTAAAATACTAAAAGTTGGGTTGGATATAATTAAGGGCCTAAACCCATCATCTATTTTTGTGAACATCCCTATAAAAATACATTAATTTAATGCTTTTTAAATAAAAAATAGTTTAAAAAGTAATTATGAAAAGCAGTTTCAAACACAAAAGCAAACATTCCCATAAAAAATGGTCTTTCTATTGAGTTATTTAGGGATTTCATACCTCAAGATTTGATCTTATTCGACTTTAAATAATTATTTAAAGGCTAGGTTGTTGCAAACCACAAGTTATCTAATTGTTCAGTTTCCAACAGTAATCTACATGAACCATTAGTGAGAAATCTTCTAAATTCTTATTTAGAAGAGAGAGATTGTTATGCCTAGAGTCCTAGCTCTTTATTTTGTGACTTACATAGCTTTTCTGTCTAGGCATATCAATCTTTCTCTCTCTCTCTCCTAAATAGGGATTTAGAAGATTTTTTACTAGTGGTTCGGGTGGATTACAGTTGGAGTTTGAACCAATGGACAACTTGTTGTTTACAACAACCCATCCTTTAAATAATTATTAAAAGATGGAGAAGGTCAGATATTCAAATAATAAATCTTTAAACAACTTTAGATCTTTCTAACGGGATCTTAGGGACTCCTGAATATTACTTTAAATTTATCGTTTCCGTTGCGTGTATGGATTTTAGGAACCTAACAATAGTAGCGGAGCTTTCGTTAGAACAATTAGGGTTGTTTAATTGCATGTTTTATTGTTATTGGTGTTAATTAGAAATTAATTATATATGAAAAAAATAATAGGTTTCTGGCTGGAGTTTTAAATCTGGATGGAATATAGATTTTATGCCTAGATTCCAGTGGCTAAAAAAAGGGTTTTGGTCATTGCGTCATCCGTTGGTGTGCCTTGCCTGGTGCATAGGCTAGCACGCCACCAAACGCAGTGCCTCCCTAGTAGCAGCCATGAGATGTTGCTAGTATTCCAACACGAGGGGTTATCCCTTGTGTTGCTGGCTACCGCTACACCAGCCACGAGCAGTGGGCAAACTGCCCACTGCCAGCAGTAGGGGAGAAGATGAAGAGAGGGCAGAATTACAATTCTACCCCTAGTGTCTCTTTAGGGTTTGGGGAAATTACCCACATATCACTGCCCCTTTTTAATTTTAAGTATTAGGCTTTTAAGCTTGCATATTATGTATATGACCCTAAAACTTTATGTCTAATTACAATTTAGGATTTCAAGATAAATTATGAATTTACCCTCTATAAATAAAATTAGATTTTATATCCTAAATTAAATTAATTGTAAAATTAATTTTTCTAATAGGATTTGGAATGAATTAAATTGTTTAATTCTTTTTTTATTTAGTTTTATAATATCCTAATGGGATTAGGATTTATTTAATTAAATGGTTTAATTATTTTTTAAAATATTTTTTCTAATTTATTGAGATTTTTTTTAAGCTGAAAATTTTTGTTTGGAATATTATCAAATTGGATTTGATTGAATATTTCTAAGTGTTAGAAATATTATTTTAAATTGTACATAAAACCAATAATTAGAATAACATGCAATATATATTTGTAATTATGCATATTAAAATGTTTTATGTATGATGAGTGATTATGGATGTTAAAGATTAATTTGATTGTGTTTTTATTTGATGGTTGAATGATTATAATTTTTATTAAATAGGACATGTGTGTCCAATCCTATCTCTATTTTTTCTTCTAGGTTGTAATTCGTTTCTCATCTAATTTCCCTCAAATGTAACTTCAGGTTTCTTAATTAATTATGTAAATATTATGTAATTTAAAAATATAAAAATTTAGATAAAAAATTATTATGTAATCCAAGACAAATAAAGAAATGACGATGAAGGCTACAATTGAAGTGCTTGCAATGAACTTATGAAGACTTGCTATAACTACATAAGATTTGATCATCTAATTCCTTTAAATGGCTCGAGAGAATTAGCTTAAATATGTCCATAATCATCTAATTAGAATGATATGCTAAATGTATATCTTTTTATATATAAATTGTTATGCATGAAATGTATATCTATTATGTGATGTTATATATGAGACCTAGTTAATTAAAAATAAATTTCTCATTAATATATTAAATACGTGTTGAAAACATGAATATTTGCCTTCTAATTTTATATGCATAAAACTAGAGTTTTATTCATGGATAATTTGTTGAGTCACTTAAAGTTACCATTAATTGAATATGTTTAATGTTATAAAATTAGGTCCTACTCAACTAACTTGTATGATTTGGATGAGTCACACATGATCATTTGAAATTAGAGGAATGAGTTAGGCTAAACATATATGATATGTTTAAACAAAAAGTTATCACCTAACTAATCTAGGAGTCACATTGAGATTTAATTGATAAACTATGTTATCTACCTAATTTAATTTATTTTGATTTATTGAGTCACTCAAGATTAGATAAATTAAATAAGATCCTATCCCATTAAAAAAATCTAAGCAAGATTTCTCGAATTAATAGGGAGGGCTATTAATCTTAACTTACTAAAACAAAAGCTATTAATTTACAAGAAAATAATGAGAAATCAAATTAGGTTTAAAGACCTTGTTTAATTTTGGATTTAAATATATATGCATGATTATAATACTTGTTCTCTTTACATTAATAGGTTGATAAATAAAATGAGTAGTAACATATTCCTACAAAACATATTTGAAGCTAAAAAAATAACCAGACCAAACTTCTTGGACTGGTACCAAAATTTGAGAATTGTTCTCAAATAAGAAAGGTTATATATGCTTAAAAGTCTTATTTCTTATGTCCTTGATGAAGACACTCTTATTGAAGTTAAGACATAATATCATTGTCATATTGATGGCAATGAGTAGGCTACATGTGTAATGTTAACTAGCATGTCACCTGAACTTCAAATAGAGTATGAGAATATAGATGCCTATAATATGATTAAGCATCTCAAAGAGTTGTTTGATGCTAAAGAGTATGAGATCTCTAAGGAATTGTTCCTAATCATGATAATAGAATGTCCTAATGTAAATACTTATGTGATGTTTATGACTGAAAACTATCTTGCTACTTCACAAAGTAGTTCTTGGATATTAGATACTAGATGTAGTTTTCACATTTATAATAATGATCAAGAACTAAAGAAAGGTAGAAAATTGCTTAAAGGTGAAATGGACCTATATGTAGGTAATGGAACAAGAGTTGCAGTATCAGCTATAGGAACTTATAATTTAACTTTACCTAGTAAGATGTTACTAGAACTTGATAATTGCTATTTTGTTTTAATACTTGCTAGAAACATCGTAGCCATTTATTATTTAGATTTATTATTTAGAACAAATGATGTTCTGTCTATAATAATAATGTTTATTATGGAACAGGTAATTATACAAATGATTTGTATGCACTTAATCTACATATATTCGCATTCAATATAAACATCAAAAGGAATAAATTAGATAATTCACATCAATCTTAGCATTCAATAGAAACACTAAAAGGAATAAATTAGATAATTCATATCAATCTTACTTATAACATTGTAGATTGGGTCATATCAATGAAACAAGAATCACTAAGCTACATAAAGAATGGTATTTTGATTCTTTTGATTATGAATCATATGATACTTGTGAAACCTGTTTATTGGGTAAGATGACCAAAACACCCTTTACTGAAAAGAGTGAAAGGTCAAAATAATTGTTAGGTTTAATACATACAGATGTATGTGGACCAATAAACGTTCGTGTCATAGATGGATATACATATTTCATTACATTTACTAATGATCATTCTAGATATGGTTATGTTACAAGTCTGAATCATTTGAAAGGTTCAAGGAATTAAAAAATAAAGTTAAAAAGCAAACTGGAAAAGTATTATGATAATATGATCTAATCGAGCTAATAAATACTTAAGCCAAGATTTTCAAGATTATCTAAAAGAGAATGAAATTCTCTCACAATGGACACCTCTTAGAACATCACACCACAATGGAGTTTCTGAATCGAGAAATCACATCCTATTAGATATGGTACAATCTATGATGAATTATGCAGACCTTCCACCTTCTTTCTAGAGCTATGCCTTACAAACTGCTGCTTACCTTTTAAATAAAGTTCCATTCAAATATGTTGATAGGACTTCATATGAGATATAAAATGACAAGAGATCAAACTTATCATACCTAAAGATTTGAGGATGTGATGTTTATGTGAAGCGTAATGCATTTGAAAAGCTGGGAGCTAGGTCAAATAAATGTAAATTTATGAGATATCCAAAACAAACAGCTGAATATTATTTCTACCACCCTATTGGGCAAAAGATGTTTGTCTCAAAAAATGCTACCTTTCTAGAAAAAGAATTTATTCTTGAAATGAGCAATGAGAGAAAAATCAAACTTGAAAAAGTTTAAGAGCCACAAACTGATATCTAAATGGAACATGAGCCTGAGGTTGTAACATTGGATGATCAGTCTCAAGGTGAAGAAACAGAACTCTATAGATCTAGTAAGACATGTCATACACCATTGAGATATCAACTTCTCATGGATGTTGAGAATGACAAATTGCTCATGATTGATGATTAGTACTTAAAAATGCATTTTTATCAAGGTTTTATATCATCATTTTGCACTTGAAGTATCAATAACTCCTTAACTAAAGCATGTTTTATAATAACATATCTAATAATATAATATACCTTTAATTTATTGTAAGTGTTCATCTTAAATGCAGGCCTATCACATAAATGAAAGAATTGATTGATGAGTTGAAGTACTGAAATTGAAAGGACAAAGAGATGACCAAACTTAGAAAAGAGACGTTGGTGCAGTCCAAACTGGAATATTGTTCAGTACTCGGGTTATATCTGGAGCTGTAGATCTTGGATTTAGGTCTACTTTATATGGATGGAAAGGTGAGACATAGGCCTACAACTTTCATGGGAGCCCAAGATTTAACAAGGCCGTTTTCAAGTCCAAATTGTAGCAACAACGAAGAAGTCCGAATCTGTCCTACAGCCCAGACACTGTTCAGTGTTCAGCCCATATCTCGAGTTCTAGAAGTCCAAATGATCTCAAATAATTACCTTAGAAAGATGACACAATTTCCTAGAACTTTCATTATTGAAGTATGTTCAAATTATAACGTTATCAATGACATTTTTGGCAGACAAGAAGATAAGAATTATCATCAAGTCAAGATGTGGCCACCCATTCATCAATTAGTCAACAAATCAATAGTTCTGAATTTTGGCCTATAAAAGGAGGCATTTGCCATGTATTTAGG
>Ga0325411_1000280_pt1 | contig 51791 bp, 35 predicted proteins | sample PopdelMetagenome_13_FD_206181 | JGI IMG/M metagenome (GOLD analysis project Ga0325411, IMG submission 206181) | Populus deltoides microbial communities from Bellville, Georgia, United States - Xylem-PdIQD-R4 | ecosystem: Host-associated > Plants > Phyllosphere > Stem > Wood/Secondary xylem... | reverse complement strand
TTCTTCCTTGTGCTTTATCCTCCTTTGAATTTGCATTCCTTTCTTAATTCATTACCCCCTTTAACTTTGTTGGCTGTCTAATATCTAACTGTTCTTGGGGTCCTTTACTAGAATTTTGTTTTTCATTTCTCTGTAACTTCCACACATTTTAGTTTTAAATCAAGTTATACTTGAAGTTAGGTTGGAAAGTTTTTTATGTTAATTTCATCCTTTTTTTTTTCAATTTCAATTTTAGATTTCTTTTGATAGATTAAAATGTTTTTAGACCGACCAAGTCAATTGGATCATGTTAGGACAATTCTCATAATTTAATTTTAAACCTGAACTAGACAAAGAGTTGGATCAGAAAATTTCAATGTTTACCCATTAAGTCGAGTTTAATAAAAATTCCAAATAATTCTTTATAAATATTTTTAATATTTATTTTTTAAAAAATTATTTAATTCACAGCGTATGATATATATATACACCCATGCATGCATTGATATATAACATCAGAATTGTGTTTGTTTGTTTGTTTTTTTTTTTTTTTTTTGAAGGAGGGTCCATTAACTGTATGTTATATACACCATAGAAAAATTAAAAAAATTCTTTCAGAGGAGGCAATTGTCCCTTCCAACACCTTCTTGATTCTACCACTGTTTACCAATTATATTTTCTAATTTAATTATTTTCCTTACCAAAAAGTGAAAACAAAATTCTATGTCTACTTTTTTTATAAGCAAACTTTTCCTTGGGCCCTTTTTTTTTTCAGAAACTTCGGACCATTATTAGTTGTAAAGATAAGTAGTATCACAACAAATTAATATTGGAGACCATGTATGCTTTTAGGCCACATATCTACATAGAATATCACACTAGCAGAAATCATCATAATAATAAACAAATGTGCGTGCGTGTGTGTGTGTGTGTAACGTTCTCTCTCTCTCTCTCTCTCACACACACACACACACACAATTCTCTAATTGATTTCCAATTATTCCTTTAGATTTTGGGTTTTAATTTGCGTATCTCTTACGAAGTGTATGAATCACATCTTCCTAATCAATTAGATCTTATAATACACGTTTTTGTATTGGTACTCTAGAAAATGGATTAGCGTACCCATTAGAAAGTGTATATATAATTGATCACTAGATACCACCTATGAATGTGACAGTAATTAAGACTAATTAATTACCAAGACACGTTTTATACTTTAATCCACGACAATATTTATAGTTAAACCTGCGATTAGAATAGCTAAATCAGACTCAAATGCTTTATCTATTAGAAAATGGAAAGTGTTTGCAAAAGAGGTCAAAAAGACAGATACTTGAAGATTTTTTCTTCGAACCATATGGTTCATGCATAATTTCTTTGTAAGGTCTATATATTATTTATTTTGTTTAAACAAAGAGTGGGTCCCTTCCCTGCTAGCTTTATCTCATTGCAAAGCAACTATCTTTAGCACTCCTGACCTCTTAAAAATCACCCAATCTTTGCTCGATCGCACACAATCGAATACATTTTCTGCAAAACCAGCAATATTTATAATTATTAAATCCTCATTTGATAATTAACTTGATATATAAAGCTAAACCCTGTCTAGTGGTGCTGCAGCAGCAGCAGCAGCAACAGGAGTTGGTAATGATCATAAAGAAGGATATATAAATCTTTTCCTTTGTGTTTAAATTAAATAGAGAATGCAAGCTGTCTAACTTTAAGTTATCTGCAACTTACAATTAATTAATCTATGCAAGGGCCAGAGTTTGGCATGTATATGCATTGCCTGCTTGTACTCAAGTTCATGGAACTGATTTTATTCCCTTTCTTTTTGCTTTTTAATTTCCTTTTTTTTATGGGGACACATGATTTTTTCTTTCTTTAAATTAATATACATAGATAATGCAATCTTGCTGTAAGCAATAATCTCATTTATAATTATATGAAATTGTGCTTATTCGAAGAAGAATCCCTTTTGACATAACGACTACGAATCGTTTATTCTTTGATGATTGATCAAATGGTTTTTAAAGTTCTAGGCCCAGATGGGTTTAATTACTGACATGATTATCTGCTAATTAATGACTAAAAAATCTGGTCTAGCCAGCTAGGTAATTAATCTTCCCTGCGTGCATTGACCACATCAATAATTAGCAGGGAGTTAGGCAGATTTAGGTTAGGTACGCATACACGAAGGATGTTGTTTCTAGATTGATCTTGTTTAATTAATAATTATGTGTAATTACATGGAACAATTTCAATTTAATTTAATTGACCTTAATTAATTAGAACCCTGAGCAACACGTCTTTGTGCATGCTTTGAAATGCATGATCTCATCGAGTTTCATTCCTTGCGAGAAAATCAACAATTTCAAGTATATCCATGATGGATAAAGTAGAATTTTATCTATCAATTCAACATGTAAAGATGGATATGAATTGTAAAATTCATCTTAATCTAAAAATTTAAATTATTAGATCATGTTTCAAAAATAATAATTTAAATTATTCTTTAACATACTCTCTTAAAAGAAAGCTCTTTAAACTTAAAACTTACACAAACTCATATTATTTTGTGCTTAATTTTTATTAATTAGTAACAATGTTTAAGAATAGTTGTAATTCACCCTACCATGCAGAGGTGATTGATTCTCATTACATATACAATGTACAGTAGTTAGCAAATCCTATATAATAGGAAACAAATAAAACGTAGCAAAATATATATCCTACAAGATATGTATATAATAACAAATCATCTAAAATCAAGGAATAGAATAAAATTCATTATCACCCCCCTTCAAGCTGAGCATGGAAGAAGGAACCATGTAAAGCTTGTTACGAAAAAGAAGGAACTGAGGCAGGGGCGGAAGGAAAGGGGGCAAGCAGGGGCCCGGGCCCCCCCTAACCGCCCCTGTAATATATATATATATATATATATATATATATATATATATATATATATATAAAAGGTAATTAAGTGTGGAGGATTTATAAAGGTGAGTTTTCTTATTGTAATTAAATGTGATTTTCAATTTGATTTTTTTAAAATTAATTTACATAATCCTAATATAAATCCTATAAATATAAATCATAAGTAACAATTTTCAACGAAAAGATTGAAGCAGAGCCATCAATTAATTTATTTTTCATCAAACAAAACAAGGTAACTTAAATTTAAAATCTATTTTTATTTTGTTTTGAGATGTTTGTTAATAATTTGATGAGGTTTTTTTTTATAATTCTACCATTTTTGCTTCATTTTTTTCTCAGATCTGCTAATTTTACCTATTGTTTTTTGAATTCTTTTTATAGTGCTTTTTTGTTAATTAATTAGATATATTTTATTGGTTTGTTTTTAGCAGAATCACCAAAATTATCAATTTTTTCTCACGATATATGTTTTGATTTTAGGTTGAACCATGAACAAAATAAGAAGAATTTGATTTTTTTTTCAAAAAAAATATTGATAACTCGCAGCCTAGTGAATTAACTCCAATGTGTAATGTTAAAGTTATGGTTAAGCAACTCCAATGCGCCTCATTTTACAAAGAACCCGCGTTGATTAGTGACAATAGTTCTTTATTATTTGTTGCTTTATTTCAAAGTTTATCGAACATAAATAATGTTTCGTTTTAGCTAATGTTTCTTATATACTTTGTATGTTTATATTTGATAGATATAAAGATCAACAACATTAAAGTGATGAATATATTATGAAGATGAAATTAATTTCGTTGCTTTAACTCAATTTGGTATTTCTTTGAACCTTTTACCTTATACAAAGATCATTATATGTTTATAGTAAGTTATTTGAATAAAGCTAAATTATACAAGTTTTTTTTACAACTCATGTACAATAAAGTAAAATAAATATTATATTTTATTATATTAATTATGGCCCCCCTAACAAATAATTCTAGCTCCGCCCCTGAACTGAGGTTTAGGAACTCCTTTTGTAAAAGAATCGGCAAGCTAAAGATGAGAGGGAACGAAGGCGACTTTTAAGGAACCATTGGCAATGAGTTCACAAACAAAATGATAGTCAATTGCAATATGCTTAAAGCGAGGCCGAGTGACAGGATTGACCGCCATAAATATTGCATTTTTGTTGTCGCGTAGCAGCTTCAGAGGTGAAGGTAATTATAGATGTAGATCACGAAGTAGCTGAACAATCCAAGCGACTTCAGCAGTAGTGACAGCTAAGGAACGATATTTAGCTTCGGCACTGAAACGGGAAACAGTGGATTGTTTCTTGGAGTACCATGAGATAAGATTGGGACCCAAGAAAATAAGATAGCCGGTGGTAGACCGACGTGTATCAGGACAACCAGCCCAGTCAGCATCAGAATAGGCAAGCAAGTCACGGGAAGGATTGCGATGAAGTTGAAGACCATGATGAACCGTTCCTTTAACATAACATAATATACGTTCGAGTGCGCGAAAGTGATCTTCTGTCGGAGCATGCATATATTGACAAATTGAATTGACACTGAATGAGAGATTAGGGCAAGTAATTGTCAAATATTGCAAAGCACCAGCAAGAGACCGAAAAAGAGTGGGATCTGAAAATAACTTCCCTTCAATGGATAGATGCTGGCCGACGACATAAGGAGTGGTAATGGGTTTGGCTTCAACCATGTTAGCATGGTGGAGAAGATCAAGAGCATACTTGGTCTGGCTGAGAAATAAACCGTAGGAGTTATGATGGACTTCAACACCAAGGAAATAGTGTAGAGACCTTAAATCTTTCATGGCAAATTCGGTGGATAGCCATGTGATAAGAGTTTGATCAAGCCGGGATTGCTACCAGTAAGCACTATATCATCTACATAGAGCAAGAGATAAACCGTTCCAGCTGCAGAGTGATGCACAAACAGAGAGGAATCTGCCTTGCTGAAAAGAAAACCAAATTGCAGTAAAAACAAGCTAAAGCGTTGGAACCAAGCACGAGGGGCTTGTTTGAGTCCATAAAGAGCACGCTTTAGTCGACATGCATGGTGAGGAAACCTGGGATCTGTGTAGCTAGGAGGTTGATCCATATATACCAGTGCAGAGAGATGACCATGAAGAAAGGCATTTTAAACATCTAATTGATGTAAAGGCCACCCAGAACCGACTGCAATGGATAGAATAATCTGAACAGTAGCAGGACGCATTATAAGACTGAAAGTGTCTTCAAAATCAAGGCCATGAATCTGTGAGAAACCCTTGGCCACAAGATGAGCCTTATGACGCTCAATGAATCCATCAGCACAGAGCTTGGTTTTAAAGATCCAGCGACAACCAACCACATTGTGACTTGCAGAATGTTGTACAAGATCCCATGTGTCATTGTTCTTCAAGGTTGTATTTCAGCATCCATAGCCAAGAGCCATGCAGGGTGTTTGGCTGCAAATTTGAAACCACGAGGCTCTTGGAGAGCTAGAAGAACCTGAAAAAACTGAGAAGAACCTGAATGGTTAGCGCATAATAAGCCTTAGGTTAAAATATACCAACTTTCCTTCTAGTAACCATGGGGTGAACGTTAGTAGAGGTCGTCATTGGTGGAACAGGAATAGAAGGAGAGGACGGATTAGAAGATGAGATGATAGACATAATAGGAGGCTGGGAACAAGAGGCTACAGGTTTATCACTGCATGGCAAACAAGTAGAAGATGAAACTGGAGAAGACACCAATGAAGGTGGGGAGGCAGGAGACACAATATTATGAGAGTCCAAGAAATTAGAGAAAGTAATATAGGATGTGGAATTATGATTTTGTTGAACATTATCACTTGCATAAGGAAATATAGTTTCATAAAATTGAACATGGCAAGAGACATAAAGACGTTATGTCTTGCGGTCAAAACAGCGGAAACCCTTGTGAAGGGGGCTATAACCTAGGAAGACACAAGGAGCAGATTTGGGAGATAATTTGTTAAGAGCATAATCTCGCAAATAAGAAAAGCATAAACATCCAAAAGTACGAAGCATAGTGTAGTCGGGGTATTTACCAAACAGAAGCTCGTAAGGAGTTTTGCCAGCAAGAGTTTGTGAGGGGAGTCGGTTGATGAGATAAACAGCTGTTGAAAAGGCCTCAACCCAAAGAGACAATGGAACACATGCATGAAACATAAGAGTGAGTCCTGTTTCGGTAACATGTCGATGTTTACGTTCAGCAATTCCATTTTAACTAGGTGTATAAGGACATGCAACACGCAATACAATACCACAAAATGTGAGGTGAGAGCAAAATTTATTATTGGTAAATTCAGTTCCACCATCACATTGGAAGGATTTAATTTTGGATGAAAATTGAGTTATTTTGGATGAAAATTGAGTTTCAATATACTGTTGAAAGTTGACAAATGTATCAAAAAAATCAGATTTATGTTTGGATGGAAAAAACCAACTGAAACGAGTACAATCATCAACAAAAACTGTATAATATCGAAAACCTGTAGTTGAATAAATAGGTGAAGGACCCCATAAATCACAGTGTAAACGATCAAAAGCCAAATCACAACGAATATTATTAATTGAAAAGGGTAGCCGATGGCTTTTACCAAGGTTACATCCAACACATAAACTAGAATCCAAACCTATTAATTTATCACTACAGGAAATAAAACCTGACTTGGTGAGAGAGTCAATAGTACGAAAATTAGGATGACCTAGATGAGCATGCCCTAAATGAGCAGAGAAACTCAATTTATTGGAAGAAACTATGGAAGCAAGGGCATGATGATGTTGTTGGAGTACGTAAAGCCATTCTCACATCTGCCGACTCTCAGCACTACTTTTGTGACCTGGTCCTGTATTGTGAAACCAGAATAAAAAAAGATGACCCAACAATTATTATCTTTTGTAAGTTGACTGATGGAAATAAGCTTTTTAGTAATACCAGGAACAACTAAAACATTAGATAAAAGTAATGGGCTGTTGGGAACAAGAGTGGAAATGGAGCCAGTGTGAGAGATAGAAAGAGACTGACCATTACCAACCATCACCCTTTCATTACCAAAATATACAGCAGGAATATCAACACCCTCGGGATCATTTGTCATGTGAGAGGTGGCTCTAGAGTCCAGATACCAAGCAGGATCAGGGGAGGCCGAGATTGAACAAGCAGCAAAAGCTTCAGCAAGATTGGCATACTGCTTTTTCTTGAGATTAAGAAATGTCCAGCAGCGTTTAGCCAAGTGGCCTTCCTTGTCACAGAGTTGGCAATGGACTGGAGAGAAACTAGATTTTGTGACAGAGGTAGAGGGAGGTTTAAGCTTTCCTCTGTTGATGTATTTTGATCTGGTGGTTAAAGAATGACACTGCTAAGCATAAAACGCCGAGTTAGCAGATTGTTGATACACTGATCGTTCAAAAATCTCATGGCTTAAAGCTTTCGGGATTATATCTGCAAAAGAAAGTAACAGAGACTGGAAAGCATTGTTGTTGAGAAGATTTTATATTCAGGACCCAAAGCTCTCAAGAACCAATGAACTTTGTCCAGGTCATCAATGGGTCGACCAATTGCTGCCAGTTGATCGCAGAGGCCTTTAAAGAGGTGAGAGAATTCAGCCACTGATTTGGAGCCTCACTACATCAATTGGAGCTCGTCCTTGAGTTGCAGTTCACAAGTTTTTGATCTGTGGGAGAAGGAGGCTTCAAGAGCAGTCCAGGCCTTATGAGCATGTTTCAAACCAAGCACCTCACTCATAGATTCCTCCATAAGGGACGAATAGAGGAAACTTAATAGGGTCTGATCTGTGTTTAGCCAAGAAGAGTATGTTGGATTCACCTGAGTAGAGCCATCAGTACCAGTAATCTGTGGAGAAGGAACTGCGGTACTACCATCCAGAAATCCAAGAAGATCATGGCTTGTTAACAACGGTATAAACTGATTTCTTCATAACAAATAATTTAAGGAGGTCAGTTTGATGGTAAGCATATGCACCATCGTGTTCAGCGGAAGGGAAGGTGATGAGGATGGCGCAGCCATGATAAAGAGATCGAGTAAAAGAAAAACCTAAAGGAGCTCTGATACCATAACAAGGTTTAAAAATAGCTGTAATTCACCCTACCATGCAGAGGTGATTGATTCTCATTATATATACAATGTATAGTAGTTAGCAAATCCTAAATAATAGGAAACAAATAAAACGTAGCAAAATATATATCCTACAAGATATGTATATAATAACAAATCATCTAAAATCAAGGAATAGAATCAGATTCCTTATCAATTAGAATGAGGGTGATGAGATTTCAACTCATGATCGCTTGGTTAACAAGGTTATGACATCGTGTCAAAAAAACATCTCAATCAATAGCTTAAACTATTAGGTGAAGTTTTAAGATATAATTTATATAATTCTCTATAATATGATTAGCAAATTAATTGATTATAAACATTTGTGGAAACTATAAGATTAGCTCTGAGCATTTATCTTTTGAGATAGAAAATGATTGATATCGTAGTTTCCTTCAACAAAGAAAAAGAAAAAGATTAGGTCCTTTTTTGGTCTTGCTTTCTTCTTCTTTTCAGTATGGGAATACATGCGGGAGAAATTACCCTGAAGGTGTTTTGCTTTTTTATTGGTATTTTTAATATGAGAATATATGAGGAAGAAACAGTTCAAACAGATTGCTTGTTATCAATTACGACAGAAATTTCTTTTCAAACAATTTTAAATACACACCTGTCATACTTAATAGTCGAGGAAGGGAGTAGATTTTCTTAGTCATTAAGCGTCTGTTTGATATTATAATTGTTTTTAGATTTTTTTTAATATTAAAACATTAAAGTTATCTAAAAACATTAAAAAAAAATTAATTTCTTATTTTTTCAAGACAAATATACTGTTAAAAATATTTAAAAGTGAAAGCTTCCGCTCTCCTACATAGAATCTAGATCAACTTCTTGAATTATCATTATACATGCATTATATTTTCTTTTCATAAATTTGTTGTTGTATTTAAATACCGCATAAGAAAAAAAAAATATATATATATATACTTAAAAAACTCACATTATAAATCCAACTTCATTTCTTTCTTTGATTTTGGACAAACTCGAGGTATTTTGATTTTCTAAATAACAATTATGAGAAGATTTTAAGATATATTTAAAATAGAAAAGTTTGGTGAAGAAAAATATTTTTTCTTTTCCTAAACTTGCCCTAATCTCTTTTCTCTTTTTAGCTGCAATAATTTTCATTGCTTTTTAGCATTAAATTTTAGATCCATCGTCTATGTTCATATATCCGAATTAAGTTTTCATTTTTTTTGGTTAATAATAAGAAATTTTTAAGTTGTAGTTTATATATAACTCGAAACCAATTATCTGTTTAGGAATGTATTGATTTTTGTTTTTTAAATTATTTTTCATATGAAAATATATTAAATTAATTTTATTTTAAATTGTTAATATAAAAAAATTATTTTATTATATTTTTAATTATAAAATACTTTTAAAAAACATTATGTTATACATTACCAAATTTATTTTTTTCTATTTTAGAGCATGCATTCAAACTTAGGAAGTAAGCCCTAAAATCTACTTTGGGCCGAGAAAGCTCAAATCTATCTCTATTCGACCATTTTAATCCAAAAACAATTCATCAAGCATGGCTCAAACTATATTGGTAAGCTCTCTAAAATAATTAGCCCATATTATTATTCTACGGGACCCTTTGGCATTTGAGTTTCGTCTTCAAAGAAACATCAAGGCAAAAACCACAGAGACTAAAGCAGAGATCAAAATTCAAAGACTTTGTTTGTGTTTGGTTTCTCTGCTTCTAATCCATTGATTAATAATCAGGTAAATATGATTTACTTTGAGCAAATTTAATGATTTTTTCCCGATATTATTGAACAAAAGTTTTTTTTTTCCAAGGTATTCATGGTCTTTTCTTTTAGCAGACTTCAAAGATTAGAACTTTTAAATCTTCTGCACTTGCATAAGAATTGGAGGTGCTAATTATTGTTTCTGTTAGATTTGTGTTGGTGGGTTTAGGTTTCACTACAAGGAGATCAATTTGATTTGTGATAATTAATTAGAGTTTGTTAGGGCATGATAGGGGTTTGGTTCCTTTCCTAGGTTGTAAAATGAATTTATATGAGAAACCCATTCGAGGAATCAGTTTAAAACTTTGTGGAAACGGTAAAAGAAGCTAACTTTGTTGGGTTTTTTCATTGTGGAGGGGACTCTGTGGATGTTTGAATTTTTTTTATGGCGTATTTGGTTGCTGATAGAGTTTAGGATTTCGAAAAGGGATGTCCTTCATTGAATTTTAGACTTTCTTTTCTGCATTTTGCAAACTAAATCAGGTTCGAGCATAAACATGTGAATTCAATTTTGTGCGGATTGTTTCTGGAAACTGAAATCCTCGATTATTTGTATTATGCATCTTGATATCTCGTATTCATAATTAATCAGCTAATTGCTGGCATTTGCAGCCTTGGATAATTTTCATGAAGGGTGTCTTTTCTGACTATATTTATACTCTATTGGAATCTAAAATGGCATTTTTTTTTCCACTTTCTTCTCCTCTGAAATGAAATGTTTTATTACTTTAATTCTTGATTTGTGCTAAGGTGGTTGAAGATGGATCGCAGATGGTACAGTGATAAACAAGAAACAAGCACCCACAATAAACAGCAACTTGTTAGAGAACAGGTAATTTCAGGCTTATAAAATTATATTGCCTTTTTTTATGGCTTTTTGCATATTTGATGGATTGCACCAACATAGCCTATTCAATACAGTAGGCTTAATGAGGAGATTTTTGTGAATTTCCAATTGGCTAGTTATAAGTGGCTTGTAAATTTCCCCAATTAAGGAATAACCTAATTTTGCACAGTCGCTTAATATTTATAATAATTGTTCACATGGACATTATATTTTTATATTTTAATGGAAATTTTCCTTTACTATGTGTTTGTGCATTCATTACAAGTTTCGTGAATGGTTGAGGATCATGCAATCTCATGTGCATGGATGTGTAACATCGCATTTGTTGTATGTGCTTGATAGGACTCTCTTATTGAGGATTTCACAGAGGATTTTCGGTTACCAAAAGATCACAGACCTACGGAAAATGTTGATCTAGACAATGTTGAACAAGCTTCATTGGACACAAAGTTGACAGCGTCAAATATTGGTTTTAGGCTTCTTCAGAAAATGGGATGGAAAGGAAAGGGTCTTGGAAAGGACGAGCAAGGTATGTAAATAGTTGAGCCTCATTCATGGGAGGAGTTGTTTGAGGATGGTCTCCTATCCTTCTTCATTTTTTAAGTGATTGCTTTGCTTGAATCTACCATCATGTTTTCACTGCTGTACCATCAATAGTTAGTTAAGATGTTTTGGAATATATTTTACTTACTCTATTGACACATGATCTTGAAATCATTGAAGTTGAATCATGCTGCTTTATGTTTGTTACTTGAAGCCTCCATTTTCTACGGAACAAAACAATCACCTCAAAAACCTTTCCTCGGCTACGGTGATCGATGAACCCATATGTCCTGGCCCTGAATGCTCTTAAACCTCCTATTTCCAATATAGTTTTGATTATCAGACCACAAGCTTTACTCAGATAAATAATGCCGTAGGTTGCAAACTGTTAAACATGCAGATATATCTACTCATTATTGCCTATTGGCATTGTTTGCTAACTGTTCCTTTTGTACAATTATTTGTGGTCTGCTATCTTGTTAAGTAGAGTGAAGTGGGTAGAGTTTCCAATCTATCATTTGCCTTTAGTCTGAATGATATGAGAAACATCAATAGGATTGATTCCTGTGGAATTTTTTATTTGTTTATGATGTTGTAATTTTAACAATAATTTTTGGCTTTTATGTTCAGGAATCATTGAGCCTATAAAATCTGGAATTAGAGATCCAAAGTTAGGGATTGGAAAACAAGAAGAAGATGATTTTTTTACTGCAGAAGAAAATATTCAGCGAAGAAAACTTGACATTGAGGTTGAAGAAACTGAGGAACACACAAAAAAGCGGGAGGTATGCCTATAAATTTGTAGACCATTATTAATATTTTAACTGGTAGATAATATTTTGAGGTTGATGCTTTTTTCTCTGAAACCCACATCTAATAACAGAAGGCAGCATATAGCATATATGTGTGTCTTTTGACGGGAATGGTATTATCATGGGGGAACATCAACTTTCGAAGCTCTTGAGAATTTCCTGCAGTTTTTATTACCTGGTGGCTTCTACTGCCTGCTTCGTGCACATTATGAAAATTCAGGTGTTAGCTGAACGGGAGCAGAAAATTCAAACTGAGGTGAAAGAGATAAGGAAGGTGTTCTTTTGTGATCTTTGCAACAAGCAATACAAATTGGCCATGGAATTTGAAGCTCATCTGAGTTCATACGACCATAATCATAGAAAGGTGTGAGATCTTACTTGGCATTTTTCAACCCCTAGTGCTATCACTCTCTGTTTTTTCTCCTAAATCTGTAATGCTCTTGGATGATGGTTTCAGAGATTTAAGGAAATGAGAGAGATGCATGGTACTAGCAGTCGTGATGATCGGCGAAAGCGAGAACTGCAACGACAGGAGAGGGAGATGGCTAAGTTTGCACAGATGTATGCATTCTTGTTTTCTTTCACAAATGCAACAGCTAGTTCAAGCTTTTTCCATTTGTTTTATTGTCTTCAAAAAAATTTCCTTACCATATTTGTTTTTATATTCTTCTATGCAATATAGGGCTGATGCTCATAAACAGGAGCAGCAACAAGAAGAATCTGCATCTGCTCAGGTTTCCACTTCGCTTAGAAGTGGAACTGCACTTGTGGATCAGGATCAGCGGAGGGCATTAAAATTTGGGTTTTCATCTAAAGGTGGCCTTTCAAAGGTATGCAACTGAAGAATTAGAATTTATATCATTGTAAGCGCTTAGAAGCTTTTCAGTATGATGAGTAAAGAAGCTGTTTTCATGGCTTCATTGTGCCGTCACAAGGTAGATTGTTGCGGTATGATAATAACATGGTAGTTTATTCTAGGGTCCTTATTTCCTTTATAACTTGAGTAAACTTAGGTCTTTATGCATTGCAGTGAGGATAGATGAATAGTTATCTCCCATGCATAGAAATTCTCTCTCTAGCTAGGATTTTGCAACTTGTAGATGACTCCCTGATGATAATTGCACTCATAAAATGCATTCCCCATCTGAGTAAATGTTGCTTATGTCAAGTAACTTTAAAAAACATCCTTTCTGTATGGCAACACTTTTATTCTCATGGATATAAGTAACTAATAACAACTGTGTTCCTTTATTTTGTTTGACGTTCTGAAAAGTAATGTTGAATGGTATCTCAAGATCGCATACATATTTTCTGGCTTACAACACAAGTTATTCTATTCAACTTATGGGAGTTACATGGCCCTTTCTTGCCTTGTAATTGGCACCTCTTTGAATTTTTCACCTGTAAAATCTGTAAGCAATATCACAATGTTGTACCAATTTGAGTGAAAGAAATCAATATTTGATGACTGAATAGTTCATCTGCTCTTCATTTAACTAGTGGCCCTTTTGCATTCACTGCACAGAACTCCTCGGCCAAAGCCGCAAAGAAGCCAAAATCAGCTGTAGCCTCTGTGTTCAGCAATGATAGTGATGAAGAACAGTGAAGTTCGGTGGTGCATCTGTACTTCATACTATGCCGTAATACTCTAGTTTTCTTTAGTTGATGTTATGCATTTCAAGTGGCATACTCGTGTAGTTCTAAGCACTTTCGTACTCTGTAGTATGGACAGGGAGGCTGGTTGCACCCTTGTTAAAAAAATCTGCTATGTGCAAAGCTAGTTCCCAAGACTTAGAGCCTAACTCACGGCTAAGTTTCAAGTCAGAAAAAATATTGACCGATATGATTAATTTGTTAAAATCTAATATAAAGAAAATGGGTAGATAAAGTTCCTTTTTAAAAAAAAAATTAAAATTGAGTTAATTTCTATATTATTATTCTTTTAACATAGATGTTTATAAAGAACATTACTTAAATTTTTTTCTTGAATGATTGGTAGGACTGAAAAGTGAAAATTAGATGAAAGGAATTATATTTGTAAGGCTTCTGAGCATTTTTCATAAAATGTGCACATGCTTTCTGAGAGCAAAATAGTTATCATGGCAATGAAAGCTCAACTCTTGTATAAATTATGTCTAATAAGAAAAGAAAAGATAATGTGATTGGTTAAAGAAACAAAAACATAAAATAAATTATTTTATGGATATTTTTGTATTTTTACATTTTCTTTCTGTTTTTATGATCTCCATTTTTTAATTAAAAAAAATGATACCAGTCATTTTTTTTAAATACGACATTATTTTTCAACAAAAGGGAAGGGGAGGATTTTGAGTCATGGTCTTTAATCTTTTAGATAAATTGAGTTCTTTGGCAATATCTTCAGCATTTAATAATCTAAATGAGATTCATCAAAATTTAAACATTCTGTTCCTTGATATTCTTTAAAATTGTCCTGATGCCTTGTTTTTAGCAGATGATGGATACAAATAGATTATCAATTCATAGTCCTAATATGCCTAACAAACATTTACATTACAGAGTGATCTCTGATTGGCATAGGAAAATCTGTCATAGCATTACAGCCTAGCCGAAGGATCATTAAGCAGCCTCTGCAAAACCCACTTCAAGGTTACCATAGTCGAAGACGGTATGATACACACCCATGAATACATCACCAAGAATCCTGCAAGCATGCATTTTCAAGTTAAAATCAAGCATAAACTGCAGAAAGAAAAGCTATATATGTCGACCAGAGCTATAACAATGGCTAGGATGGCATACCACAGAGGACCGCGTGGAGGCGGCACATCCAAAGCCATGAACCCACTGATGCAAACTTGAGCAATGCCTTCTCCGGTTTTCAGAACATACTGAAAGCAAACGAGTGGTTTTAGAAATACAAAGATAAAGATTTCTAATGATATATTTCGACTTCCAAAGCAAGATTATGGAAATCGAACCTGCTCTGGAGTGAGGCTAAAAGGTTTATCTCCGATGGTAAATGAGATGTTTGGCATGGTTGAAATGCTATTGCAATCAATCACTGACTCTCCCATTGGACTAGGCAGGCTTTCACATAGCTGTTAAGGATCAAAAACTAAAACTTAGAATACAGATTTGAGCTTCTGAAAAAGAGGCAGGGTTTTGATGTAAACCAACCTTATCTAAATAGTTGATTGCTGCTTCCTTTGTTTCCTTTTCTCTTAGTTGATTCTGGACCCAAATAACAAGCATCTCACAAGCAATGCATAGAAGATCATCATCAGCAGATGATCCCTCCTTGTTTTCCTTCTCAACCACTGATTCAATACCAGTGCTACACAAGAAATCAGGTTTTAGTGTCAACCAAAGATGCTGTTGAGGCAGTTTCTTAAGCACCTTATAAGGCCCTTAAAACTCTTTTGCAACAGAGAGAACATTGGTCAGCAGATTCACAAAAATTTCTTGCATTCTGGTAATCATGCTCATGAACTTGCAATTTGCCCCAATATCTAAAAATATGCACTTTCAGTGCCACTCATTGCTATCAAATACTTGAAATCTTTGAAGGAAATACTGTCCCAGGATGCATGTGTTGAAAGCGATCAGGCTAAGTCATCTTGTGCAAAGTTTCTGTGCCAAACATGTGGATTATAGACCAGAACATAACGTGAATTTCCTTACCTCACATACTCATCCCCATTGAAAATGCATAAACCAAGTTGCGCACATACTTTGTTGGGTTTTACCTGAAGTCCACAGCATAAAATTAGGGCATCAGCATACGTGGAAATGTAATTGAAATAACAAACTAATTAGAGACAAACGCACCCCTGATATTAAGAGTTCCCATATTAAGTCTCCATACTGAGAAACCACTTCCTTACACTCAGCGCTCACAACCCCTTCTGCTCCAATGGCATGATTGATTTCGGTAATGATGGGCTGAAAATGATAGTTAGTATACATTTGAAACAAGTAAAACATAAATAAGAAAGGAAATTTGAACTTTCATGCAAGAAGGCCTGTTTTGGGAAGAAGCCAATAATCAGGAAGGTGAAAGAAACTTACTGTTGGACCAGCAAGCAATGAGGTTCCGGAGTCCACAATTGCAGCGCAGCCCTCCTCGCAAAGACCTGAGGAATAAGTGAATGTATTAGAAGGCTTTGTTGTAAGAGCATGAAGGCTGCCGGGTTTTACAGACATGGAATTCCATTAGACTTCAGGTAGAAATTTTGGCATCATGCTGAATCATGAACTTGGAAATGCACGAGGCGACCGTGTAGAGAAACTAGTTATTAGGATGCAACAATTTCTAAGAGAAGTGACTCATCATTCATTATAGGATTCAAGGTGCTCGGCAGTTCTCATGTCTGGGATTATCTACTGCAGTTTTTCCTCTATGTTAATAGAGAATTATACAGAGAAAAGGGGGGCATAAACAACATAGAAATAAAAAAGCTCAAGTTGAATATCACCTGTTGAATGGTTGCCAATTAGAAAATCCCCCATGTTGATCTGAAAATGGGAAACAGCAGTAAGAAAAACTCAGTTTTCCCTCTTTGAAAATAGCATATAAGAACAAGGTTAGAAATTGGTCCAAAGATGAAATGCTTTTACCTGCCAGTACCCTTTTTTGGTAACTGGAACATAGGTATGCTTTCCCTTGAAGTGTTTCGGATCGACCCCTCCAAAAACAAGCTCGCCACCCTCTTTCGCCTCAGGATTTCGGTTGAGCCAGAACGAGAACACCTCATCATCTACAAGATCTTGTTGCACCATATTGTACCTGTGCTCTTTCCATGAATTAGTCTATCCAAGGTACTAGAGAAAGGAATCACAGAGATGATGAATCTAAGTGATTGTTTCCAAGAAGAATGAAATTACAAAACAAGAACTACGGTCCTGACATAAACATACCACACAGGGACAACATTCCCAACTGAAATTTCCTGAAACCCAAGCCCAAGTATTCCATCAAACTTCCCCAATACGAATGAAAGACTTCCTTCTTTTGTAACCTCAATAAAAACCTGGATTACAAAAGTCACACACACACACACATTACTGCAAAAAGAAGACAGATGATTCTCCAAATAAATGTAAAATGGAATGAATAACTCACTTGATCTTTGACAACAAGGCCCCCAACTTGAACATTGTCTTGACTTAAGAAACCAGAAATTGATCCTGATCCATAATGTATTTCACAAGAGTTCCCTGAATATGAATTTGAAAACAAAAATTTGAGTTTTAACCTCACAACATAGCATCCAATGTTGTCTATAACATGTACTCTAGTAATTTAACTTCAAATGTAGTGAAAATAGAGAACACATAATTACCATTCTTGATATATGTACTCGACAAGCTTGACTTGTACTTGGAATGGAAATAGCAGGCAATCTGCAGGTGATTGCAAGTCAGCAGCTGATCTCATCTTTAGGACTGTACATTAAAAACCAATAACGATCAGTTGAACTCACAGAAAAGTAGCATTTTGATGATGGAACCCAGAGATTGGAGCTTCCAGTGTCAAATATGACTGTGAAGTTTTGTGGGGGCGAGCCAATACCAATTTCTCCCAAGTATTGAGCATCCAAATAGTTTTTAAGGGGTATTATATCTGCATCTGAACTTCCTAGATCATGGACCAAACTGTTTGCACCTGCTCCTGATTTTCCCTCCTGTCTAGCAATTCTGGCAGCCCTAATAGTATCAAGGTCTAGACGGCGCTTCTTCAAACCTATTCTCACCAGGCCATTAGAGTTAGCAGGAAGAAGCAAGCATGTCAGAGCCCATAAACAGAAAACCTTGAGAAGAATTTTATTCCCCATATGAGGAAACAATATCCCTGCAAGATAGAATGAAGAAAAGAGTAAGCAGGACGCTCAACTGGTTGCCTCAACAGAGCATTTGCATGTCCTAATATACTCATTTCCATAAAAATAAAAGACAATAATTGTGTAAGCCAGTAGCTTTCTAAAAGGAACTAGATTACTATATAGTCTCAGTAGCTTCTTACAAGAAAACTTGATGTTGTCAGATGATGATGAAATTGTCAGAACAAAAGAAATATTTTGAATCAGAAACTTTTGGATTGGGTATAATTGGAAGCAAGTTTTCACCAGTCCAATATCCAAACATATGCCTATTTATCTACTCAAAACTAGATCAAATGATTCACCTCTCCATGATGTTAGCTATAAATTGAAATTTCAACAAGAACTATGAAGATCAATATTTACAACTTGCTTCCAAAACAAGGGTAAGTGTCATACTGTTTTCAAATAAAGGAAACACAGAAACCCTTGAGCATATAGCACAGTCTGGAATGGTAGAAGAAAAGAGATAACAACCAAGATATCAAGATCATATGTTCACGTATGCAGTGATGATGATTTTGTGTGTGAGAGATAGAAAGGACAAGAAGTGAAACCTGAGCTGAGCTTGAAGCAAAGTGAAGAGACTGAGTACTGCTGAGCACTTGAGCTTGAAGAGGGTGTAGCAATCAAGGCAGATAGCTAAACGAAAAGAAAAAGGTGATTTTTATTGAAAACAAAGCTTTTAAAGATCTTCCAGCACTACAGTAGAAGTGGCAAGCAATGGTTGTCGTGTCTTGATTCGCTCCTCCTAAATAAAACGATAAGAAAAATGTGATTTTGATTGAAAACAACCCTTTTAGCAAGGACCACCTCTGGTTGATTCTTCTTCCTTCATTCAAACCTGCTTCGCTCTCTTATCATCATCCACAAGAAGATTGTTGCCCCGGTAAACATGACATCTAAATATTTTGTCTTCTTGCTCTTGATTACTGGTTGTTTGACGGTACTGGTGGTATTTTTTTTTTAAATAATATTTTTTATTTTTTAAAATTTATTTTTAATATTAATATATTAAAATTATCTAAATATATCAAGGTTACCAATTTCATTCCGTTTTGTCCGGAATGATCGAAATATTTCATACCAATTCAAAAAAGGAACAAAATGAAACAAATATCATTTCATTTTAAATCTCGATCCGTTCCGGATTTTTCAGCTAAATTCCGTCTGGAACGTTCCGGTTTCATTCCATATATTCCGCTCCGCTCTTGAAAAGTCATTGAATCAAATTGAACTTTATTCAATTTAATTAATTAAACCACCCAATTCTATATAAAAAAAGTTATTTTTCATTATTATTTTCAATAACAATGATATTAATAATAATATTGAAAATTATTATTACTATTTTCATTAACAATGATATTAATTTTTTAAAATTAGATTTATCACTAATATATATGGTTTATATTCGTGTTATTTTTTTCATATTTATACCTTGTAGGAATTTGAGCAAAACAAGGGATGTTTTAGATTCCATTAGTCTTGATAACATTGACTTAACTTTATATTTAAAATATTTGTGTTAAAATATTTTACTTTCATAATATTTTGATATTTTCTTTAAGTTGAATTACTTTAAGTTAAAGATCTATTTAATCTTGACTATTTAGAAATATTTTAAATTTTAAAATTATATTTATTTAGTATTATGTTTGCATTGCATAATTTATAATTAATTTATCTTGAATTTGAATTATGTTTGTTGAATATATATATATATATATATATGAACAGTACAACCTCGAAACGGCACGCCGAAACACTCTGAAACTGAAACATTCAATTTCAATAGAAAAAACAAAACACTTATTGAAACAGAATTGACACCCTTGAAATATATAATTAAAAATTTAATTTAAAAAAAAAAAAATTTAACCGCATTTTAAAAAAAGAAATTGGTTGGAAGTTCCATAAATTTCCAAACCAAACCCCTTGTCCCACCGAAAATGAGCATTTATTAATATTGGATCTGTAGTCACCATAATCCAAACTCAAACTTTTATTTTTTTATTTCAATATTGAGAGATTTCCGGATCCATTTATGAATTAATTAAAACTGAATCTACTTACCAAATAACTTTAAAAATACATATATGCAAGTCATAATTTCTGGTTATATCTGGTTAGTGTCTTGAACATAAGAGAGACAAGCATTAAAAAAATATTTGGTTAAAAAAATACAAATAAATATATCCTCTTTACTCTGGGAAAAAAAGGCTATAAATCACTGTAGGATAGCCCAAAAGAATCTATGACATTTAAACCCTCCAAGCCCAACAGGCAAAATACACAAACGAATCAACTAGACCCTTTTCATAATTCTGCTAACCTCTCTATCTCAGACCGGCACGGAAGAAGAAATCCCAAACTTATAACATACAACTTCCCCTTGTCGTAATTCAATTCAATCAAACTCCCTGCTCAGTTCCCAGGTAGTAAAGATCACATCTTTATAACGATTTAACCATTATTTTGATGCGTTTTGTAGCTATCAGAGTATTGATTCACATGCTCTCCATCTGTTCTACAAAATGACACTGAGAGAATCATCATTCTGTTTTTTATTTTACAAGTGTTTTAAACCAGTTGCTTTTGACTTTCGATTCAGGTAAATGCATTAGTGCAAGGTATATTGCTGCAACATGTACTCTTTTCTTTTTTCCCTCGGTAGAATAAGTAGTAGGAGGAGTTCATCGCTCACATCAAAAAGTTTTCCTTTTTGTGAAAAGAATATTTTTACGCCACCAAATAATTTCAAGTAAGGATTTTTTATAAGGAACATATAAGTGTTCTTGTGTCTGGGATTTTCTTGAATTTTTTTGCCAATGGGCTAGAGAGTTAATATTTTTGAAGCGTGATAAAAGCTTGTACCTTTTAGTATATTGCAGGTTTTGAAGGGCATTGAATTGGATTGGCTGTTTGTTACAGATGGCATTAAGGCGCTTATGTGGGTTCTCAGATGGGGAGTTGATGAGGTCAGATTGTAAGCCTTGCTCTAGATTGATGAGGCAAACAGCTGGAATTTTTAGTGTTGGAGGAGCATTTGGTTTCTGGATTCTCTGTAGGTTGCATTATGGTATGTTCTACTGTTCCTATTACGTTGTTCTTTTGACATTTGCTCTGTTTCAGTAAAATGCTTTTGAGGTCGTTAAAGAACCGAACTACCATAGCTTTTACCATTGTGTATGCTACATCTTCCTTTTGGAGATGTTTGTTATGTTACTAATTGTAAAAAGTCATTGAAGAACAAGTCTTGGAAATGAGGTTACATAAAGCCTGTCCCTTGTAGGGTTTGAGAAGGTCTGGAAAGTCGGGGTCTTGCATAAAAAGTTGAGAACTTTGTTTCCAAATAAGCATATGAATTGACATCCTAACATGAAAGATAGGTCATAATTTGCCATCAAATTGAATGCAACAATGTATACAATTTTGATCGTGATGATAGTGTTTATGGACTGTTTCTTGTTCTTGGATGAAGCCATTGAAGGTATTAAGCAGTTATTTAAATGGAAGGGTTTAATCTAATTGGCGTTCCGCCTTTAAGAAACCAATGGTGTCATTTGAGGGGTTTTTTCTCCTGCGTGTGTGTTGGAGTTGAACAATATGGTATTCTCATTTTATTGACACAATCTTGTTTGACTAATGTAATCTATTAAGTGTGTCATCATCCGCAGGCCATTATTCTGTAAAGCATCATGGAATTTCAGATGATGTGCCTGATATGACTTGCTCAAAAGGTTGTATAGATGATCATCTCAGTTGGAATCGAGATTTAGAAACCTATTAATTTTGTGAAAAGATCAAAGGAGGGGGTTAAAAGTCTATGTCAAACAGTGGCAATATCCTGGAAATAAAGCATGTAGATCTTTAAAGAAATCTTGAGTTGATTGTGAGTTGAAACATTTGAAGTTTGAGTTGTGGTAAATCTTGAGTTAATTACATGGTGCTGTTAAAACAGCTTTAACGTCCAAGTTGTAGGTGCAAAATATTAGAGTTCTGGGAAACAAGTAGAAAAAATAGAACACTAAAAGGAGCATCCGATATATCAAAGCAATGGAAACTGCATAAGGGGAGGAATTGCAGTCACAATGTCTTTCTGAAGCATTTTGGATTTGGTGCTTACAAGTTAATTTTTCAGCCCGTCATTGATCCTAAGACAAAAATTAGAAGATCTTTTTATGTCTCCATTTTGTTGTTTTTCAGATGTGAAGTTTGTTTTTCAATTTTGCACACAATTAGCTATAGTTTTAGCTTTTCATAGTAGTCTGTATTCATCCAAACCTGTAATGCTTATCGGTCTGCTGTTCATGCAGGTCCAAGAATTACAAATCCTAGGAGTCTTCGGTGGGCTGCTTGTGGAGCTATTGCTTGGAGTTCAACTTCTGCTCTGCTGGTCCGCCTTTTTAGCCCTGAATGTGAACCCCAGAATATAGCTGCTTATGACAAAGTAAAATAGCAATAGGTTACCCATGAAGGTTGAAATTATGTTGTGGCAAATTAGCTATCCGCTGGTCTTTTATATAGAGACCATAAATTTTCTAGGTTGACCACCAGGACTGGATTCTTGTATTGCCTTATTGTCCAGTAGTGTGATTTTTATCAAATGACTGATTTGAGTTTTGAGTCAGCTCCTTCTGAGAGGCTGGAGTCGGCAGAGACTGTACTTTTAGAATGGATTCGAGACAGAGCAGAGCCATAACTCTTGTCAATGCACGGAAAAGTAAGATTGCAGTGATTATCCTCTATTAAGCGTTGCCATGGATGTGTATCTCCAGCCCAGTTGTTGTACTTGTCGCCTTAGTGGGAGCTATACTTGTCTTGCTCTGGCAAGACAGGAGTCCCATTGATCAAATTCCTTCTGATTGTGAATTACATTCAGGGTTTGTGGCATAATTTGAGGATAGGGGTGTTTGGTGCAGCGAAGGAAGTTTTTGTACTTGCTGGTTAAATCAATCAATAATGCCGAAGGAAACTCCAAAACCATGCATGGAACAACTGTTTTGTCCCTTGCATACTATTTGGGACCTAAAGCCATTGATGTTGAACTGTCTTGTTCACTCTATACTTAATTAAGAATGGAGAAGATCCAACTGTTCTTTATAATTTATGTTAAAAGTATCAATGTATTAACTCTCTTCTAACTAAAAGAAATTCCACCTTTTAGCACAAATTGCATGAAATTAAGTACTAAAGTGATACATAAACATTACAACATCCATGAATTATCAAGTTTGCATATATACAAACCTTATCAAACACAGAAAATACTATCTCAAAGATCCTGAGAATAGTTTCAGCTTTGTTTAAGTGATAGATTGCGTGATGAAAATTAAATTGATTGCCCATAATTTGTTGTCATACATGTAATTGGTAAGCAGTGGCAATTAAGAAATAACAAATTTCCTCAGATTTTTTTTTCCTTACAATGCTGCCTTTCGGTGTCAGCAAAGGTAGAGAATCCAGACAAACGGAGCACAGAATCTTATAAATTGTTTAGTTGCAGAGAACAAGTGGACATAACTTAGATAAACAAATAGCAAACTGATAGTCTTAATCACTTAAATTAATCAATTTCATAACCTCCACACATTGGATTAAATTGTAACCAGCACAGATACCTACTTTAATTTGTGAGCATAATAACCTTAGCCTGCACCATGGTGACCAAATTGTAAGAGAGCAAGTAATTATTTCGTATATCCAGAGTCCTTTATCTCATATGATGAATTATTGTCATGATGAAACTCGTGTTTTGGTTGGTGTTATTTAACTTGAACTGACCGATTAGTTTAGTGATTTGTTTTTATAGCTGATTATTTAACTAGCCAACTCAATTAAAACTTGATTTTATTTTTTAATTCTTTATAAATAATGTAGATCTTTAAAAAAATTTAAATAGTATTATTTTGGATTGATAATTGTTAACTTTAGTTAACTCATTTATAACTCCAACCTTGGTTTTAATAACTTTATGTTAATGTAAGGAGGTTAGGAACAAAAACATGTGAAAAAAAATAAATATTGAAACGACAAAAAGGAGACCAAAACATTGTGGTCGACAATGAATCATTACAAAAGGAAAGGACACATGTTTCATTGATGGAGATCATCGTCAAGTTTCCAACTTTATAAATAAATTCTATAATTAATTAATGAGATAGTAGCTTGTCATCATCAGCTAGTAGAAGCCCATCTCAAAAATGTCACCACATTGAAATTAGAGTTTCTTCTTCAAATTAATGATCAAAATATTCCAATCTCTATAATAAACTTGTTCTATCCTGTAGTTTTCATCGTGTAAACAAACGGCTCTGATCAAAAACCGTTGAACAAGACGATTGTCCCGTTGTTTCTTGCACAACATTGACCATGAATGAGTAGGGAGTAAACTCTAGGAGTTTAACTTGATCGAAGGTTACAAGAACAAAAGGAGAATCTAGTTCCATTCTCCAATAGGCGATGACGTGGGGTGGGGTGACCGGTTGGTGGCACGTAAGTGATTAGTGGAGTTTATGTTTTCCATATGTCACCAAAACATTATTTTTCTCCACTCATCTCTTCCTCTTTACATCATCTCTACTTTCCTCTCCATTAGTCCTCCTCCATGCCATGGCTTCCTCCTCCTCCTCCTCCTCCTCCTCCTCGAATTACTGCAAGAAAAACGACTCCTTCAATGGCTGCTCCAACCCCACCAAGAAACCAAGACTTTCTTTCATTTCTGACTCAGAAATCCAATCAGAGTTCTCCCACCATGACCAAACCATCTCTCGGATTAACAACGGCAGCTTTGGCAGCTGTCCTCAATCTGTCATCTCTGCCCAGCAAAGCTTCCAGCTCCAGTTCCTCCGCCAGCCTGATCACTTCTACTTCAACACCCTCAAATCTTCTATCCTTCATTCACGTTCCATCATCAAATCTTTGGTAAACGCTCGTTCTGTTGATGAAATCTCCCTTGTGGACAATGCCACCACTGCTGTTGCCATTGTTTTACAGAACTATGCATGGGGTTTTACTGAAGGGAGATTTAACAAAGGAGATGTTGCTGTCATGTTGCATTATGCTTATGGTGCTGTAAAAAAGTCTGTTCAGGCTTATGTGATGCGTGCTGGAGGGGAAGTTATTGAGGTACAGTTACCTTTCCCTATTACATCAAAGGAAGAGATCGTGAGTGAATTTAGAAAGGCTTTAGAGAGAGGGAAAGAAAATGGGAAGAAGAAAGTTAGGTTGGCTGTGATTGATCATGTTACTTCAATGCCAAGTGTTGTTATTCCTGTTAAAGAATTAGTTAAGATTTGTAGAGAGGAAGGTGTTGATCAGGTTTTTGTTGATGCTGCTCATGGAATTGGGTGTGTTGATGTTGATGTGAGAGATATTGGGGCTGATTTTTATACTAGTAATTTGCATAAGTGGTTTTTTTGCCCTCCTTCTATTGCCTTTTTGTATTGCAGGAAGAGAGGAGAGGAGGGCAATGGGGGTGATCTGCATCACCCTGTCGTGTCTCATGAGTATGGTAATGGATTGGCTGTAGAGAGTGCTTGGATTGGGACTAGGGATTATAGTGCTCAATTGGTTGTTCCAGCGGTTTTGGAGTTTACTAATAGGTTTGAAGGTGGGATTGACGGAATTAAGGAGAGGAATCATGAAAAAGTTGTTGAGATGGGGGAGATGTTGGTGAAAGCTTGGGGGACTAATCTTGGGTCTCCGCTGGAGATGTGTGGGAGTATGATTATGGTTGGATTGCCAGCTTGTTTGGGGATTTCGAGCGAGTCGGATTCTTTGAAGTTAAGGACACATTTGAGAGAGCATTTCCAGGTTGAAGTTCCTATTTATTTTAGAGCTCCGCTTGATGGAGAAGTTGGTTCAGTTACTGGCTATGCTCGGATTTCTCATCAAGTTTACAACAAGGTTGAGGATTATTACAGGTTTAGGGATGCAGTTAACCAACTGATCAGTGATGGCTTCACTTGTGCATCTCTCTCTGATAGAAGAGGTATGCCCTGTCTCTAAATTGTACACAAGGTTTGCAAAAGCTATCTTGATGATCATGGCTAGCATTTTATGTGCCTCAATCTAGGTGCAGTTTTCAGTTGCTAATCTGTCGATAGATAATTTATCAGTTGCTTTTTCAAAAAATAAAAAGAAATCTATTTTTGAATCTGGGAAAGCAAGGTGATTAGCCTCAATTTTGGAACTGGTTCTAATAATCAGTGCCTTAAACTATATCATTACGATACCGAATAGGAACGTGCCAAATTTATATCCTTCGCTATTTGTTTGTCATCTGAAACTTCCAGTCATGTTAAAGTTAAACTAACGACTTAGATTATTTACCCTTAATTAAATTGTGGTTACACTATAGCGAACATGAAGAGGATTATGCATAGAGGAAAATCGGTTGATAGTGTTATGCCTTCCTTCTGTCATAATGACGATGATTCGAGTTTATGACTGTCAATTTTCATGCTGTCAACATATATTCAATTTGCTGTTAATCTGTAGTTAGCCAATATCAAAAAATAGTCACTGTGGTTACATTTTAGCTGCTGTGGAGATTGTTTATGTACGATGGAATATAGGTGGTTTCTTCTTCAAATATTGGTGAAAATCATTTCAGCTGTTTCTTAAAATCAAAGTGACCTCCTTGCATTGTCTCTGCCCTGATTGCATTTACAATTGCAAGTACTGACATTAATGATGAATGTAAGCTTAATCATGGAATGTCCCTTAAATCGATCACATTCCTAGAATATGTCATGGCACAATGTTTTTACAGGGAGGATCATTTTTTGCTTGCCATCGCCAATATACTCTGCTGGTTCTGTTGCTGTCCACTCATGATAACGCTGTGGAGTAATGCCTTGTTCAGATTTTCTGGTGATAGATTCAGCAGTGAAACTTTTTAGATTGTTTTTATGCATTTAAACCGTGACAATGGCTAGTGATGACATTTCTAGAAATTTTGCATGGGGAGAAGTATAAAGAATACAGAACGCACAACTTACTTAAACCACCCGTCAAGCTTGAGTCAAATCAATTAGTAAAGATCTGTGAAATGAATCTGATCTTCTTAACCAATTAATGAACATCCGTCACAATGATTTGTTGTCTTGTTTGTCTACATATTAATCAAGTACTGTCTATCCATCTACCATAATGATATCACAGGTTTACTTTCCTAGAGCAGCTATACCTTTCCAGTTTCGGACTTCTCTCCTCCAGGTGCATGTCAAATTCCCTAGCTTTTGTCTTACTTTCCTAGTACTCTACTGGAGAGAGTGTTCTGGTCTTTGATTCAGGGTATTCACTGGGGTTCTTGTGTGGGATTTACCTGCAAAACAGTATCTATTCAAGGACCATCCTTGGAATGTCTCATATACATGGCAGTGTTCAAATAGATTGTTCCCTGCGATTCCTTCATCTATCTTTGAATGAACAGAAGAATTATTCTGTGTAAGATTTTCTCTTCTATATTTGAGGGTAATTGCAATAAATGGTTGTATCTAAATTGATTGAAATGAAATTAGAGAGCACAATTTGCAAGAATGAACATGCTCCAAAGCAATTAATCTGCTGGTAGAGGCTGCTCCTCCACCAGTTCCATGCAGCTGAATTCCTTTAGCTACAACGCGCAGGATGATTCATGCATTAGTCTTCTTGAAAACAGCCTGGCCATTAATGATTATGTCCATGTACATGTGAGTGAAGCCTGCATTTTATTGATGAGATTTAACATATGTTGTAGGATTCAGACTATAGATTGTTAATGGTTAGTGTATATAGAATTATACACCACCCTAGTGTAAAATTTTTTGTAATGCTGATGAAATCTGCAGAACAACTGCTTTAACCTGGAGTTTCTGTTTGTTTGTAGTTCAACGAGGTATGGTAGAAGTGTTCCAATAAATAACAGCAAGTGGCCATGGTTTCGGTACCATGACTCGCAAAAGTTGACGAACAAACTTGAGATTGATGATGAGTATCAGAGCTCCAAGATTGTTCCTCTACTTTCTTTCTTTTGAATTTGTAGAGGAGATGAACTTGTCTGTTCTTCTCCCAAGTGATATCCTTGTAAATATTATCATTAACCTATTTTAATTCTTGTAGGGCTCAAAAAAGCTAGAGCTTATCACATTTAACAGTTGACCTTAACTATCAGTTTGTGTGCTTGTATTGTAACCCAATATGCCGTGGAGATTGTATCTGATATATTTATTAGATTTCTGGTTTTTGTGTTGACAGCTAGTACACCATGGATTAACTTTCATAACCACCTGAGATGAGCTTGAAAATGATGGTGGCAAATACCTGTTATGCACAGCTATAATATGTGGCCGCCTCCATCCTATGAGTCCTTCAAGGGTGTGTTTTTTTGGAAATACAGTAGCAATTGCGGTTCAAAGTGTTTTTTACTCAGAAATACATTAAAATAATATTTTTTTTATTTTTTAAAAATCATTTTAACATTAGCACTTAAAAAATCTGAAAACATTAAAAAAATAAGCAAAAAAAAATTTTAATTTTTAGAAAACACGGTTTCAGCCATGTTCCCAAACACATCACAAATCCTACCTCCCATTTCACCCCTCTACAAACCAATTGAAGAAGCTTTGATTTGGATGATGTTATTTTTGTGTTTCATAACATAGTTATGAAACTCGATCTAGCCCGGCGGGTTGACCTGAGACTCATGTAACCCAAGGTTTTAGCTGGGTTTCAAACCAAAAAAACTTGAAGATGCAATTGGTCCAGTCAAAACCAGGTGAACCGCATGTCAACTCGAAACTCGTGTGACTCGGCATAACTTGGGTTAGATTTGATTTTTTTAAAATATTTTTTATTTTTTTAATAAACCCAAAAATTATAAAAATAATTTACACTTAGCATTATATTTTTTTTATAACTTGCATCCACATAAATTGTTTCTTAACTTTTCGATATGAGATAATTATACTATACTTCGAAATCGTTTGGGAATGCGGTGCAAACCGCGTTCCCAAAAAATTCAAAAATTTTTTTTTAAAAAAATAATATGTTTTGGATTTTTTTGAAGTGCTGATATTAAAAATAATTTTTAAAAAATAAAAAAAATATCATTGGCATGCATTTCGGCACGAAAACTTATTTGAAAAACACCCGCAACCACACTGCCAAACAAACTCGAAATGTCTCATATTTTTTTTTATAGCCTATATCAATATGCATTATTTCAAAACTTGTATACATGGGATGTTAAATCTCAAATGTTTTTTTTTTTTAGATTGATCCGGGTCAACTTGTATGACCTAAGACCTAGTCATTTAATCAGGTCAACTCTTGAACCAGATTTAACAACTAGATTTTATAATGTTGCATTGACATTATCATACCCCTCTCTCTAGATGTTGTCTTTTTAATTCTCGTCTTCAAATGTAATAAAAAAAACAAACAATATCTTTTATTTAAAAAAATTAAAAAATATTATTTTAAAAAAATCAAATTATAATTTGATTAAATTATTTAAATTTAACCAAATCATCTCCCATCTAAATTTTTGTAACAACAGCTAGTAAATTCGGGCCGTAGTATAATTTAATAACACTCACATCCAAGTATATTATTATAAGAGAGGAGAAAGTAAAAGTAATCCCAACCCAGAAGATATTCCAAATCTTTCTATTTTTATTTAGAATATCCTTCTTTGCAAATCAAAAAGAAGAAGAAGGGGGAAAAAAAGCCTTTGCAGTTTGGATATATAGAGGTCAAACGAAGAAGTGGAAAAGGACCCTGAATTTGATAAATGAATCCAATCATAGAAAAGGGACCCACCAACCACCCAAAACTGCATCCCAAATCATTGAATCTGTACTTTCTTCATAGGCACCGAATTCCACCTCTTAACCAGAAAAAATAATAATAAAAAAGGGGGGCTAAAAATCAATTAGGGTCCCTTTTGTTTACACATTCGGTCAAACCAACCCCTGCATTTTAAGCCACTTTAAAATTCTTCATCCAGTTAATCATATAGGGAAATCTTAGCATGAGGATTTATTTTTATACATCGCTGTAATATTACAAAAATTAGAATGCTGAGGTTTGTTGTAACAAAATTCTCAGTAACTAAATACTAGAATTTCTATATTGAATAACATAAATTTACTTATTTTTCTGTAATTATCTATTGACATGCTGTAATTAAATAACATAACACTACTATTTCCATACAATTAATGATATAATTGTATTAATAGGCTCAAACAACCCTCCATTGGAAGTAAGAGGATTTTTTAACTTCATAAAAAGTATAGGGACTAATATGACTAATATATAAAGTTTAGATACCATGTAAAGTTTCTTAGCCTGAACAAATCTTCCTTGGCTGACAGCGTAAAACTCTTGAGGTTCCCTGTACTTGGTACTGTCTGTTTTTTTTGTTTTTAGCAAAACACAAAAACCCGACACACATGTTCCCTCCCTCTCTCTCTCTCTCTCTCTCTATGGTTCTGTTCTGATTGAGAGGCCAGTTTGAATCCAAGTCCTGTTTATACAAGGGTTTTCTTTTTTCTTTTGGGGAATTGAACCAATATTTCATAGGTTCTCTCTTCCCTTTTTTATCTGTAATAAAGGTACCGGCTTTCTTTTTATTTTCTCACTGTGTTGTTCATGTTATTATTTCAATTCTTTAGGGTTTGTTTATTCTGTGTTTTGTTAAATTTGGTTTTTCTAGACAATTTTGTAATATTTGAGGATAAAGTTTTGAGCTTTATTGTTTATTTGGGGTTCTTGGTGGAAATTGCCGTGTAATGTTTTCTGGGTTTCACTGGAACGTAGAAAGTTAGCGGGTTTTTATTAGTGCTCTAGGAATTGGGTCCTTTAATTTGGTTGAGGCTGGCCAAAAAGATTGAATTTTTATCCCTTTTTGGTATTGCGATTTTGAAATTTCAAAGCTGATGTTGATTGCCAGACTGTTTTCATTGCACCCTACCAATGTTGTTTGATTTAGTACTTAGTTCCCGCCAATAACAGCTTAGTAAAAAGTTTCATTAGGCAGAATTGAGTGAAATTTTGTTGTTTTGCGTTAACTTGATGTGGTTGGAAGCCTGAACATGAAATCTTTAATCTATTTTATCTGAAAATACTAAAATGTGGTTGGAAGCCTGAACATGTGGTTGGAAGCCTGAATATGAAATCTTTCATTGCACCCTACCAATGTGGTTGGTTGCAGTAAACAAACACACAGCTTTCGTCCATTTGGCTGGTAAGATAGCTGAAAGATGGATTTTTATGACTAAGTTTTTGAAAATCCACTCTGTGTCCATTCGTTACATAGTCATAGGTATTAAAAGATTGCAGAGCTTGCTTTGGTACTTCTTTTTCCGGTTATCTGTAAATGTGATGTTTTCTCATAATGTATTACATTTTGGGTTTTAATTTCTTACTTATTTGTTGGGTTTAGTCAGGTGATGGCGGAGATGAAAATAATAGCTATTTGTCAGTTGGGTGGTGAATTTGAGACGGATAAGGATGGTACTTTGTCTTATACAGGTGGTGATGCTCATGCTATAGACATTGATGACAAAATCAAATTCAATGATTTCAAGTTGGAGGTGGCTGAGATGTTTAGTTGCAATGTCGATACCATGTCTCTCAAATACTTTCTCCCGGGCAATAAGAAGACTCTCATTACTATCTCTAATGACAAGGACTTAAACCGGATGATAAAATTCCATGGGGATTCTTTCACTGTAGATATTTATGTGATTTTGGAAGATAATTTTCTGCCTGGTGTCTCAAATTTGCCTGCCAGTAGGTAGTATTCTTGATGTCTAACCTAAAAATTCTGGTCATTTTGTTGATCTTTTGGAGTATCTTTACCAATTCTTGATTTTGTAGATCAAGCAGAACAACTCTGTCTGAAGAAGAGCCTCCTATTGATGCACCTCTTGCCGTTCTGGAGGATATCACCCAGCCCGATAACTCACTTTCTGCACCTCTTGATCTTGATGTTGTAGACGATACCAATAATGTTGATGTTCATATTGAAGATCCGCAGATTGATCCACTTGAGATTTCACCCATTCTTCCTCTTCTTGCTTCCAATGATGAGAAACATGCTAAGGGTGCACAGCAATGGCAGAATACTATTACTGGAGTGGGTCAAAGATTCAGAAGTGTTCATGAATTTCGAGAGTCATTGCGTAAATATGCCATTGCACACCAGTTTGCATTTAGATATAAGAAGAATGATAGCCATCGAGTAACTGTTAAATGCAAAGCTGAAGGTTGTCCTTGGAGAATTCATGCATCAAGGTTGTCAACCACCCAACTAATTTGCATAAAGAAGATGAATCCAACTCATACATGTGAAGGGTCGGTGGTGACAACAGGACATCAGGCAACTCGAAGCTGGGTGGCTAGTATTATTAAGGAAAAGTTGAAAGTTTTCCCAAATTACAAGCCCAAGGATATTGTCAATGACATCAAACAAGAATATGGAATCCAACTAAACTACTTCCAGGCATGGCGAGGGAAAGAAATTGCGAAGGAGCAGCTTCAGGGTTCATACAAAGAGGCATATAATCAGTTACCATTTTTCTGTGACAAGCTAATAGAAACAAATCCAGGTAGTCTGGCAACATTCACCACTAAGGATGACTCAAGTTTTGAGGGCCTATTTGTCTCATTCCATGCCTCATTGTATGGTTTTGTTCAAGGTTGCAGGCCTCTTCTTTTTCTTGATAGCTTACCTTTAAATTCAAAGTATCAAGGTACATTGTTAGCAGCAACAGCTGCAGATGGTAATGATAGCGTGTTTCCTGTTGCTTTTGCGGTAGTAGATGCAGAAAGTAATGATAATTGGCACTGGTTTTTACTTCAATTGAAAACTGCACTGTCAACTTCTTGTCCAATAACATTCGTAGCAGACAAACAGAAGGGCTTAAAGGAATCAATTGCTGAGATATTCAAGGGTTCATACCATAGCTATTGCCTACGATATTTGTCTGAGCAACTTATTCAAGACTTGAAGGGGCAGTTTTCTCATGAGGTTAAGCGACTAATGATTGAAGACTTAAATGCTGCCGCCTATGCATATAGGCCTGAAATCTTCCAGAGGTGCATGGAGAGCATTAAAGGTATTTCTCTAGAAGCATATAATTGGATTCTCCAGAGTGAGCCGCAAAATTGGGCGAACTCGTTTTTTCAGGGTGCAAGATACAATTACATGACATCTAACTTGGGAGAGATGTTCTACAGTTGGGTTTCAGATGCACATGAGTTACCAATAACACAGATGGTTGATGTAATACGGGGTAAGATTATGGAGTTGATTTATACAAGGAGAGCAGATTCCAACCAGTGGCTGACAAGATTAACTCCATCCTCAGAGGAAAAGCTAGAGAAGGAAACCTTGAAAGTACATTCCCTTCAGGTGCTATTGTCAGCTGGTAGTACATTTGAGGTTCGTGGTGAATCTGTTGAAGTGGTTGATATCGACCGCTGGGATTGTAGTTGCAAAGAGTGGCAGCTTACTGGTTTTCCTTGTTGCCATGCTCTTGCTGTCATTGGTTGTATTGGCAGGTGTCCGTATGACTACTGTTCAAGATATTTCACAACCGAAAGTTACCGATTGACGTATTCCGAGTCTGTTCACCCTGTAACCAATGTGGACATGCCTGTTGAGAAAGACTCTTCTCAGGTTGTAGTAACTGTAACCCCTCCTCCGACCCGGCGTCCTCCAGGCCGGCCTACCACAAAGAAATATGGGCAAAAGGATGTTGTCAAACGTCAGCTCCAGTGCAGTAGATGCAAGGGTCTTGGGCACAACAAGTCCACTTGCAAAGAGCTTTTGTAGAGTGTTAGAAGAGCTTTTGTAAAGTTTTAGGTGTTCAAGTATTAGCTTCTGTCATGCAATGCAGTTTACCTCTTTCATGATAGGTAACATCAATTTTTTACTTGCTTCACGTTTTCTAACCATACCCAAGACTTTTTAACCTGTATGCCTATTTTCAAAGGCCGTATACTTAGAAATTAGTCGGTGTTTCTTGGCATGGCTTGTGTTATACATACTTTCAGTTGAAATGCCTTGGAATCTTACTTTCCCGCTTCTGACAGTACATTTTGCATAATAAGCTAGATAATCCTAAGAGAACAGGGTTCTCATTATCTATGGAGTGTTTTCTAATGATAACGGAAACCATTTTTATTAGATTAAAACCAGAAAACAATGTGTGTGTGTGTGTGTGATTTTAACAGAACCCCAGATCTCCAATCCTTCACAAAAGCAGAAATTATGAGAAAGAAAAATGAAACTAGCCTGACGGCCTTTTGAAGCTTTAAACCCTGAACTAATAAAGTAATGAACTTTTTCAAGAAAAGATGAAAATTTTAGTGTGGAGACAAGGCAAAGAAATATCCGGTTTTCTATGTATTATACATTATACATTATTATCATTCATGCAACTAAAACGTGTGCAATTTTATTGTTCATCCTTTTATATTTTATTGTTATATATATTATATATAAAAAAATTGAGCTTAGTCTTTTACTATAACTATAGACACAAAAAAAAACTATACATTGAAACAGTGTAAATAAAATTTTCTCCTTGTCAAAAAAAATTATTAAACCTGAAATTGGGATAAAAATATCTTTTTCAAAAGATATACTCGTCATTGTAAAATTAATTAGGAACAGGATGATCTGGATATATTTTTTTTGTTACTGTAATGACTATTTTTCCATAAAAACAAAAAAAATAATCTTTGGGTGGGGGTCTCTTTTGTCTTTTTAAGAAAAATGAGTCATGTCCTTGGAAGAGGAAAAAAAAAATATATATATATATATATATATATATAAATGCATGAAGGGGTTTTTCTATCTTTTCCTTTTTAAAATAGTAAGATAACGGAATTAACCTTACAACTAAAAAACAAAGGCTATTTGTGAGGGTGTTTTGGTCTTTTCGACTAGTTTTGTAACACCTCACCCCACTAGCAAGATATTGTCTGTTTTAGCCCACAGGCCTCACAAATTTGTTCTTGGCAGCCACGCATGGCTCCAAAACACGTCTTACTAGTCAAGGTGAGCATGCTCATATAAAATCCCCCTAGGTCCTCACTCGCCAACTTGGAGGTTTTCTTCTCCTCATGCAAGAACAAGAGAGAAAAACAAAATTACTTGAGGGCATGTTCCTTACCTTTGCTACTTTAATTTATTTTAGCGAATTCTTACAAAAATCGTATCCTTCTTTTTCAATTTCCAGCTTCTTCTCTTTGTTTTTCTCAAGCTCCATAACTCTCTAAGTTTAGTTACTTTAATTTGTTTTCTTGGATATAATCCTCCTAAGAACATTCTTTCGACTTAGCTTGAAGAAATGAGAAGAAGATGAAGAAAAGGGGACCAAAAAAATGGTCTCCCTACTGTTTTCCTTTTGCAAAGGACATGGGTTGTCTTTAAAGAAGGAGAGGAGTATATTTGTTTTGATAAAATTACAAAAATATTCTTATTAATGGCTTCTATGTCATCTTCTTTAATTTACTCAATTTTCAATATTCTTGTAAAGCCTTTCCAAACTCTGATTCCCATGAAATGTTAACCTAAGATCAAGCAATATGTCTGGAGATTGCTTATAAAATTTCAGTTTAATCCAACGATTGAATTGAGATATATCAACGATACCGTAAAACTAGATAATCAGTGTTTTTTATGTCAAAATCTGAATTTCATGCATTAATTTATTTACTTAGATTATCATGAAATTTCCCCTTAATTTATACTTAATAAATTCAAACTACCTCATTTATCACTAATTTTTCAAAATAAGTTTTTTGACCAGGGTTTACATATCTTCTCATTTTTCTTATTCTTTTACCATTGAAACTCATCACTAGTTTCACCAACATACGAGTTTTAAACTAAAAATCATAACTCTCATTTCGACTTTAACAATACCTTTCAATTTATTTATAGAAATCATTCTCTCTCTTACACGACACATTTATTATCATTCTCATTGTTTATTCATTTCTTTCGTACTGAATCTTCATTACTCATCGAGACCTCATTACTTTGATTCTATGTTTTTTTTTTACATTTATATTTACAACATTTATCGAGTTTAAAATTCTAGGGTTCATGTAAATATTTTGGAGGAATAATTGTTCTTGTGAATTTTGAGGTTAATTACATGATAATGGCTTGATTAGCAGAAAAATAGAAGGAATAAATTGATTTAAAACTATGGGTTTTAGGGCTATACGTGGTTGTCAAAAACAAATTCGTGAGGCTCGTGGGTTAAAGCGGACAATATTTTACTGGTGGGATAGGATATTACAAATTCAATCAATTTAATTTAGGCTAAATTTAATATAATTTAGTTTAAAACTCGAATTAGATAAAGAATTAAGTTGCGAGATTTCAAGATAAACACTTAAACCAAGTTTAATAACACAGTTAAAAAAAATCTTCATGCTCTTAAAATTTATTTTTATATTTTAAAAAATTACCTGCAGCTGAGCGCTAGCCAATGGACTGATAGGGTACTGTTCAATCCTAGCAAACCGTCATTTGGATTTCGGGTTTTATAGTAATAGGGTACTATCTCGGGATTGTGGACCCAATTGATAAATAATAAGTTTGAGTACTAAAGTAATAAATAGCTAAAATTATGTGGACCAATACTCGGTCTGCCCCAGTGGAAGCAAATGGAGAGGAACAAAACCCCTATAAATCACTTGTCATGAACCATGTCCTTAATTCTAAAGAGTTGAGCCAAGGAAGGGCATTCTCAACTGTAACAAGCACAACCGATCGCTTTCAGGTGCTTCCCTTGTCAGGTCAGTCGCACATCAGTCCCTCTTGTTCGGTGTTAGTAAAAAGTAACATGCTTTCGCACGATTTTTGCCTTGTTCAACCTTAAAAAGAAACAAACTAGTAGTTGTGACGACTACAATGCTCTCTCCTTCAACATTCTTGAAGAGAATTCCCAAATGGGTCAATCTAAAAGCATTCATTTCTTCAGTATCTTGCACTAATACCATCCAAATTAACCCAGAAATCAATCAAAACACGCCAAACTTTCCTGATTTTGATGTAAAGATTCAATCTTTGGGGAATAAATTGTACCCTGATAACTTAATTAAGGTTTTGAAAAGCACCAGTGATGTTAACTCTGCTGTTAAGATATTCAAATGGGCTGCCCTTCAAAGAAAGTTTAACCACACTGCTGATACTTATTATTGGATAATTTTCAAGCTGGGTATGGCTGGCAATGTTGAGGAAATGGAGGGGTTTTGTCAAAATATGGTAAAAGAGAGGTGCACAGGTGAAGAAGATGTTCTTGTTTCATTGGTTGATGCTTTTGTTAGAAATTGTAGGCTTAATGAAGCAATGCGTGTTCTTTTTAATATGAATTTGGCTGGTATTAAGCCTTCAATTGATGTGTTTAATTTTGTTTTGGGTGCTCTTGTTGAAGAGAAGAGAGGGTTTCAAGATGTGGTTTTTGTTTATAAGGAGATGGTGAAAGCAGGAGTGGCACCTAGCATTGATACTTTGAATTATTTGCTGGAGGTTTTGTTTGAGACAGATAGGGTTGATTCTGCTTTTGATCAATATAGGAGAATAAACAAGAAAGGGTGCCGTCCTAATGGTAAGACTTTTGAGATAGTAATAAAAGGTCTCATCGCCAATGATAGAGTTGATGATTCAGTTTCCATTTTGCATGAGATGTTGGAACTCGGATGCCTGCCTGAACTAAGTTTTTATAGAACTACAATACCTTTGTTTTGTAGGGAAGATAGACTGGAAGAGGGGATTAGGCTGTTCAGGAGGATGAAAGAATCTAATTTTACCCCGGATTCTTTTATTTATGGAGCTTTGATACAGTGTTTGTGCAAGCAGCTTAGATTGGATGAGGCAGTAAACCTTCTTGAAGAGATGATGGAAAGTCAGTTGGAAGGTGATAATAATGTTTTCGTGGATGTTGTAAATGGATTTTGTAAATTAGGGAAGATTAATGAAGCTGTTAAACTCTTGGAAGATAAACATGTGCTTGAAACTTCTCCACATAATGCATTGCTCAGATGTTGTTGTGATGCTGATAAATTTCTCATGGCTAAAGGTCTCCTTGAGAAGATGTCTGAGAGAAATATTGATGATTGCGATTCTTGGAACATTCTTATCAGATGGCTTTGTGAGAGGGAGGAAATGGTGAAAGCATACGAACTTCTAGGCAGAATGATTATATCTTCTTTGATTCCTGACTATGCCACATATTCTGCTCTTGTTGCTGGCAACTGTAGGTTAAGCAAGTATGAAGATGCTCTGCAGCTATTTCTTCAGCTTCATGCCAAGTGCTGGATTTTAGATCCTGCTTCTTACTCTGAGCTAATTGAAGGACTATGCAGGGGTGAAAAGTATCTAGAGGCTGTTAAAGTATTTTGCTACATGTCTGAGAACAGATGTTCTCTTCAGTCTTTGCCATTTATTATGCTTATCAAGGGTATCTGTGACATGGGAATGATTGGTGAAGCTGTCAGGCTACAATCGTTGGCTTATAACTCTGGTACTTCTTGTGTCAATGCTACATATAATTATGTAATGCTCAGATTGTCTAAATCAGAGCAGGGAAGACATGTGCTAGCCTTTCTCTCACGAATGTTGGTTCAGGGTAGCAATCTTAATACAGAAGCATATTGCATTTTGATACAGAGCTTGATTGCACAAAATCGAATAAAGGATTGCTCTATGTTTCTCAATGTGATGGTTAATAAGGGTTTAGTACCTGATTCAGACACATTATATAATCTACTGTCATGTTTGGCCAAGCATTCTCAGTTGTACTTGATTTCGGTTTCACTTGATAAACTTGCTTCTGACTGTGAAATTCTAGATTCAGCCATGTATAACATACTTATTAATGGCATGTGGAAAGAGGGCAATAAAAATGACGCTCGTCGACTGTTAGACTTGATGTTGGAGAAGGGTTGGGTCCCAGATGCTATGACCCATGGGTTGTTGATTGGCTCTGCTGATATGGAGGAAAAGGGTGAGGGGATGTTGGCATATGTTGATCTTAGCACCAAAGATGGCGTTGGTGACATACTAGCTGAGGGATTGGGGGAAACATGAATCTGCTTTCTGAGTTTTGGAAAGATAGAAGATCTCAATTTCTTACTCATTGCCAAGTCCAAATGGTCAACCTGCAAAGGTAATTTTTTGTCTTTGTGATGCGATTCTTATTGTCTTTCTCAGATCTTTTATTCTTTATTTGGTTGTCGTATTTTCTAATTCCATATTATTCAATTTCTGCATGTAAAATCTCCTAAAAATTCTTCATTTAGATTACATAGCTTGAACTTCTGACTCTATCAATCACAAATGTGGATCGTTATGTTCATCATCTTCTTCTTCTTGACAATAAAATTTGTACTTTTTCATTAGTAACTAGATAGCATGTAGACTTTCTTGAAGCAAATACTATAAATTGGGCAGTTAGTTGTATCGTTTCCTGGTAGGAAACTTGTGGCATTTTCTACGCTCTTTCATCCTCATGAACATCACCTTTACTATTTCTTGGCTGGATCCGATGCCATTGACACCCACAGTTGCTGAAACTTGCTGACCTTAATTAATGAAGTTAACACATAAACAGCACCTTATGTTCTAAACAACAACTTGGAATCAATCTGCATTTGCATTTTTTCACGCATTTTAACTGTAATGCAACCTTGGTTCTGACTGTTGGCTAGCAAAACATGACAAGGGCAATATTTGCATGTGATAGATAGACTAGTCAGTATGGGTTGTTTTGAAGTTTTCAGGTGGCTTGGAACTTAAAGGTGACTGTAAACTGGAGAGATGATGGGTCTTCCAGGCCAGGTGACAATGTCATTCTTTAGGTTTTTGCTTTTGCTTTGAACGAAAAGAAGTGAGTTTCTCCAGTTTTCCCAGAATTATTGCTTGGTGAGATCATGCTTTTTTTTCTGGGACTTTTCTGTGACAATAAATATTAGTCAGTTCCGGCTTCTAAGGCCTGTTGTATGCGTGATTTGGTGATTCTTTACTCAGCCAAACTTTTGAGGCCATTTGGATGCCTCATTTGAAGATTCTTTACCAGATTTCTTTTTCTAATTTCATTTGAATTTATGTGCTATTTTGGGAGTTTTAACCTATGCTTTCTTTTAATTACTAAAGTACTGTTCTTATGGGTTTGAAGGAGGTTTTGAAGGTCCCATTTTCTCGTTGGTTGTTTTTTAGTCATTTGATTGTTTTGGCTTCTTCAATTCTTACTACCACTTTTTTCCTATTCTCATTGCTCCATCTTTTCTCCTCTCCTGTGCCTCTATATGCAAGTCTTTTTCCGTTTTTAAAATGCTTTCTAGGCTTTATGGTCATTTTATTTTGTAATTGCCTTGCCTCTTTCTCTCCATTATCATGCCGTTATTAAGATGTGTTAGTGATTGAGAGGAGGGTGACTGTTTAAATTTTTATTAAACAAATTATATATTCATTTGCCTGTATATACCTGTTTCTTTCCGGTGCATGTTTGACTAACTAATTTTGTTTTCATGGCTCAGGTTGTTAGGTGCATCACTGTTGTGATTTTGCAGGCTCTGTCAACAGAGGTACATGATGTTCTCTTTGATGCTTGGTTCGGATCCTGTTAATACCATCATTCATTTCTGCATAATTTTGTCATTAGCTGCCCAAAACATTAATTCAGGCACCTTCCGAGGACTAATTGCAGCTATTCCAGTTGTTGGACTGCTAATACTCAGGGACCCCTTTGCAGTAGCATTGCAGATGGTGCAAGAACTAAAGCCTCAGTTCGTTAACCTTAGTAGACAACAGAGGGAATTGCTCGACTTCCTGATTTATCGTCTTGCCAGGAGGATGAAATCTTCTACTGACATGTCTGATGCTTTTGGCAGTTGTGTTCATTTTTGTTACTTTTTTCGGATGCATTTTTCTTTCAGGTAATCTTAATTTACCTTTCATAACTAAGTTATGTTATGCTTTTGTTATTCCAATTATTGTTTACTTATTTGTCGCATGTCTTCCCCTATATGCAGCGTGAGGAATTGAGGCTTGCTTTATGTTCGAAAGAATGAGGCAGTTTACTGAACTTGATCAATATGGTTGATCCCTTTCTATTTGGCACTGCATACCATGAGGCTACTGAATCTTTGCTTGTGTTCTGGATGTTTGCAGGTTCTTGAATTCGTAGGGCATGGATGATGTTTGCTTGCTTCAACTGAGCTACGTCAAAAACCTTCATTTTTCTTCTTGTGTTTCGGTGTTATTAACATAGCCTGGCATTTCACTTCAGCAATGAAGAGTGAAATGCCAAGGCTTTTTTGACTTTATTCCTCGAAAAAAATTGACCTTTTTTTTTAATTTCAAATTTCTTTTTTTAATTAATTTTTTTTTTCAGTTTTATCATTCAATATTGGATTATTATGTATTGGATTTTATAATTTGTTTCGATGGAGTTATTCCGATCTCATAATCTGAATCACGAGTTTTGCGGGTTAGCCGTGTTGACTTGAGTCATTTTTTAATTAAATTGTTTTTCAATTCCATCATTCAACATTGGATTAATTGAAAATTAAGCTTCATAAGTGTTTTTTAATTGGTTTTTACGAGATTATCACAATCTCATAATCGGGTTCGCAAGTTTTGCAAGTTAGCTAAGTTGACTAGGGTTATTTTTGTCTTTTTTATTGAATTTTTTTTTTAATTTTATATCTCAACATTGTGTTGATTGGAAATTGAACTTTATAATTTTTCTTGATTTATTTTATATGGAGTTATCCTGGTCTCCTAACCCGGGTTTAGTAAATTGATCTGAATTGATTCAGGTTATTTTTTTGTTTATTTTTTTATTTGATTTTTTTTTTCAATTTTATTTTTTAATATTGGATTAATTAATATTGAATTGATTGAGAAGGGATTATTAAAAATTAAATTTGTATAATTTATTTTAGTTATTGCTTTATAAAATTATTTCGATCTCATGATTTAGATAATAGGAGGCAATGATACAGGACGCATATTTTGGTCTTGTGCTTTAGAGTAGTAGCATATGAACTAGCCTTGTGTGTGTGTTGAACAGGAAACTATCTGTCTGAGTTTTGAGCTGTTGGAAGATGTTTGAGATTTGTCAAATCATTAAGTATGAGCGTTGAGAGTCTATATGGATGCAATCACTGAATGCGGCTTGTTAATGTGCTGGTTTGCCAAGTAATTAGAGTAGCTTCCCTCTCTGGTTGGGACTGTTCCTTCAACCTTAATTAGGGTGGCATCTAAATTGATCGACTGAATGTGAGCGACATTCATCTCAGTGAAGCGCTAACCCTCCCAGAATAGCTCACTGGCAAGAGGAAGATGTTAGAGGAAACAGGCATCGGTGTTGTTGGTACGTACAGCTCACTGAAAGAGAAGCCAAATCAACGATCATCCCAAGTGATTTTTGTAAAGAAGCTAGCCTTTAGGCTGTTATTAATGGATTAAATAACATCGATGCCTCCCATCCCTTCAATGTCCAGGATTCGAGCCTCTACTTTGTACCAAAAAAAAGACTTGCTGCATTCTCTCTGTTTCCTGTATTTGATCTGTCCTGGGTTCATTTGCATGAAAGCAAACTTGGTTAGCAACGCTTATTCAAGAATCAGATGGGCTTATCTTTTATGGGTCCCGTTGAATGCAAAGGCAAAACTAGCTGGTTTGACAGAGAGGTTCCATGGTGCAAATTTTGGACCAGCAAGGAGAGGGAGGCAGTAGAAAAGTAGGGTTTCATCAAACAATATTTGAATAGCTTACCCAGTTCTGTACACACCCCTAGGCCCCAGTAACATACATTCTTCACAATAACAAGTCAATAAAAAAACAGAAACAAATCACCTCTCCCCCTACAACAAAATGAAAAAAGAAAAAAAGGCGAGGATAGAAGGAAAAATCACTTGTCCCACTGTTCAGTGTCCTAGATATCAACAGTATTGGATTCCCTAAATGAATCTCACGTTTGTCAAGTTGGCCGGCTTTCAGTTCTTGAACCTGGATAGTCGCTGCGATCCGTGTCAGAATTCTCCTTTTGAGATTCAATTTCCATGCCTCCCTGAGTTCTTCTATGCCTCCGATCCTGAAAAAATTACAACAAATTTCATAAAGTAGAGTTTAAAATTGATGTTGAGTTGTCAGTAATTCCTTATCAAGCACAAAAGCAGTGAAGACTTGAGAAGATGCAGGTAACACCATCAGTAATTATATTTTGGCTCGCATGGCACACCATTGTGTGCAATGCAGCAAAAATCAAAGAACGTAATCAAGCAATAACTCAAATTCAAGCACATAAAGAGACAAAACTCGTGAGAAGATGGATATAGCACCATCAGTGATGTTTTTTTTTTTGGCTGGAATAGCACGCCATCTTGTGCAAAGCAGCAAAAACCAAAGGATGCCAGCAATTACACGTTCCTTATTTTTTTATCTTATTCAAAAATTATTTTGGTTGGCAATCGATCAAGATATGTTTTGGAATAAAGAAATAAAACAAAAAACAAACCTCTCTTGGAATAGGATATTCCTCAGACTCGAGCATTCGAACAACTTGGCTCATCTTGGGTCTTTTTTCAGAATCTGGATCAACACACCTCAGAGCGGTCAAGAGGGCACGTTTTAGAGCTCTTGTTGATGGCCTCACCTCAATGTTTGGATCTACTACTTCTTCAGACCGTCTGTTTCCGACCATCATTTTCAACCAATCTACAAGATTTACCTGCCAGGATGATTTAATGATCAACACAACTTCAATGGCTGTTAAAAGCAAATAAACTTTCAGCTACTGAACATATGGCCTCAATAATTACAAGGGAAGTAATGATACAGAACAACAATTCCAAGAGTCTGTTAAAATCAACTAGACATGATCAGGTTTGAAACTGAAAGAACCTAGACAGGCTAATAGTAATTTAAATAGTTCACTTTTTTATTCGTAAGATTCTATACAGTACTGTTACCCGTGATCAATAATAATAACAAAACCTCATAATTCCCCATCTCTCCTTCTGGTCTTTGATGTCCAGTTTGGAATGGAAATGGCATCATTCCATCCTGACTAGTACAAGTAAAGATCATATTAAAAAATATCATCACATTTTTTTTGGTTCATCTTTTCTGTAAGGCTAAGGGATAGTTGATGCAAAAGCAACAGAAATAGATAAGGAGTCCTTAATGTTCAATGTTCACTGGCTTATAGTTTAATTCATCATCATGTTTTGCTCCAAGCACATATATGAAGAAACAAACTTTGAGTCAATTCATCTTATCCAACTCTTTAAACGGGTGTAATGTTTGCTAAGTGATTCTGTTGTAGAATGTAATAACTCAAGAACCACGTAGTTTGCCCTCAAAATGCATATCCAACATTTTTAGCTGATCAATATGTGATGTTACGTCAGGTCAAACACTGTCTTTGGTTTGTCAAAATACCAGTTAAGGCATTTAAGTTTAAAAGCATTTCTTTAAGCAAAGCAGAATACAGGAATAAAAGAGCTTATTCCAAGAACTGTCACTGTCACTGAGCCTATCTATTGAACACAGAACCAGTTAGTCCACTCACCAAGCATACCTTATCAAAAAGCAAAGGCAATGGATAAAAGTGAAGTTAATTTTAGGCCAGGTTAGAACCCCGAAATTGAGTGGACATTTAGTAACCATGATAGAAAATTTGGATTGCTGTAGTTTCTAGATGATAATCAAGGCAGCTTAGAAAACTTCAGTGAGAACTGCAAATATAAAGTAGCATACCTCATGAGTAGGGCGGCCATAGTCTACAGGATCTCTGCCAGTGATTGCTTCTAAGAGCACAACCCCAAAGCTATAAACATCACTCTTTTCATTCAAAAGTCCAGTATTTGCATATTCAGGAGCCACATATCTGAAAGATTTTGTTTTGTCAAGGCAAGAAGGGATTGGTTTCAGAGGTGATGATCCTCTTCCATTAAAGAATAAGAAACACAATGAATGAGCCAGTAAAAGTACACTGTCAGAAAATACTTACCCAAAGGTTCCCATAACTCGAGTCGTCACATGGCTTTTTCCAGCTCCAAGCAACTTGGCCAAGCCAAAATCAGAAACCTTGGCATTAAAGTCGTCATCAATTAATATATTACTCGACTTGATGTCTCGATGCACCACTTTTGGCTCAATGGCCTCGTGCAAATAGGCAAGACTGCAAGAAACATGCCATGTCATTTGGGAACCTGAAGGCCAGAGAGGGATTAAAGAGAATTGACTTACGCCTTAGCCGTGCCAAGTAGAACCTTCATGCGGGCCTCCCAAGTAAGATACCCATGCTGACGCATAGCTCCATGAAGCCACTGTTCCAAGTTTCCGTTGTTGACATACTCATACACCAATATCCTGCAACGAATATATGCATTAGATCATAATGATAAGAACTTAAACAATTTATAATAACTGGCAAGCGAACTAGCTCTGAGATTCTAAAGCTACAAAAGAGAACCGTTCTATTGATTCTGAATTGACGCCTAGAGCGTAAGGCCCAAAGTGAATCATGTGAGCAACCGATCTCAAGTCTAAACTATATGGCATCCTGTATGGAAAAGAAAAATGTTACCTGTGTGTCCCTTCTATGCAATATCCCAGAAGACGAACCAAATTCTTGTGTCGGACATGGCCAATGGCGTCAACTTCCACCCTAAATTCCTTTTCCGCTTGGCCCCTAAAGAAGAATTAAAACGTTGTGAGTAAAGAAAACTTGAGAGTGATGAGAAAGGATCAATTAGAAAAACCATAAAGCTTATTTCAAACTCACAAGTTGTTCAGGATCTTTTTTACTGCCACTGGAGTGCCATTAATCAAATGTCCCTGATAAACAACTCCATATCCACCCTCACCAAGGACATTCTCCTTTGAAAACCGGTTTGTTGCAAGTTCAAGATCCCTCAGTGTAAACCAGTGACCCCAACCCAAGTGAGAAAACTCAGGCAGGCCACTCAATGGAGAAGGAGCAGTGATGGGGTATGAAGAAGAAGGTTTGTATACAGTTACTTTTCCAGAACTCCCTTCTTCACCTGATTGTGATCCACAGTCTTTCTCTAAATGATGAAAAGAACCTGACCGACTCATATTGTCTCCATTCTTCACTTTCCCCATACCCAGATGAACCAAGACCTTATCCGATTCTTTGTCACTGGACTTGTCATGAATTGTCAGGAGAATCCCATCACGAGGTACAAACTCATTTGTCGACACTTGTTCCACCCGAACTTCCGTAATTTCCTTCGAAACAGTTGGGATTTGACTTGGTGGAAGATGGTTTCTATCTCTTCTAGATTTCTTCCGTGAAGTTAAACAGAAGGACAGTACAGAGAGGATGATAACAATAAACAAGGCAACACAAATTCCAATCACTTCCCAGACCTTGAGACCCAAAATGGCAGTTTTCTTGGATAGTTCCGCATTTAGATCACTGGCCATCTTGTCTTTTCAGATATCCAAACCCTACATAAATAACATGAAATGTATAAAAAAAGCAGTCCCGCCATTGCAGAATCTTACAGTAAGAATAGCATAACTGCCTCTCCAACAGAGACATTACAAAACTCTTTTCCACTAAAGGAAAAGAAAAACTAACCAAATTCAGGACAACAGCTACATAAACCGTATAAATAAAGAAAATGAGTATTAACACAAGCATTTCAGTGGGATCAAATAACACAGTAGAGAAGGACTATCCCAGAAATAGAGAGAAAAAAATTGTCAATTTAATCACAATATCCTTTAATAGACATCAACAAACATTTCAATTAGAATACAATCTTTTCCATAAAAATGAGCAAGGATTAATAGGCAGAAAAGGAAAAGAAGTGAAAGCGAAGAAAAAGCTTGAATCTTTTCACCTCTGTATAATGAACTTCACAGGAGAAACCTTCAAAATTTAGATCTTTGAAACCCCCTCACCATACCAACTCCTCGAAACTCCAGATCTCAAGACTAAACAAAACCCAAAAACCAGTGTCAAAAGCAACACATTTAGAAGACACCCAACAGCCAAAAGGTAAAATTAAATGGCTAAAAAGAGTAGATTTCCTTCCAAAAGAGGTAAATGTGAGAGTGAATCTAAGCTGAGGTGGAGCTTTCGGTGTGCCCCCCAGAGCCAGAAATGACAAGAAGAAGAAAAGGGTTTTGTTGTTGGTTGTGGTAAAGCGTAGAAGATGATGAACATGGAAAATTGTGGTTTTTTATGTGTGAAGGCACCGGTGGTGGAGAGAGAGAAGGGAAGGAGTTATCAGTGGTTGGTGATGAGTTGTAGTTTAGACATTAGACAGACATAACACCAACAAAATACAGTGGTGGTGGTAGTACAGTGAAAGAGAAGTCATGGATGAAATGTGTAATCTTCTTTCTTCCTAGTTCCTAATCCTAGGACATAGGATGATGATGATGTTTCATTGGCTTCATTTCATGCTGTTATCAACATGACTCATTGATTACTCCTCTGTCAGTTACCCCTTGACAGTAGTAATAATAAAAGTAACAAATAGTTAGTCATAATAATAAAGGGGTTTTGGTTATGCTTGTTGAGGAGGTTTTGTAGGTGTTAAAGCTGTATGCTACTGTTAATTAGTTGGTCAAACATCTCAATTAAGATGGACAAGTAGTGGCTGACTGATGATTATCATGGTGAAGATGGTAGTGCTCGTTACAGTAATGTATGTTTTTTAAAGTGATTTTTAAAAAATATATATAAATGTAATATTTTTTTAATTTTTAAATATGATTTAAAAACATAAATTCCATGAAAAAAAGACAATGACTTGTATTGTTCTGATATCCATGTGCTACTTGGATCCTGTTTATCTACGTTGTCGTATAATGGTTAAAACTATAGTTTGAATAAAAATAAAAATAAAAATTATGGTTTTTTATTCTAATCACAGCTTGAGAGTTCAAGCGACTCAAAATTGCATTATGTGATTTACAGTCTGCTATATGAAGCTATCCAAGTCATGAAATATTAGAAAACTTATCAAGAATGTTAATTTTAAGGTCTCAAAACTAGGTGTTATAAAACCTGGCCAGACCCAGATCACTCATTTTGATTAATCTACGCCTTGGTCCTTGAAACAATTCATGAGCTGAGCCGGGTTTTACTGATTATACAACATATGAAGCAGCTACGTGCAGAGGAGTGAAAACTTATAATAAACGTTGACAGTGAATTTCAAGCACTCCTTTCTTCTCTGTTAACAGGTTTACGGGTATTGTTTATGGCGCCATTGAATAGAATATTACTCTGATCTTGGCCTCCCATGTTTTAAAATTAAACAGTGACAGGTAGCCTGTTTCAATCAGTGAATAGTTTCACCTATCCTTCTGGACTGCATAAAAAAAATCTCTCTCGAGTATACATGAAGAAGAAGGATCGTGTTTCTTTGTAGTACGGGGAGAAGGGGCCCTGACTTTTTCTCACAAGAGACTGCGAATTCAAGTCATGTCCTGGTCATTTAGTTGGGGGTGGCTATTTTTCTTTCCTATGTGTTTAATGACATCCTATCTCACCTTTTCTTTTCTTTACGGTGATATATATATAGATATATATATATATATATATATATATCATTGTTATTTATTATAATATAAAATAAATGAGGTGAAAAAATCATTACCGAGATTTTTTTATAGTAAATTATAATAATAATTTTATTTTTAATTTTTCATCTATTTATTAGATTTTTTGTAGCTTTCCTTTTCTTTTCAAACAAAAAGTGTCACCCATATCATTAAGGAGATGGGTGTGACCTTTTCTGGTGGTCAAATCTGACCATCCGCATCTTGTTAGATGCGCTGTCATGCCCTTTTTTATATAATATGACATGTATAGATAAATAATGATTGGATTGCCACTAATAATTAATTGTTTGTGTTATTTTTTTCTTTTACACAATTATCTTTTTTATTTGTTGTTTGTCAAATCATGCATATTTGCTAGATCCATATCTGGGTCTGCCAAACCCACATCTGGGCTGGTAACCATGCTACATCTAAGCGTTTGGGTCAAAAATTTTAATTTTTTTCAAAAGCATGATTGGACTACAAAAACAAATAATACCTCATTCAAGCAGGATTTTTCACTAATATGCAGTAGAACTTAACTGCAAACTCTTTTTTGTTTGTACAACTTATTTTATAAATTTGTTATATTTAAAGAGGAAATAATAGAAAAAAATGTTGACTTCTAAGTAATTTATTTCAAGTCTTCAAAAATAAACTTTCTATTTTTGTATGCATCATGGATGAAAATATTAATTTTATGTTTTTCATCTAAATGTTGGATAATTTTTTAAAGGATTTGTATTTTTAAAAATTTGAGATGTTGCATGATTTAATTGTCAAAATTTGTTACAAAAAGAGTTTATTCTATATTATAACTATTAGTATATACAAAATTTGAAATATATGGTCATGAGAAAAAGCTTTTGAACTCTTGAATTGATAAATTATGTTGGAAGAAAAGAAAATATTATATATGTAAAAGATTTATTGTTATTTTAACTATCTAAATTTATGCAATTTTATAAATGATTTCTTCACAAAAAATAGAGATTGATAATAAAAATAAGTGATTTTTATGAATGTGTGTGACAACAATGTCAGGCCCGTGTTTGTGTCCGGCAACCATACCAAACAAAAGATACTTTGGGTTTGTAACTTATTCCAGGCCCAAATGCATTGAGTCTGACAACCACGTCAGGCCTAAGCAACTTGAGTTTGACAATCATGCTAGCAAAAGCGTTTTGGGTCTGGCAACCATGTTTGGGTCTGACATGACTGCCAGGTCTAAACGTCTTGTGTTTGACATTCAAAAAAAGATGCATAAGTCTGGCATGGTTGTCGAGCTCCGACACTTAGATAAAAAATAAAATTAAAAAAATAACAATGCAAAAACAAATCTAAATCTATATTTTGAAATTTTAAGAATAAATTAACTAGTTTTATTAAACTAGAGAATAAGGGAATAAGTTACAATTAACACTCTCAAGCTCGCTTTTTACTGTTTAAGCATAGTTATTAGACTCAGTCCGACATGGCGGGTCAACCTGGAACTCGGATGACCAAGCAGAACCCAATAAAGATATTGTTTTTTCAAACATGTTTTTTCTCATAGCTAGATACCATTTTTTTCATCATTTTCAGTTAGTTATTAACCCATGTCAAAATTCACTGTATAAATACTAGAAAAATATTTTATTTTTGTAGTGTAAGATTTGAAGCCTATTAACATACACACTCTCTGTTCACAAGAAAAAAAAACTGTGTTTTTTTTAATGTGGAATATTTTTTTTTTATTTAAATACTCCAACTTAATATGATAAGATGATATATTTTTCAATGTGGAATAAAAAACATTTTGAAATAGTCTTTTAGCTTATATCCACATAAATTATTTCTCAATTTTTTTCATATAAAATATTAAAATTTTAATTTTTTAATAAAAAATTCAGAGTTGATCCACACCAAGCCAGCCCCAAAAAAATATCAGACTTGCACCTAGGTCTGACAACCACTCCAAGTTCAAGCGTCTTGGGTTTGACAACCATGTTCAGTGTCAAACCCGGGCATGGGTTGTCATGGTTGGCAGACCCAGGCATGTGCTAGACCCGATAAAGATATTGTTTTTTCAAACATGTTTTTTCTCATAGCTAGAGACCATTTTTTTCATCATTTTCAGTTAGTTATTAACCCATGTCAAAATTCACTGTATAAATACTAGAAAAATATTTTATTTTTGTAGTGTAAGATTTGAAGCCCATTAACATACACACTCTCTGTTCATAAGAAAAAAAACTGTGTTTTTTTTAATGTGTAATAAATTTTTTTTTAATTTAAATACTCCAACTTAATATGATAAGATGATATCTTTTTCAATGTGGAATAAAAAACATTTTGAAATAGTCTTTTAGCTTATATCCACATAAATTATTTCTCAATTTTTTTCATATAAAATATTAAAATTTTAATTTTTTAATAAAAAAATTCCGAGTTGATCCACACCAAGCCAGCCCCAAAAAAAATCAGACTTGCACCTAGGTCTGACAGCCACTCCAGGTTCAAGCGTTTTGGGTTTGACAACCATGTTCAGTGTCATACCCGGGCATGGGTTGTCATGGTTAGCAGACCCAGGCATGTGCTAGACTCGATAAAGATATTGTTTTTTCAAATATGTTTTTTCTCATAGCTAGAGACCATTTTTTTCATCATTTTCAGTTAGTTATTAACCCATGTCAAAATTCACTGTATAAATACTAGAAAAATATTTTATTTTTGTAGTGTAAGATTTGAAGCCCATTAACATACACACTCTCTGTTCACAAGAAAAAAAAACTGTGGTTTTTTTAATGTGTAATAAATTTTTTTTTGTTTAAATACTCCAACTTAATATGATAAGATGATATCTTTTTCAATATGGAATAAAAAACATTTTGAAATAGTTTTTTAGCTTATATCCACATAAATTGTTTCTCAATTTTTTTCATATAAAATATTAAAATTTTAATTTTTTAATAAAAAATTCCGAGTTAATCCACACCAAGCCAGCCCCAAAAAAATATCAGACTTGCACCTAGGTCTGACAACCACTCCAGGTTCAAGCGTTTTGGGTTTGATAACCATGTTCAGTGTCAAACCCTGGCATGGGTTGTCATGGTTGGTTGACCCAGGCATATGCTAGACCTAGACGCTTGGGTTTGACATAGTTGCTGATCCAAATTATTTAAAATATTTTTTTATATTTTTAAAGAATTAGTATTGATACTTTACATAGCGTGTAACAGTACGCTAATCATATCTATTTGATTCTGTAAAGATAAATGCGAGCCTCTATAAATTGATATAATATTAGGTCGTTA
>Ga0325411_1000278_pt1 | contig 52228 bp, 33 predicted proteins | sample PopdelMetagenome_13_FD_206181 | JGI IMG/M metagenome (GOLD analysis project Ga0325411, IMG submission 206181) | Populus deltoides microbial communities from Bellville, Georgia, United States - Xylem-PdIQD-R4 | ecosystem: Host-associated > Plants > Phyllosphere > Stem > Wood/Secondary xylem... | reverse complement strand
CTCTCTTTAGGAATAAGATATGGCCAACTTCCTTACTTAATTAGGAGAATAAATTGCTGACTTTTTATCCTTGTAGCATTAGGAAAACAAGCCTAACAAGGCTGGTATTGGGCCGGACACATCAACCTCTTGTTCCACACGAATTGGGCTCTTCTTGGACCTGAACTAGATGAATTAAAGGCTGCCCTTCATGCTTCTTAAATGTCCCAAGCCCCTCTAGGTCCATTTTGCTCCATATATTCTGAACAAGTCCATTCAATGCATTTTTAAGCTTTTTTGCCCTAGCTCTTGTGATTGGCCCAATTGACACCTCTAATGGGTCGTTGGCATGATTACGCTAGGTGTTGGGCTGATCCGTATCATATGAAATACTTGCATGTCCATATTATATGGAAAATAACAAGGCATTCACATTAACAAATGACGGTAAAACATCTTTTTTTACTATCACTGGTGGTTTTTGCCAATTGATTTTAAATATAGAAAGAACAAAAAAGACTTCTTTGTTGGTAGAGTTTAAAGGGATGTTGCGCCTTCATTTCTTTCAAGTGAGGAATTATATGATGTGGTATCGAAGTATGGTGACATTGTATTTGGTTTTCAATCAAGTAAACAGAAGTTTTCTGCTTTTGGTTTGACCTATAATTGGGTTAAGAAAAGTATTTTCCGAGAGCGTCTTTATTGGGAGACCAATCTCTTCCGCCATAACTTTGATGTTATACATATAGAAAAGATGTATATTCAGAAGATGAAGGGAATTGTTCCCCTTCTCTCTGACACTGTTCACTTTTCAAGGCGGTGATAATTGATGCTTTTTTTTACCAACAGAATCACTAATAAAATGAAAATTCTAACACACTAACAGTTAATGCTTTTTCTGACTGTCATATACGTTCCCCGACATAATGTGAATTCTAAGGTGTTGATAATTAATGCTCTTTCTAACTATTGACTATTTACTCTTTTACTGATAGAAACCTTGACAAAATAAAATGTTATCGGTAATATTTAGAGGGGTTTCTAAAATTTAGCCTGCAAATTGAACATATTACTTTGACCTTACATATAGAATCATCAATGGAAATTTTACAGATATTAATATTTAATATTCAATCAGGAATTCTGTCGATAAAACCTAATATAAAAAACCCAAAGCACAGTAGACAGGGCTTCATCTTCTTTCATCCTCTCTCTATTTTTCTCTCTTCTTCTTCAATCTTATTTTTGTTCACGACCTGAGCCGAAATCAAGCATCATCTTCTCTTCTCTTCCTAAGATATGTTGTCTTTTTTTATTTTTCTCCTTATTTTTCTATTTTTCAGGTGTTTTAACAATCCTTTTTTATTTATTTTGTTTTTTTTATTAATTCTCAGCTGACACTAATCACTCTATAAAGATAAGAATTTTTCATTCATTTTTCTTCTTTATTTGTGTTTTTTTTTTGCATTATTTTTTTATCATTATTTTTATTCAATTTTGTGTTGAATTTTAGTTGTTACTGTAATAATTTTTTAGTTATTTTATTGAATTTTAGTAGTTGTTCAATTTCAATTAAATGTGTAGGATTAATTTTAATTATTATTTTGAATTTTTGTTAATTTAGATTAAATCTTTGTAAATTTAAAATTAAATATATTACCACTTGGAAAATAAGAATTTTATGCAAAATTGAATTATTCAAATTTATTGGAAGAAATTGAATAAAATCAACTAGTTTATGAAATATATATTGTGTATTTGCAAGTTTAAAAATGTGGGTAGCTTTTTGTATAGGAGAGGTGCTGCTAAATTTTTTTTAAAAATATAACTCGTTTGATTTTTGTTATTAATTTGTGTAGATGTCACGGGGAAAGTCTATTGCACATCATGAAGACATGATCACTATTATTTCTTCTAGCAGCGATATTGATAACCACGTGTCATTAGGTGCCTACTAAGAATATGCACATAAGGCTCATCCATTGACTCATGATATAGGGTCGTCGAGTGCGATGTTGCAACGTCGAGAGGGAGTCCCTAACAGCGGGATCCATTTGCCTACAAGTAATATGCATAGTGGAAAGATGACCTTTCAATGAAAGAATAATTTTTGTATTTTCACATTGACATGTTTAATAATTTTTTTAAAAGTAATTTTATTTAATGAATGTTATTTCAAGTTTACAAACATTGAGACTACAAGAATATTAACATCAACTTTTAAATCATCGATGAAAATTTTATTGTTTCAATAGAACCAGGTTTCCAGACATTCTAAATGGAAACCGCATATTGATGCATGGTTTTCAAGGTTTAAGGTTAATATTAATTTAAATATTTTTTTATTTTGTTAATTTGGTTAGTTTATTGAAATTGCTGAAATTTTCCTTTTATAAATTTTTAGTGCATGGGAAAATTTGAATGAGAGAGAGTTGATGATAATGTTGTGAGGAGGGTTTGAAAGAATCACGCTACAACTAAGTAAGATCGAAATTAGGATAATTTTTTTTATTCCACATATTAAAATTTTATTTTTATTTACTAATATATAATTTATTGGTCATTTATAGGTTACTTGATTTTTGATACGAGATGAACAAAAAAACAAAAAAATATACGAGAGAAAGCGAGCTTTCAATTTGGAATGACGTGACGGTTTGGAAGGATTGCAAACCACCATATATCTAGGAGGTTGTATGGGTAGACTACATTCAGCACGTGATGTCCACGCATTTCACTCGATGATCATAGTCTGGCATGGAGAACTAGCACCAGCATGTTCATAGGCCCTTTACCATGCACATCAACAGCTCTGTTTCTTTTTTTTGCATGCAAAGCGGGTGATAAGATTTTTTTTACAACATCCATTTTTTTTGTTATTTTTTTATACACATATTTAACTAACAACATTTTTATCTTGCAGGTTACGGTTCTTGGACATGAGCCAAGTTCGATGAACCTTTTGTTGAAACGCATGTGTGAAGTGATGACCGCTAAAAAGGGATGTAACAGTTTGTGGATAATCGAGCTTAGCACTTTTTACTATAATCATTTTCAACCATTTTTTTTTATTAAGTTGTAACTTCTTCAATTTGATAAATTTATTTTTTCTTTCTAAGATACATTAACAGCCGCCTGAAGGAGAGATACATAGACGATCCTTTGACTCATCTGGATCTCGATATGGATTTGTGGTTGGAGACACGATCGTTTAGGGCCCCGATAGAAATCAGGTGTACAGACTCTTTAATATTATGATAGAGAACTTGTGAATGACCCGTAGCGTTACGAAAGTTGGATGCTCGCAATCAGTTCCGAGCATTCAAACTCCCGAGTTTGAGGTGATGTTAACCAATAAGTATAAGATCAAATGACCCATCTCAATGAAAAATATGAACGAGTCACTACAGCTTATAAAGAACTCCGCTGAATGGCAATGAAGATGAGACCACACATGAGTGATCCATGTGCTTTTCCTTATTGGCTCCACGGTCTCAGCGACAACTAGCCTCCTTCTCTTCCCCTCTAGTGTCGCCTCTGGTTTTAGATTTATTCCTTCTACTCCAACACAACCTTTGTTTTAGATTTATTGTATTTGTAATGTCCTGGCTTTTTCATAGCCAAAATCAGTGGAATTTTTTTTGTAAGTCATTAGGTTTTCGATGCTTTTCACAATATCATTATGAGAATTGATCAATTTATTTCATTCATTAGCAAAACGCAACCTACATAGGGTAAAGGAAATCAACATCCCATAAAAAGTGACAATACACATTCTTGCAATGATGTTTTGGGTTTATCATAACAGAATTCATCTCTTAGTGTAGTGCAATACTCATGGGATTTCATAATACAACATTCACATAAAAGAGAATATCACATATATCCATTCACCACATCATGTTTGCAAGATCGTACTTTCATATCCGTATTCCATTTTAATTTTTGATATAAGTCTTTATAAAAGTGTCGAATAGAAATTATTCAACTAGTTCGTTTGTTCTTATCAAAAACATAACACCTAAAACATATTATTACATAGCACCTTTCAAAGTATGTGAGCCCGTTGAACGACTTTCCTACACCTTAATTGTGTGATGTTCTACAAAAACAACATGGATACAAGGATTGTAAATAATCTAAACATAATAATCAACAACTAAAAGGACGTTATCGTTGATTTTCGTTATCAACTGAAAATGAGTGTATTCTTTCATTTACTTCTCATATGCATTGTACATTCCTTATTATTTCGCTAAATGTATTATTCGTACTCGTATGCCCCAACCTCTCCATAGGAGTGGTGGGGTTAAAATTTAGTCATTGGTCGGGGTTAATTACGTCACTTTAACCCGATCATCCATCTTAGATGCTTTTGACCGTAGCTAATTACAACATCTAAACTCGGTCATCCGTCTTGGATGCCATTAACAAAAACTAATCACAAAAATCAAACCCATCATCTCTTACGGATACCATTAGCCGAAGTCAATCATCATAACCAACTTTGGCCATTGCCATCAGCCAAAACTAATCATCAATCACAACCCGATTATCCATCTTGGATGCTATTAGCCAAAGCTAATCATCAATCACAACTCGGTCATCTATCTCGGATGCCATTAGCTGAAGCTAATCATCCATCACAACCCGGTCATCCATCTCAAATGCCATTGGCTGAAGCTAATCAATAATGACAACCCAATCATCCATCTCGGATGTCATTAGTCGAAGCTAATCAACAAATTAATCAATTTTCCATAATCGATTTAACATTCGTCAGTAACCTAATTTCATTAATAACCCAATAAACATCTCATAGTCGGTTTAACATTCATCACAATGCAATAATATATCATCCTCAAACAAGTCATTTTAGAACATTAACATTTTCATCAACAACTCAACCCCAATTTTCGTAATTAGTTTAGCATTCACCAACAACTCAATCAACATTTTATAGTCGGTTTAACATTCATCAACAACCCAATTTCATCAATAATTCAATCACATTTCATAGTTGGTTTAACATTCATCATAACACAATAATATATCATCCTTAAACAACTCATTTCAGAACATTAACATTATACAAGAAAAAGGAGGAAACCACCTACCTACTCCTCTCATTGGATGTCCTTATTCGGACGCGGATATGATCCTAATCGCACCACTTAACACATCAATGGTCATAAATTAATACATTTGCATCTGGTAATCACACAACTTGTCATTATACAATTTCAAGAATACACATGTTCATATTCTAACATTCATATATTACAATCATACAATGCAATCATTTTAATCATTGAACTAGTTCTAATATGTAATCTGCCGTAGAAATTCATCAGCGAAACTGGTTCGCTGGTGACGCAAACTCGTTAGCGAACTGATTTGCTGGAGCACGAAATCCTCAGCGAAACTGGTTCGTTGGTGACACAGACTGGTCAACGAATTGATTCGCTAGAACACATAATCGTAAGCGGAACTGGTTCGCTGGTGATGCAAACTCGTCATCAAACGGATTCGTTGTAACACAGAATCATTAGTAGAACTAGTTCGCTGGTGATTCAAACTCGTCAGCGAACTGATTCACTGGAACATAGAATTGTCAGCATAACTAGTTCGCTGGTGATGAAAACTTGTTAGCAAACTAATTTGCTGGCACACAGAATTGTTAGCGAAACTGATTCGATGGTGATGCAAACTCGTTAGCAAACTGATTTGTTGGAAAATAGAATAGTTAGCGAAATTGGTTCTCTGGTGATGCAAACTCGTTAGCAAACTAATTCGCTAGAACACAGAATCATTCACTGATGACGCAAACTCATCATTTGCTAGTACACAAAATTCGAAAGAAATCATAAGCGCAGGTAGGCCACTATTGTTGTAGAAATCATTGACAAAAACCGAGTCATTGTCAACTCAGAAATCATCAACGCAACACAATTTCATAGCTGGCGCTGAAATCATCAGTGCATGTGGTTCACAGCTGACTCAGAAATCATTGACGAAAACTGAGTCGCTGTCAACTCAGAAATCATCAACGCAACATAATTTTATAGCTAACATTTAAATCGTCAGTGTATATGGTGCACAACTGACTTAAAAATCATTGACGAAAACTGAGTCACTTCCGACTAAAAAATTATCAACGCAAAACAATTTCACAACTGATGCTGGAATCTTCAGTGCATATGGTCCACAATTGACTCAGAAATTGTTGACAAAAACTGAGTTGTTGCCGACTCAAAAATTATCAACGCAACATAATTTCACAACTGATGGGTAAATCGTCAGTGCATATGATCCATAGCTGACTCAGAAATTGTTGATGAAAACTGAGTCGCTACCGACTCAGAAATCATTAACGCAATATAATTTCACAGATGATGCTGAAATCGTCAACGCGATCCATGTCGCTGCTGATTTGAAAATTGTCAGCAGCGATGGAGTTGTTTCTGGTTTTACTTCTTTCCTTCAACCGAAACATCCCTGCCCATTTCTCCCCAACTTGGACATACAATTCATCACATTTTATCATAACCATACTCAAAACTATAATTCACAAACACATGCTTACTTTATTGATTCATAAACACTCATGTCCATTCAACACATCAATAAAACCAAGGCATTAACTAGAGGGAGTCCTATTTCAACTGTAACATGCCCTTTTAAGGTTTACCAACAACACAATTACATTTCAACAACATTTCAACATGTTTTCACAGAATTTTATCAATGACATATACATAAATTACATCATTTATACATGTATGATTCTATTTTCTGGTTTAAGTATGACTCTAAGGTCTTAACAAGGTCATCCTTCAAGTATTTAGTCACCTAAGTTTATGGTCTGTCAAGCCTTCATTATGGTTGGCCATCTAGCTAAGTTTGTACATTCAAAATTATCCATCTCCCTTGTTATATGTTCTGTATATAGATCTCTTATCCAGCCCCATTTTCATCCCTTTTCCTAGTCTAATTTCCCTTAGCAGCTGCTGGAAAATCCTAGGTCATTTAGTTGAGGTTTTCATCTTTTTATTTGCTATCAAAATCATAAGAGCGATGGAAAAGAGTCATGGTTCATACCTCACGGTTCTCAACAGCTTTAGGAAGTGGTTTGGTGGTTTGTTCTGCTCTTTCAGTCCAGTTTCTTCCCTCTCTCACCTGTTGTCCAGCCAGTTAGTTACACCCCCTCTCCTTCCCTGATTTCAGTCATCAACCTCACTCTTTAGCTCTTTTTTCACTCACACAATCAATGAAGGGGACATGCAGCTGGATTGGGTCTGGTTTTTTTTGTAGAGAAGAGTTTGAGGAGCAAGAGCATGCAGCTGTTGCAGCTGGTCTTTGGGAAGAGGAAGGGTTACCCTTTTTCTCTCCTTGTATTTATAGCCCCTATAAGTGTGCTGGGGTGTTTAAGGGTTGTTCTACCTTATCATTGTTCCTCATTAAGTTATCCCAGAACTGGTTTTCCCCCTTCCCAAGGTCTCTCAAGAGTAAACCGCTTTGGTCCCCTTAATTTTATTTAGTGTTGGTCGGCGTTTTGTTCAAGTTCGTGTTATGATTTCATTTTTTTCTCCAAAGTTAGCTGGTTTTTCGCCCCTTAATTCTTTCGAGTATGGTTCGACCAAAGATGAGAATTGTCGGGTTTTACAAAACGCATGGATTCATCGGCGTACCTAGCCACTGTTGACTTAGAAATTGTCAAAGAATACGGAGCCGCTGCTGACTCAGAAATCATCAATGAAACTGATTTCACAGCTAATGCATGAATTCGTCATCGCATACAGCCCCTATTGACTTAGAAGTCATCAACGACAACTATGTCACTGTCGATTCAAAAATCAGTAATGAAAAACTGTGTCACTGTCGATTCAGAAATCGACAATGAAAACTGTGTCGCTGCTGATTAAGAAGTCGGCGGCGGCGGAGTCGTTTCTAGCTTTACCCCTTTTTTTGTTGGGTAACTACAATATTTGAAAGTACAAGTGTTTAAATTTGTAATAAATAATTAATTTTTGTATTATTTTAATTTCATTTTATATATTTGATTTTAATTTTTTTTAATTATTCTTCTACTTTTGGTCAATATATATATTTTTTAAAATATTATAATTTATTACTGACGGGGTTACCTACAAAACACTTCCGTAGGTGTATTTCAAAGAGTTGGAAAATAATTATTGCAAATGTCATTGTTATTGTTAACTCTCTGATGGAATTATATATGGTATTTCTTTGGTGATATGTTACATTTACCGACAGATATACCGACAAACAAATAAAAACACTGATGGAATTGCATACGGTATTTTGTTAGTTATATGACAAACATCTCAAGGGAAATACTAGCGGAATGAAGTGGGTAAATTTTTTTGACGCGCAATTACTGACAAGAGTTTTGCCGATTGACGGTTTTCATTCGGGAGTTCGTCAGTAAAATACTTATCAACAAACTATGAATGTAAATATTGACGAAAATTTCCATCGATAAAAATGTAAAATTTGGTGATGCGAGTTTTGAATTGAATAGAGCAATATCCATTATCTATTCAAAACCCAAATTTGTCCTTGTTATCTATACTCAAATCTATCATGAACTTGAACTATCTATAAAATATTATACCATTCAAACCAATATCCATCCAATTCCAATGAAATTGATATTTTGTAAAGACTTGTTTTGTAAAGACTTGTTTGGAACTAAATTATATACTAAATTGAATTCAACTTATAAGCCTATTTTGATAACTTAATATAATTTTTATGTTTGGGATAAAATACTAATCCATATAATTGCATTTAATTATACTGTTTGTAATACTTATGAAAATAAATTAAATTAACAATCTTAAATATTTTGCTTTTAATTTAGAAATTATTTTTGTTACAAGACATTCTCATTACCCTACGAGGTATCGATATCTCCATTTGATAATTTCTTAGTAGTGTTGATCGTAGTGCAAGAAGAAGATTTAGAGCATATTTGGATTGCATTCTTAAAAACTTTGAATTTTTTTGTTTAAATTTTTTTTTATGTTTTTAGATCATTTTAATTTGTTAATATAAAAAATAATTTTTAAAAAATAAAAAAAATTTATTTTAATATATTTTAAAAATAATATTTTAAATTACCATCGCTATCACACTCCTAACCAACCAATATGAGAAATCACTTTTGCTATCTTCTTCAGAATAATTGAGCACTCGAAAACCTGTTAATTTACTATCGGATCATGCACCCGAGGCTCCCAAGTTCAAGGTTATCAATGTGGCTCCATTCAATTCAATGGTGAGCTATAATTGAAGAAATACCTCGTAAACAACTTGCATAACATTTGTGAAAATCCCATCCCAGATCTGATTAGGAAATTTTTTTTTAAATAAAAGTGTTTAAAAATGTAGTTGTAGTTATAGTTGTTTTTTAAAGTATTTTTTATTTAAAAATATATTAAAATAATGTTTTTTTAAGTATTTTTGAAACTAGTATATTAAAATGATTTGAAATATTAAAAAAATATTAAATTGAAGAAACAAAATAAAAAAAATTTAAAATACAAAAATAAAAAACCATTAAAAACCAATTTATAAGAAATATGAAGCTCAATCTTGACTGATAAACTAGGGATCTTATCGCAAAATTTCAGATTCATCCCAGCCAGCACGTACCCCCAGTAAAAAAAAAAAAAAAACATAAAGTCAATAGGAGAAGAGGTATTATTCAGACCTGCACTTATTGATCTAGAACCCCGCAGCACATCAAGGATCAATGATGTGTCTGCAGCCATTTCCTTCACCCGCGATACAAAATATCACGTGCTTTAATTCATGATAATATTTTTTAAAATATTTTTTATTTAAAAATATATTAAAATAAATTTTTTATTTTTATTTAACACATCAAAATATTTTTAAAATACTATTTTTAAAGAGAAATATATTTTTTTAAAAACCGAGGCACATTGATAAAAGCCGTCCCAACTCACGACTGCGCTTCCCAACACAGAAGACAGACACCACGAGCAAAGACAAATAACAGAACCGTAATTCGCATCGATCATAAAAGTGCCGGCAAATTAAAATACACACGTGTCACCATAATCTTGGCGGTCCGTAACCCACTCCATCGAACGTGCCTCTCCTCTCTCTCTCTCTCTCTCTCTGGCATCCTTTTGTACTTTAATTCCCTACAGCTCAAAAAGAAAAAATAAAAAGAAAAAGAAAAAGAAAAAAAAATCCCTCCAAAATCCAAGCACACTCTCCCACGCACTAAACGCTCTCTTTGTTCTCTCTAGAATCTGCCGTCAGATCTGGATCAGAACAAGAAGAGCTCGCCGGAGCCGGTTGCTGCGATGGCGGAGTCGCAGCAACGGAGTTCGTCTTCTTCTTCGTCCTCTTCGAGTTCCGGCGAAATCTCGGTAAGAATCGAAGGGGAAATCAGCATTGGTGTTGAAACCAGTGGTGATGGTAATGAATTGGAGAGCAGAGAGGCAGTTGATGTTGCTTCTGTTAGTAACGGTAATTCGTCAAGTTGTTGAATTTAATTCCGTTGTCAAAAACAGAATTCTGTAGTTCGTTTCTAATTAGTAGATTCTGATAACATTGTTGAGCATAGGGATGAGAAATTTCCGTTGACAGTTTGATTCTTATTGTGTTTGCCTCATTTCTTGGTTTTATGGGCTTATAGATTTCTTTGTTTAGGAATCAGCGGCGGCGGGACACCAAACACTTCAAGGGCTGAAAAGCCTGGTGTCAACAAATCAGAATCAACTCCGAGTCGGCTTAAGTTAGAAAGATCCAAAACTGAGGGGCAAAGGCATCAAAATATACTTGCTGAAGAGGCTGCAAAAATCTACGATGACAAGCTTCCTGATCAGGAGAAGGTATTATTAGCCTTCTGCTAATATTCGGTCTCCAATTCCTAATTACGATGGCTATTCAAGATGTGGAATAATTTTAGTTAATTTTGGGACAGTGATTAGTTGTTCCTAGTTGATTTAGGTTTTTATTTCCTATAATTGTGGTGTTTTAAGTTGTTGAAGATGATGGAACCATGGTTAGAGTTTTTATTTGATTTTTTTTTTAAATATGCAGCGTATATTGTTGAACAGAATGGCAACTGTCAAAGATAATGGAACTGTAGAAGTTGTGGTTCCAGGGGATGTCGAACCCCGAACTCTTGGGGTCGGATCTGATTATGCATGTAATACAGTTGCTGATGACGAGCCTCTTGATGCAACAGACCAGTATATACCGCCACTGCAAATAGTAATACTCATTGTTGGCACGCGAGGAGATGTGCAGCCATTTATTGCGATAGGTAAACGTCTACAGGTTAGTCGATGATTCTTATTATCAGCTTTTCAATGGGAGCCCTATTCATGAACAGTTGTTTGAAGCTTTAATCGTCAAATTTAAGCATGTGTAATATGTTTGCTATTTATTCCACAGAAGCTTTAAAAAAAATATGAAGGTTGGGTTGACTTAGCCATTAGTCATTCTTTTGCTGCATTTGATCATCCCCATCATTTTTGGCTTATCTTTCTAATGGTTTTATTTATCTACAATGCTGATTGTGTGAACAAAGAAAAAGCTTGCTTCTTGCTATGTTTTGTGAACAAAGAAAATCTAAAGTTCCATTTTGTTCACTGTATTGTTTACAATGAAAGCGTTAGTCAATATAAGGTCAGATTATTATCAGCTATTTTGTTTTCAAGACTTAATCATTTGCAAATATTGGTTCATTTACAAGGGCTTTTTGTGCAGGATTATGGCCATCGTGTTAGACTGGCAACTCATTCAAATTTTAGAGAATTTGTCTTGACAGCTGGGTTGGAGTTTTTTCCTTTGGGTGGAGATCCTAAAGTTCTTGCTGGTTGTATGTATTTAGAAATGCCACTTCTTTTAAGTTATTGGGCTCTTTTCCCCCCTCAGTATTTATGTTTTAGTCTTTTGGAATAGTTCTATATCTCTTAAGTCATTGAAAGAATTCCAGGAAATGGTTTTCATTGTCCATGCTGCAGCCTATGAACCCTTCTTTTTGTGCAAAATGCACTGTTGGTTTATTATAACAAAGTGAAGTTCGGATGATCTTTTGCCAAATTTGTAGGATTCTACCTGTGGATTACTCAGCATGGACAAAAAGTTTTAAGTTATACTTCAACAATAATAGTAATCCGGTCTGACTAGCAACAGATAATGCATACTTTTGTCTTTGTATTTATTTCTGTATGTTCAAAAGAGTGCTATAGACAAATTTTTTATTGCAAAAGTTTTGACTGGAGAATTTTGGAGTTTATCTGCCACATTTAATTTTTCTTTCAAGACAGCTTTCTAGCCCCAGTAAGTTGCTTTGTGTACAAGTTTCTGTTACAAATATATTTGAGACTGATTCTCCAAAAGATTACACGGTTGATTGCGAGTCTGATTTACTAGAGTTTATGCTTTTATTGGATGCTTGCAAATTCAGAATTTAAGTTCCTTCACTAACTTTCATGTTTTGTTTGGCTTTAATGAGCAGACATGGTAAAAAATAAAGGATTCTTGCCATCAGGGCCTTCTGAGGTATCCATTCAACGAAATCAAATAAAAGAAATTATATACTCCTTACTTCCTGCCTGCAAGGATCCTGATATTGATTCCAAAATCCCTTTTAGGGCAGATGCTATCATTGCCAATCCTCCAGCATATGGTAAAACTTCTTCTGAAACTCTCATAATGTTTTGTGCTTCAGTTGAAATCTGCTGTAATGTTCATGCATTACCTTTTTTCTTAATCCTCTGCTGAGTTTCCAGCACCTCTGTAACTCTTCCTGACTATAATCAACTGTTCAACATAAACCCTAATTGTACTTGTTCTTCCATTAAATGGGATCAAGGTTGTTAAAATCGCGATTTTAACACGGCACGGAAAATGCAAAACAAACTCGGATCGTAAAAACGGATCGTAAAATCGTAAGGAATTTTAAAATACATTAAAAAAATTCATGCTTCAAATAAAAATTCATATATAGTTCAAGCACCTTAAAATACATGGTTTAGATAAAAATTTATATATAATTTAAATAACTTTTCATTAACTAATAATTAACAAACTTAAAACAAACAATTTGCTAGTGTGTCATGTAAACTAAAACCAACTTCATCGCGATTTCTTCATTTTGTATGAACCTAAATAAACAATTCAAATTTATAAGATTTTTATCAAATATTATAAAATTTAAAATAATATATATTTAAAATTTTATTTTTTATATCAACACATTAAAAAATCTAAAAATATCAAAATTAAATTAATTTTAAAAAAGTTAATTTTTTAAAAAACAACTAAAACAAATATAAAGCAATGTTATATTCTAAAGAAGTAGAGTAAATTGCAATCGACAACTCTCTCTTACTGTCAAGATCTACACTCAATTTAATTTAACTAAACTGCAGCCCCAAATTATTTAGAGTTGATACTTGACAGAGATTCATCGAACAACATGTTAGAAGGGGTAAGTTGCCCAACATGATAGAACAAGGTAGAAGAGACATGAAAAATGACAGGAGCCGTCTAGCTTACGCAAAAATTAATTTAAAATAACAAGGAAACAGTAACAATGAACAAGGACACGCTGTTTTATTGTTTCTCGTGCTACACGTACACTGCACTGCACCAAATGCTAATAGTCAGTCGACACCGCCAATAGTTAGTCGACACCGCCAATAGCAATTGCAATTTATTTTCTGCGTGTAAAATCGTTAAATCGGTGGTAAAAATGTGATTTTACGCGATTTTACCAGATTTTAACGATTTTACTTGATTTAACCTGATTTTACTCATTTTCGAGTTTTATAAATGATTTAGCACGTAAAGCCGACATTGACTCGTTCGCGATTTTAACAACCTTGAATGGGATCATGATTTTGTAAATGGTGCGTCACTGTACCTTAGGATAAATTCCTCATTTCCCTTTGTTTATTCAATCTCGAATTTTTTCCATTCTTTATCAATTTTTGGTTTCATAACTGGCATCTCACTTGTTATGTCTAAAACTGCTTCCCTAATACACGAAGATCAAGGTAATTGAAGCATTTATTTTTTAACTCCCTCATTTGGCATTGTTCCCCCTTTTATTTTGAAGTGGGGGTTGAGGAATGGGAGTTTTTTTTTTGGTTTGTGAAATGATTCTTATATTTCTCTGTTCACTCAATTTTGTTTTAGGAAAGGGCAATCCTCTTGCTCTTGTTCCTCCTGTGGTAATATTTTGTAAATTCCTTGGATGTGCATCCTCTCTCTCTCTCTCTCTCTCAGTTTTCTTCAAGTTTTGGCCATTATATTGCTGTTCTTTGCTGTTTTGCATCATTTTCTCTTCCACCTCTACATTTCTCTCTCTTGTGTGTGTCTGCTCTTACCAAATTATGCAGATGTGGCATGTGTATTTTTCTTTTGCATGGAACATCTCTGTTTGTTTCTTACATAGATACATTCAACCTGTATTTATATTTTCATGTTCAATATTCTACAAATTACCCTTGTAATGTTTTCTTTAGGGCATACTCATGTGGCAGAGGCCCTAAAAGTACCACTTCATATATTCTTCACCATGCCATGGACGTAAGTCTTCCCTGGGTAATTGAATCTTGATTAGTAGGATGTAGCTTCAACATTCTTACTGTTTGTCAATGTTGACATATATAATTCTCTTCAATGGGTAAATCCTCAACTATTTTAAGCAATTTTTTTTTTTTTATCTTTTCTTGCCAGGCCAACTAGTGAATTTCCTCATCCCTTGTCGCGTGTCAAGCAATCAGCTGGATATCGAGTAAGCCCACTGGATTTTTTTTCCCTTTTAGCTCTCCTTGTAGCTTCGATTTCTTTAAAATATCTGGTTATTTCTGACTTACTTTTGGCCACGTGCAATTTCTGTAGCTTTCATATCAAATAGTCGATTCGATGATTTGGCTGGGAATACGGGACATGATAAATGATTTAAGGAAAAAAAAGTTGAAGCTACGACCTGTCACTTATCTCAGTGGTTCACAGGGGTCTGATTCTGACGTGCCATATGGATACATATGGAGTCCTCACCTTGTCCCTAAACCCAAAGGTGCTGCATACAGGGAGAATGTCGAAAGTTGGCATTACATTTTTACCTGCTTCTGCTAATCTTCTGCCATACTAAATAATTATAGCTAACATTTCATATTGAGTGCTTTTCCTGTTGCAGGACAAATATAGGGGGATATTCGTAGCTGGATGTTTATTAGGTTAGGTTGCATAATATGAAGTTTTAGGGCTTTAGGAATAGAAAAACAGAACAGAGAATAAAACTTCTACCCTCACACTAAAAGGTTTAGGATTCACTTCTAGATTGGAAGCCTCACTCTCACATAACCTAGCAAAAGCTGCAATTTATTCAATAGAAAAATTCTCTACTAGAAATCAAAATACTACAAGCATATTTATAATGCTCGAATGGCTCCTAATCCTGACGGGACTTGGATTCCTATGTAGGAAAACATAAGGATTCCAATATAAGAAACATAAACAAGTCCACTTTTTTAAGGACTAAATAAAGTATCTGAACAGGAAAAATAAAACAACACAGGCTCCTATCAAAATTCCAGCAATTCAGTAAAATTATAGAATTGCCCTGGACAACTTTGATGCAGCTCTGTTGGAACTAAACAACATCAGAAACTTAAACCAACTCCCACAAGGAGTCCTCTCCTTTATCCCACCAAATTATGGCGCGTGCCTCGAGGCTTGCATATCTCCCCCATATCCCTTTTGTATACTTTAGACTGTTTTCTACCATGTCTGCTCGTGTGTCTTTATGAATTTTACACAACCAGGGTTATTGTTTTAGACAGAAGAATGATTATTTGGTAGCACCTGAACCTTAAAATGTTTTGTTTGTGATAACTAATTGTATCCTCTTAGGTAATTGGATTAGGGTGTTTGTGGTCAGCGAGCTTCTAATTTCTTCACTTTGCTCTGAGCATCTAGTGTCTTTTCTTGATATGCTTGAAAGTTATGTCTTGGAATGATTTTTTTGGCCACTAAATGCTTTGCCTTTTATAAATTTTTGAAAAAAAAAAAAGAAACTTGTGCTATTAGCCAAGCATCAAGGTACCCTTTTTTCCTTCGTAGGGTTGCAACAAGTCAAAGTAACGCTTTGGACTGCTCACACTGGGTTTGGTAAAATCTTTTTCAGTTTGAGCTTGAATGAATCTCCACTTGAGTTTATAAGAGCTATTCCAAATTCTATTTGAAATAATCTATGATTTAATAGCTGAACTCAAAACTCATATCATCTCATTAACTAGCTTGGAATCATATACTCTAAAATAGAAGACTTGCATATGCTGTCGCCTAATATAACAAATCATAGAATGTTTTGAGGATGATTCCCTCTGCAGTGGTGAATTTTTTTTAATTCAAATGGCTTTAATGGATATAACTAAGATAAATCAATGTTTACAGGGATCTATAAAATGATCCTGAGATGGAGCATATAAATAGTTTGTTCTTGATCCTCCTTGCAAATCTAAAACTGTAGAACCTAGTCTTATCCAAGCTTCGATCCTTTACTGAACAAGTTTGAGGTCACGTTTGAGTGAGTTTGTTAGTATTCATAACTGATCACAAATGAGTTTTTATCAGTCATGATTCATGCTGTTTACGGATGGTTTATTTCATATTATGTGCGATTTCATATTAAACAAGCTGGTATGCAAGCTGGCATGACTTTTAATGGAAATATTCTAATTTATAGTTTGCATTTTTTTTCTTGAGTGCAGATTGGGGGCCTAAAATTGATGTGGTAGGCTTCTGCTTTCTTGACCTAGCATCAAATTATGAACCTCCTGAACCGCTTTTGAAATGGCTTGAGGCTGGTCAGAAACCTATTTATATTGGATTTGGTAGTCTTGTGAGTTCATTTCCTAGTTCTTTCTTTGATTTTGTTATTTAAAGGAAATTTAAGGTCTATTTTCTATCCAAACATTACTCAAGAATTGTAAATGTATGTTGTGACATGCGCATTATGGAATCTGAACATAATTCTTATATCTTATGTTGTTCTGACATGGGCATGAGAGAGGCTCTTGAACATAAAGAGTTCATATGTGTTTTCTGGCTAAGATGAACTTATTTGTTCATATTTGGTTTGTTTGAAGTGGATTATTGTTGAAGTTTAAGCAACTGCAGTTCAAAAAGAATCAACTGCGGTGGAACCTTTTCTGTTCAGATACTACCATTTGATGTAATCTGCTGGGTGTCTCATGTGATAGAAATATTCCATAGTGTTTTCATAGGACTTGAAACCTGTTGTTTCCTCCCAGGGACATAACTGATCTTATATGTAATAATTTGTTAGCGCGCTGATGTCTCCACTATGTGTGGATTAGTGTGTGGATTGAGATATAATCATAATTGCGTATTTGGTCCACATCAAAGTGTCAGTGCCCAATAATTGAGCGCGGAGTTGATACCAAGAAGATCGACTCTGCAATAGGATTACACTAGTTGCTATCATACATGCTCTTTTTTCCCCTCCATTTTCTTAATTTATTTTCTCAGTTCACTCACTATTTTTTTAGATGTTGTCCTTACGTTCTTCTTATTCATGTCAGCCTGTCCAAGAACCAGAAAAAATGACCCAAACAATTGTTGAAGCACTGGAGCAAACTGGGCAGAGGGGCATCATTAATAAAGGCTGGGGTGGCCTGGGCAACTGTAAGTTTCCGGTCCCCCCTTTAGAGTTTAGTATGTTTACTAGCTGTTTCTTTTTCCTGTTGCACTGTCCGTGAGCACAGCATATGCATCTTTAGGTTTTCGTACACTATCTATTTAGCTTAATTTTGGTTCCTCTCAGTGGCAGAACCGAAGGACTTTATATACCTACTGGATAACTGTCCTCATGATTGGCTATTCTTGCAATGCAAGGCAGTGGTAAGGCTTAATTTTTCAGCTTTGTCAGTTGGATATAATACTTGAGAAACAACTGTCACTCATCAAAATCTATAAAATGCGAAAGAGTTGGGAGGTGAAAAGTTTGAGTAGTTGATGATGATGTTGATTGGGTTCTTCAATTTTTGTGTTTCCTTTTTCAATCTTGTTGTCCCATTGTTGTTAGCTTGCACTTTGCTGTAGGTTCATCATGGAGGTGCTGGAACAACAGCTGCTGGTCTTAAAGCTGCGGTAATAGCTGCGGCTTGTTTGTATTGTAGATTTCTGTGTCCTGTCCTTTCTGTCTTTTCTTTATCCTTCTTCTTTCGTGAATGTAGTGCCCTACAACCATTGTGCCTTTCTTTGGTGACCAACCCTTCTGGGGTGAGCGGGTGCATGCGAGAGGAGTAGGTCCTCCACCCATACCTGTTGATGAGTTCTCACTTACCAAGTTGGTAGACGCGATACATTTCATGCTAGCTCCCAAGGTAATGTCAAATCACTGGACATTCCTCTTTTCCTTTCTGGCCAGGCAGAATTCATAATCTTGCGAAAAGCTTGACAAGGAACTCTTTTTGATAAGCTCAAGTTCATTTTGGGTAGGGGAAAAAAATGCATGTGCGGACCTCCTTATATTTATTTACTCATCCAGGGAACTCCTTTTGATGGGCTTAAGTTCACTTCATCATGTATCAAGGGCATTAAGAGAGTTTGAACTTGGGCAATCTCCTTTTGATCTGGAATTAAAAACATGATCCATCTATGAACTTTCTAATCTTGGCAAAAAGATACAGTTTATGGCTCTGCTGCCATCAGGGAGGGAGCTCAAGCTTTAATATTTACTCATGTGGCTTTAAAAACACTTCTATTTATTTTGAGCTAAAAAAGCAAACCGTAAGCTTTCCCTCCACATCAATTCCAGTCGCCGCAAGAGTAGGATTACTGTCATTTAGAACTAGAAGAAACTATATATTTTTGCAACGGATTCTAGGCGAGGGATTTACCCGATGAATTTAACATGTCAGGTGAAGGAGCGCGCGGTGGAGCTTGCCAAAGACATGGAGAATGAGGATGGTGTTGCTGGAGCTGTAAAAGCATTCTTCAAGCATCTCCCTCGAAAAAAGCCCGAGCCTGAGCCCGAGTCAGAGCCGTCAACGGAACCATCAAGTATTTTCTCCTTCGGTAAATGTTTTGGTTGTCCCTGAATCTCAGCTGGATCCATCTGGACTTGGTGGAGGTGTACTCATCTACCTGTATAGCATGATAAGATTCCTCGGTGGTGGTGTGTCTACTGAGTACTAACCGAGATAGAATATACCTGTTTCGTGAACCGCCAGAGGAATTTTCGACCATACTTGATAAATTGTAATTATCTCCATTTATTGCGGTCATTTGGTTCGTACTCGGTAACAGTTGTGCCGTTTCTCAGAGTTTGTACTTTGTATGTTCGTTTGTGTATAGCTTCACCGTTTTCGATTCCTTTAGGTTTCATGGGATGATGGGTCATGATTAGGGGTCTCTCTCTCTCTCTCTCTCTCTCTCTCTCTCTCTCGGCGTCACCTGCCCAGGTGGATTCTGAATTTGTGGTTTATGTTTGTGGCGTTGTCTTACCTTTTTTTTTTAAAAAAAAAAAAAAGAAATTCGAAAACTGAACATAGGCGGCGTCTTTTGCTCGACTTTTTTATGTCGCTTCCCTGCAGATGAATGTCTATTTGTAGTCCTTGTCTAATTGGAGTGGGTCCCATGTTGCCTTAAATCTGGCCATCGTCCCCTTTATATTGTATCGAAACCGTGTGAATAATCACCGCCGAATCAAGATGATCTTAATTGAAGTTCTTAATGGTTGCCACGTGTGAGGAGGCGATGTACTGGAAGCGAAGCTCTGGGTTCTCCCTGGTCGGGGGCATGACAAAGAGGCTTCGGTGCATGCCAGAAGTGGATGAAAAAGGTGACAGATTGCACGGAAATGGCGGTGGAGAATGCAGGACGAGTGGCGTTTAGCCCCATAACTATTATTTATAGAAAGCAGAGGAAAAAAACAGCCTTTTGCATGGACAGAGCATTTAACACATCCAATTACTGCGGTTCAGACCAAGTGGGCACTGGTTTTAGCTTCTAAGTCACACGATCCTACCACGTTTGCCATTGAAGATCACAATGCTGATCGTCCGAGCGCAGCTTCTCTGACAAATCTGACTCTCCTCTTTCTCCAAAACTGATTAGGCTCTCCATCTTGATCATTTCAATTTCTTGACAAGAATAAAAAACAAATCGCTTTATCGAATGCTCCTTATCGGAGAGTGTAGCCCTTGCTCGAGTGGGAGAACTGTGCATTGAAACCTGTGGGAACCTGATTAATCCAAAGATAAACCAGAGGATTATGTTCTCACTGGCCTTCACTTGTGACAAGAAACTTTAAAGTGGACGAACGAAACAAAGAGTTCAACTCCTTCCAGGATGAAATTCCTTTGCCCACGAAACTGATCATTGTCAGAGAGGAAGAGAGAGAGATTCCACTTCCCAATCCAGGCTCATCTCTCATCTCTTCTGTTCCCAAGCCCGGACAGCACCCTATTTAATAATGTTACACAGACTCCTCACATGTTCCAACTCTTGATAACTTAGCTTCTGAACTCTCTACTTTTATCAGATCAAAGTATATATCAAACACCAAGTCAGCACATTTGGGTATTTCGTCCTTCTGCCATTCTTTTCAAGCGTTTTATCTGCTATTCTTCTTCAAGGTCTTACCTTGTGTCCTCTCAACGTTTATGATCAATAAAATAAATTTAACAAGAAGAAAGGTTTCTCTTTCGTTTTAGTCTCACTACAGTCCATTTTGTGACTTTAATTTCATGATGAAAGTTAACCTTTGATGATTTCTTTTTTCTCCTGGTAGCAGACATGGAACCCGAAGAAGAGGTCTGTCCAATCAACGCAGGAGAAGACACAACAGCACGAGTGTTTCCTTGTTTATTCTGTTCAAGAAAGTTTTACAGTTCTCAAGCCTTAGGAGGCCACCAGAATGCTCACAGGAAGGAGAGAAATGCAGCAAGGAAGGCAAAAAGAGCATCTGAAATATTCCCACCACCAACATTCCCAATTATGTTTGCTCCTAGTCATCATTTAGGGTTCTTGCACCCTTCATTGTACAGAACTGCTCATGCAGCCACCCTCCCGTGTCCTCCTACTCACCAGTTTTCCGATCGTTTTGGATCCAATAATGCAGCCAGGTTTGATAATGTGATGTTTTATGGGAGCAGTAGGTATCGTCAATATGATCAAGAAGATGAGCAAAGTTTCTTGAACTGGCAAAGAAGCATAAGATGCAATGGATTCAACGAAGGTGGGTCCAACCAACATCTTTCAATGGTGAATGGCAATACCAACATGGGGATTAACATGAGCGATAAAGATCAGAAACTTGATTTGTCTCTTCATTTATGAAGAAAAATATGGTAAGATAATGACCTTGGCCGAATGGGCTGGATTAACTTTTGTAGCAACAAGCTTGAGAACTAATTAACTTTTAGTTATGGAATAAAGGTAATTGTAGAGTAGCTAATTTTCAATTATCTTTATCATTTGTTCTTCATATGGTGGCCATGAAGGAAGGTTCTTGACCCCCAGACATTTTTAATCTTTTGTCTGTGGTAAACTAATCATCAGACTGGTTTATATGTTAATCGAGATTAAGTTCTTTTGTAGCAACAAGCTTGAAAATTATTGGGCCGCTCTTAACTGGGTCACTAAGGCTGGCTTCCATCGATGTTAGAGTGAACCCAATTGGGCCCTTCAGCTGCCTCTCCAGTCGCTGGCTGACTGCTGGCTTGATGAAACGAGTGACAAGAATTTCATAATGTTTAATTATCAGCTTGACGATTCATTTCGTGAAAGATTATCGAAGATAAAGTCGGAGATGAGGACATGATTTCTAGGGAAACAAGTGAGACAGGCAGTGGCCAAAGGGCAACTCGGTGAAATCTTGGTTGTTCTTTCACAGTATGCATCTCTGAGAATTTAGTGACTTTGAGTCTTTGATATAATACTAAAATTAAATTTCACACCAATATATATGCAATCGTGCTCCACCTCTTAAATAATATACTGAAACATTACTTATATACTAAAATAAAACGGGTATTTTACTATGCAACCACCTCGTAGAGGAAAACAATATGTTGTTGTTCTTATATATATATATATATATATATATATATATATATATATATATATATATATATATATATATATATATGTGTGTGTGTGTGTGTGTCTATATATATATATATATATTTGATCTTTATAGTTTTAGGTTTTTTAGAAAAATATGGTTTAGTCCTTGTAGTTTTTTTTTCATCTTTGGTCCTTATAATTTTAGTTGCTTGCATTTTAATCATAAACTTCATTTTACTCACGTTTCATTCAGTGGATGTTGCGAAAAGTTCAATTGGTCTTTAAAGTTTTAGATTGTCATATTTTTTACCCTTGTAATTTTAGATATTTATGTTTTTGCCCTAAGACTTTATTTCCCTCATATTTCAACCCTTAAATGACGCAAAAAAATTATTTTCGTCCTTTGAGTTTTAGTTATTTACTAGATTCTTGGCTCGCATTATATGCCATAAGTCAGATTGTTTTTTCCGTAAGCTTATAAAAAATTCTGAAGATGTTACATAAAGTAAAAATTTCAATGCATACTAGATGAAACACTTTTAAGGTATTGAGATGATGATATATTGGTTGAGATTGCGACATATTAACTTGATCTAGACCAATCATGGTTAACTTGCGAAACCCGTGATCTGAGACCTATATTGAAGGCCAAAAAAGAAAAAAAAATAATTTAAAAAAAAAGTACACAAAAAAAGCTATATCTAAGTAAACAAAAATATCGTGAAGTAAGCATAACATGCTTATATTTAAGCAATTGATTTAATTTAATTCAAAACAAGAATTTCTTTTTAAAAAAGCTAAATTTAACAAAGATTGACAAATAAAAAAACTCAAGATAACTAGATTTATTTTAAAAATTAGTGAAAAATCCTATAGAAAGTAAATAAAAAAAATAGTGGAGCCTAGTCTTTAATTAAATCAAATGTTGAAGGATGAAATTAAAAATTTATTTTTTTTAAAAATGAACCAAATAAATCTCTTAAACCCGGGGTAATCTCCAAAATTCACAATCCATTAAATTATAAACTTGGACTTAATTAAGAAGTTCAATTCAATGTTAATATATATATATATATATATATATATATATATATATATCAATTTAGAAAATTTGTCAAAGCAAAAAATAGCAATAAAAAATGAAGGAGGATGAAATTGTAAACAAAAAACAATTTTAAAAATGATCTCAAATAAAATAAATAGCAATAAAAGAATGTGACCAAATTTAACATATTAAGAAAAATTAAAAAAGGATGAAATTGAAATCAAATTTAATTATATAAAATAATTTAAATAAAAAAAATATAAATTGAAAGCAATCAAAAGAATGAAGACGAAATATGTCAAATTAAAATATTAAAGGAGGATGAGATTAATTTTTTTTTTTAAAAAAATCTATAAATAATTCAAATTAAAAAAATTAATTGAAAGAATAAGAATCAAATCCAAAGAAAAACAATTAAGGGGTTATCATGTCCCAACAACTTTTCTTTTTTATAATTATTAAAATACAAAATTTCTTTTAAGACCAAATGATAATTACAAAAAGTCAAAAACACCAAAATAAAAGTATGAATAAGCCTTTGGAGGCAAGGTAAGGAAACTTTGATTTCAAAGGCAATAAAGTTATTTTACTATGCTTTCTTTTAAGGGCAATAAAGTAATTATATTGTGCAAAAAAATTAAAAAAACCAAGTTGTCCTTGCTCAAATATAAAATGACAAATAATCCTTATGAAATGACTCAATGACCCTTGTCATAATCCAATTTTAGATTCCCCTAAAATTATCCTTTTCTTTTAAATAAAATAAAAAAAAGAGAAAAAAAAGGTTGAAAAAAAATATAGGAAGACAAGCGACTTGATTGGAAGAATGATCTACATGCATACATGAGAGATGGAAGGACCAAATTAGATCTTTGATTTTATTTAGAAATTCAATTGCACCATTAAAGGATGTAAATATAAAAGGTAGTGTAAATTCAAATTCAAGGTTAACTTAAAAAAAAAAATTGGATGAATTTGCATAAAAATTCAAGGTTAACTTAAATTTAATTAGATTTTTAATAGGGTAATTTGATTTAATCATAGGTATACTTAAATGTTTAATTAAGTTTATAAATTAATGGGTCAAATTAATTTTATTAAAGAATTAATTGGTGATAAATTAAGTTTGGAAGCTTAATTTGAGCTTAATTGATAAGATTTAAATTTTGAAGGACCATATTTAATTTTTACAAGCTTAATGAGATGAAATCAGGGTTGAAATTGCAAGAAAACCAAAGTTTAGGGGTCAAGTAAGAGCTAAATTGAAGAATCTCAAAATCAAGGACCTGCAAAAGACGTGTAAGTTCGGGGACTAAAATCAATTAAAATCAGGGGTCATCTTGAAAGAAATTAAAAGTTTGATGGTTGATAGTGGTCAAATTAAACAAATTAGAAACCAAGGACCAATTTGAAAAAGACGCTCAAATCAAAGTAGTCAAATCAAAGTTTTCAAGGGTGTAATTGTAAAAATTAAAAAATTTGAGGGTCAATTGAGAGTGCATATGTTAGAATTGTAGTCAAATTAAACAAATTAGAAACCAAGGACCAATTTGAAAAAGACGCTCAAATCAAAGTAGTCAAATCAAAGTTTTCAAGGGTGTAATTGTAAAAATTAAAAAATTTGAGGGTCAATTGAGAGTGCATATGTTAGAATTGAAACAACAAAGACCAAATTGAAGTTTGTGAATTTCCAATTAGAAAACCTTAATTTCTAGTGTTTAATATGAATGACATGTCATTCATCTTCAATGAAGAGAATGATTGACACGTTATGCAGTCCTTGTTTGTCATCTTCTTCAATCGAGAAGGCTAATCGGGTTGCCACCTTCAGGCAAATGAATAAGGTATCTCTAACCACCTTAGTGACTCAAACCACCATTAATGGACTGAGAAACACATCATCTACAACGATCAATTATCCTCAATGCATGTTTATACCTCCTTTGACTCAATGAACTCAACAACATCTTGTTCCTAATAAGCTTCCCATGCATTTGACAGTTTTAAGTTTATCGAGAGCTCACTTTCCAATCAATGAATGTGGAGTTCTGAACCTTCAAATCAGATGAGATTTGATCCCCGTGGTAGATATACATTTTCTATGATCAATGGAACAATGTTTATGCATAGAGAAATGTTTTTTTAATTGTTGTCATTATGGTTCTTGCTTTTTGATTTTGCCTTTAATCTTTTGTTTTTTTTTTATTGTTTTGATGATTCCAATAATTCATGATAACATGCTTAAGTTTAGGTTGCTAGGTTTAGGTTGTTTTTTTTAGTTTTATTGCAATTTTCTAGGTTTAGATCTTCTATTGGCCTTTTGCGTTTGCTGACTTTTCTAGGTTGACATTTATCCGTCGAACTTTACTTAGGTTGTTATTTTTTGAGTCATTTCGGTTGATTGATAGTTCTTACATGTGCATTCGCATGCTTGTTAATCTTTAATCTAAGTTTTTTATAACTTAAAAACACCGAGAAATAATCCAATTTTAGATTCCCCTAAAATTATCCTTTTCTTTTAAATAAAATAAAAAAAAAAGAGAAAAAAAAGGTTGAAAAAAAATATAGGAAGACAAGCGACTTGATTGGAAGAATGATCTACATGCATACATGAGAGATGGAAGGACCAAATTAGATCTTTGATTTTATTAAAAAATCAATTGCACCATTAAAGGATGTAAATATAAAAGGCAGTGTAAATTCAAATTCAAGGTTAACTTAAAAAAGATGGATGAATTTGCATAAAAATTTAAGGTTAACTTAAATCTAATTAGATTTTTAATAGGGTAATTTGATTTAATCATATGTATACTTAAATGTTTAATTAAGTTTATAAATTAATTTAGGCCAAATTAAAATAATTAATTAAGTGTAAGGACTTAATTAGACTTTTAATGGGTCAAATTAATTTTATTAAAAAATTAATTGGTGATAAATTAAGTTTGGAAGCTTAATTTGAGCTTAATTGATAAGATTTAAAAGGAGGTTTTTTTATCTTCATTTCTTTTGTTTTATTTTTTGCATAAAGTCAAATAATCATGATATTTGTTTGATTATCGTGATGATTCAGTTTCAGATTCTTATTTAAATAATGTGTTTACATGTCTATGTGCCTTCACTTCGATTTGACCTAGTCTATTTTTTGAATCTTTGTTTTTGGGTTTTTTTTTTTTCGCAAGTTCTTGAGCAAATTCAATTTTTTTTCCCCTTTTATCATTATTTTCTTATTTTGGTTTTAGGTCGTGATTGTAGGTTTGAGTCTTTGGGCCAGGAAGCTCAATCCACGTGGTTAGGCTGAACCTATTTTTCAGTAAGGCAAAGTTTGGCACAATCATTTTTATTCAAGAAAAAACACAATATTTTGTTCTTAAGTTATGTTTGTAAAACACGTCCTTAAGATATTTTTTAAGCATTCAAATTTTATTTAAAGACATGTTTGGCAAAAAAGCCCTACTAATTTTCGAACAATGTTTATATTCTTATTTTTTGTGTTTTTACCAAATAAACCCTCAAATAATTTACAAAAATCCTGAAAAAATTCAGGGGTCATTTTAAAATTACTTGTGAGTTCCTCGCATATGTTTCCAACAATTTCACTTACTATTGGAGCTATAAACTTATATTGTAAGATACTGACCCGGTTTTAAAAATACCTGCTTTTTTATAAAATTTCAAAAATTCCAAAAATTCTAAAACAAATTCTCATTTAAAAAATACAAAAAAATATTTTATTTTGCATGCATACGACCAACTTTTAAAATTTTTATGCATATTTCATAAAAAACAATATATAAATTGTAATTTTTCATACTTTGAAAAATACAAAATTTAATGAGTATCATAACAAGTTTGTGATTATTCATTAGGGTTTGGTCATAATTTCAAATAAAAAACCATTTTTATTTTATTTTGTGGGCTTTAGAATGGTTAGTGTTTAACCTGATGAGATAAAAATCTCCTTACCGAGGAGAACTTTTCTTAAACCTCAAACAATTTTTTTTTAGAATTTAGAATGATTAGGTTTTAATATGATAAGATAATGGTCATTTTACCGAGGAAGACTTTTCTTAAACCTTAGCTGGCTAACAAATAGAAACATGACTTTGAATAATCAATAATGTAGCTTACCATATGTAGGGTGTACTAGGGATGATACGTTTTTCCCTTAATCAACCAGTCCCTTACCTAGACTCTCGCGGACCATTAGGTTTTCTAGTAACCATAATACTAGGTGGTGACTCTTGAACTCTTTCAAATCATAATTTTATAATTTATCCCAAATACATTCAAAACTCATTTGATGTAGGAAGCATGACCCGCCATCCAATGTCGTGCATGGTACAACAAACCCTAATAAACAATTTACTTTTTTAGAAGGGAAAATACTTATTTAACTATTCCAATACATAATGTATATACGAAAGCCTCTCCATAGTACTTTTCTCATGGGCTTTGGGTTTTTGTTAATGTTTTAATCATAAGCTTTATTTTTTTCATGTTTAGGTACTCAGATGTTGAGAGAAGAGAGTGAGAGTCATTGAAAAAGAAAGAGCAGAGAGAAAGATTTAATCGATCGCATTCCGATCAATAAATTACATCTTTCCATTAAGTGGATAAGGTTGTTTACCAATGAGTCCTCATCCCCAACCAGCTAGTGATCCGGTGTTGAATTACCACAATATTGATCTTAATTTCATCTTCCAAAAACATCTCGAAGTTTGACCTCCGCTCACAATGCCTGACTATCGCAGAGTATTGGGTTTGGTTTCACTACATTTACAACCAATTAACTGGGTTGATATCAACCATGCATGACATCAGAGTTACACACAATTGCTCCATTAGGTATTTGTAGCCTGCAAAGTGTTCGGTTTATGAAAGCAGCCAAGTTAGGTTGGCGTTAGTAAAACAATCACTTCATAACTACGATGAATTGTAACTTAGTTTCTCGACTAATTTGATATACCTAACGACACAAAGAAGTCCAATAGAACTGGCGCCCGCCCTTTTCCCTAAGGTGAATCCCAACTTATGATTCGGCTGGGAAAGAAAAAACTCAATTTGTTTTCCAAGGTAGTTTTATCTTGAATTCGGGCTAATATATATATCTGGGAAAGAAACCTTATATATAAATGATTCTTTGACATTAAATTGTCAAAACAAAGATGTTGTGTCTATGACATGATCATCTTGGCTGTTCCCTCTTTCTGCTGGTTAGTTTTTCTTTGATAGGAGTGGACAGTACTGTGGAACCATGACAGTTACAATTAGTCACTCTCCACACCCGTTAATTATTTGTTTGGTTAATGTGAAGTCGACCCATCAATCTTTGCAAGGACGACTACTTCTGTCATTTGCTGTGGAAGGAGGACAGGAGCAATTAACAATTGACTTGCGGGTGTTTGATTCTAGCATGATAGATCATGTTCTTGCCATTGTGTCGAGTTCATAATGGCTTCTCATCATATGTTTTGTATGTGGAGAAGCGACTAATTTAGCAAGGAGTTGGTGGAGATATATAAGCGACTGATCACTATCATTTCCTCTGACCTATCAACACAAATTACAATTGGGTGCCTGAGAGCACATTTCTAGCTGTTTTTAAGTGTTTTTTTATTTAAAAATATATCAAATTAATGACAAAAAAAATCACTTAATTCATTTTTAAATGAAAAATTATTTTAAAAAACTCTTACACCACAGTTTCAAACACAAATAAGTCAACATGAACGCCCACAAGTTTCATAGCCCACTTTTGTTTTATCAAAGAGATGAAGAAATTGGTGGGATTAGTATTTCGTATTCAGGAAGGAATCAATTAACAGGCTCTAGCTCCCCTGATTAGCGGGGAACAGACATGCGACCTTTTTTTTTTCTCGAGTTGTGCAGGCAACAAAGAATCCACACACCTAATAAACAAACCAGCAGCTAACCCCCACCAACCCCAGTTCGATTCTGATTCTGATCAATATTCAATTTTACCAGTGAAGTTGGTCGGAAACGTCCCCCTGAAACCTCTTGTAACACGTTAACTACAACTTAGAAGACGTATATTAGACAAAATAAGGGAACATGCATGCATGCTGATGCGCAGGCAACACTGAAATAATGCCATTCAATGGAGGGATATATATATTCTTACAGACATACTGATTATTAATTATGGCCAGGCATAGAAAATGGAATGCGCTATAAACATGGTGAGTGCCATTTCAATATGGTTCTTGTGGGTGGTTCACTTCACCACCAAACTTGAGTTGATCAGTACAATTAACCAGTCAAAGTTTTTGTGGAGCTTTGAATTGAATGAAATGGTGGTCCACGTTCATTACAACTACAAAATTGTGTGTTTTGTATCTTAATTATTTCACATTTCTTGGATTTTGAAGCAATTTCCAGAGATTCAATGAGAACATCCTTGACTCGCCCTCCTCCCAGTGCAGCAGCAGACACAAACATGAAGTGACGTTGACCCTCCCGCACCATTAACACAGACGAATCGCAATAAAACAATGATTTAGAACAGAATTTTTAGTTGATGACATTTGCAAATCATCACGAGAGGTAGGTGAATAAAGCAACGAAACGGTGCTAGAGCTAAAGTCCAAAAGTCTCTCTTTCACCATCATTTTGGAACAAGAAATCAACCACGGCTGCCATATGCCCCTGCTATGTTGTGCACAGTCAATGCAAGTATATATATATATATATATTTTTTATTTGTTTATTTTCTCTTTAGACAATTCAAGTGCTGAAAGTAGCATTAATTAAACAAGTGCCTTGTCAAGAGTTTTTTCTAATTCGAGTAATAACAGACGATGAGAGGCTTTCATTATCCTTGTAAGAGTTTTTTGTTATGTTTATGATTCAGGAACTCAAGATCAGTGGCGTGCAGAGTCCAAGACATGCTCCATAATTTTATGTCAATTAAGTTCTTGTGTGATTAAGGAAGCCGATTAAGTTATCAAGCTTACTTTAATTAATTTCTGACAGCAAGACAATATTGCTTCAACAACACTGCTGTCTGCGTTGTACCTTCTCCCTCAATTTAACACTACAGAATACAGAAGCGGAAACATCAAAGTGAGTGAGGTTTTGGTGGGGGTAGCAAAACATCAAGCCTTCATGGGGGCCAATCTAGCCTGGCTTGCATCTCAAGGGATTGGCTAGCTAATATGCGGGGTTCCACCTAAATTTCGCAAGGACATGCACGTTTGATGAAGTGATTGTATATACATGTTTATTATTATTATTATTAAAGTGATTCTTCGAGTTAGTTTGTGCGTACATTAATTAATTCTATTAGTCCTGAAGATAACGACTATGTAAGTCTCCAATGACTCTAAAGTTTGTAAAACTTAAACTAATAATCTCTAGCAAGCAAACTTAAAACCTGATCAATTAAGTTACATTAATTAAGTTACATCAATGATATATATATATATATATGCAAGATATAAAAGTGAAAAAAAAATTCTTCCAACCCAAATCTTTACATGATATGGGAGATCTTTAAAATGATTTTATATTATAGTATAAATTTTTAAATAAAAATTTTTAAATTTAAAACTTGTACAAGTATACATCTATCCTAAAATTTAATTAGAAATAACGAAAATGTAAGGATTTGAATTTGTAATATTTTGGTCAAAGAAAATCTAATATTATATTAAAAAATAACCTTAATTCAAGAGTTTAAACTTGTAATTTAGACTCTAAAATGATTGACTGATGAACACTGGCTTTGATCGTAACTCTTTGCACTTGCTTTGACTATCAAAAGCCTTTAAGGTTAAGCGTCCAGACTGGGAAAACATTTTTTTAAAAAAAAAAAGTGAAAAGAGGTGGCTTTTTCATGGATGATCTGCCTTTAGACGACTAGCAGCTCAATATTAATATGCTTAAATTAGTATATAAATTAAAAAAGAAAAGGAAAAGGAAAAAAGGTAGAGGCAATCACTCCTTATATTGATGATTATAGCCATTGTTACTTTTTTGAACTAGTCACAGCGATTATTACTTAGCAGGGACGCAAACTCTCTCATGCTTATGAACATAAGTGGCAATTGTTGTCTGCCCTAATTTTGACAAACAAAGGAAAGGGGTGGAAATTTGTTCATTTTATTTTATTTTTTAATAAGCTGATCCTAGTTTAGTGATGTGTTACAGCAACAAGAATTCTGACTTGGATGTAGATAGTATTTGAAAATGTGATAATAATTATTTTTTAAAATATTTTTTATTTTAAAATATATTAAAATAATATTTTTTTAAAAAATGCTGCCTGTTATGGGTTATTACAGGAAATTAATCTAATCATTACATGAAAAAGTAAGAGGCCAAAGTGCCAATCTCTCTGGTTTTTTTTACGAGGAAAGGCCAAACTCAAACCTCTTAATTGTAACGATGAGCAAATTTGTTGTGTTCATACACTCTTTACGTCAATAATTGGATAGCATATAGCATGAGTGAGATCACATAGAATAGCAAGGATCTGGTATTTGATCTGTAAGAGCTCTCGAGCTGAGAAAACTAATTAATTAATGGACCATTTGAATCCACCTGCGTACTGGGAAAGACAAATGCAGACAGACCCATCTCAGGTTGTGGGCACTGTACATTGAATGTCTAATCACACAGTTGCTAGAAAAAAAGATAAGAGAAAGGATGCAATGATTTTATTTTTATCGAAGCCAAGCCCAGATTTGAGTTTGAGACCTTTTTCTAGTCAAATTCTGTTGATAATAGCTTCAAAACTCCTCTCCCTTTTTATATATATATATATATATATATATATATATATATATATATATATATATATATCACCACCTTCCAAGTTGAGATACATTAACATTCAAATCTTTCGTAGATCATATTATCTTAAAAAATTCAAGTAGTTTAAAAATAAAATTTATATATTAGATAATTGATTAATTTTATTGATATTAAAAATACAGTTATTTTATTTTTAAAATAAATTTACTTTCTATCAATGATAGTATATCCTGAGATGATTTGTTGGATTTTTTTTAGAGAGTCATTTAACCCATCCCCTGAAGAGTGCTTTTTATTAGGTTTTTATATATAGTATCAATTATGATGTTCTAATAAAATCCAAGTAACTTAGAAACAAAACTTATTTATTGGATAACCGATTAATCTCTTGATTCTAACAATCTGATTCATTCTTTCTAGTTAAGGTGACTAGTAGCCTGTATCTGGTACCAAGTAAGCCAATGTGGCTAGAAACTTTAAATTTAGGAACTTTTGTATGCTTAAATAAGCATATTTTTAAAGAAAGAACATAATGATATTTTAAAAAGAGATACTTTGAAAATATTTATGCATTAAAGAATGAAAAATTGTGATCCAGAAGTTTTGAAGATTTCATGAAGAATATATAACCAATGAGTCTTATCTTTTGTGGAGAGAATGGGCTGAAAAGTTAATTTTTTCTAATAATATATAACGAGGAATAAATATTTTTTACATATTCATTAATAAGATGAAAATATGATAGATTCTCGAGATTATTTTTATATATTAAAAAGTATTTGAAAAATAAAATTATTAGATCAGCCTATAAAAATTATTCTTTTAGGTTTAAAGTTTAGTTAAGAGTTCCATCATGTTAGGAGGTAGGACAACCACTTATAAGTAGTTGGTTTCAATTACACATCCGGCGGCTCTATTTTTTTTTCTTGATTTGTAAAGATTAATTATAATTCAACAGATATTATTAGTGTCTTTTGAGATTGAAAACTTTTTTTTTTTAACAAAAAAAATAAATTCATGAATATGACTATTCAAGTCAATAAATAAAACATAATGTATTTAGTTTGATTAGTATAACAAATCTCGGAGAAAATACTTAATTGATTTTTAATTTCTAACTGTAATAAAAAATATATTAACGTATATTAAATTTTATCAGAGATGGAAGCTAAATAAAACATTTATCTTAATTTTTTTTGAAAAGAAAATTTTTATTTTTATTTATAAATTCTATAAAAATAAGAAAAAACAATTATTTTAAGTTTGGACGAAGCTCTAAAATATCATATTATTATATAATATACTAAAAAGGTTCAATGTTCTTATTAGTGTTTACTTGTGGATTGGAGCAGTGTAATGATAGAGCTGCCCTTACCACAAAGAGTTGCAACGATTGCGAAAGGGGGATCATGTTGTCTTTTTATTTTATTGGGATGCATTTAACATTGAAAGGATAATTAAAAAGAAAATGGTCAGTTCCAATTTTTCTTGAGTTGCATCCAGACCCACTTACTATTGGGTAAGTTTAATATTGTTATTAATATTAAAAATATTATTATTTGTATTAGAAATATTCTCATTTTTATTATAATTAATATTATTAATATAAGAATTAATAAATTTAAAAAAGAAGCGTAAATTTGATTTAAAAGGTAAATTTAAAAATTATTATTAGCATTAATAATTTTTTTAAAATATTATTACTATGAAAAAATACCATAATTTTTTTTAATAAATTAAAAAATATATAAACTTGGATTAGAGAAGTTATATATTATTATTAATATTATAAATATTATTATAAAGTCTGCCGTGTAGCCGGACCCAAGCTCTACAGGAAAACTCAATACTTTCAAATTTTAAGGTTTTCAAGATTTTTTTATTGAAAAAAAAAAAGCCCACTGTATAGCCCAGTATAACTATACATAAAGAAAGCAAGCCTAACACACGAGTCAAAACTGAACAAATTTGTATTGAGAAAGGAAGAAAGGGAAAGGGGAAGCGCGGTAAACTAGCGGGAAACATTTTACGTGGGAATTTGCACAGAGACACAAACCGGAAGAACCAGTAACCTTGAAGAGTATAGACCCTTTTTACCGTACTCATGAGCTGGACAGCTGTCAACGACGTACATCTTACAATCAACAGACAAATTCGTAGGAAACCGGATTCTAAAAACATGTGACAGCGTGGCAAACATTACTAGCGAGTACCATTAACCCAACTTCAAAAGCGAGTACCAAATACCAGTAAATCAAAATAAATAAGCTGACAAGGCCACGGTGGTCCCCAGTGATTGTGAGCTGATGTGTCAGAGAGGAGGTGATCTGGCACGTGATGGACCGACACACATGAGACGTGGAGACTTAAAGGCTCTCTCTCTCACTCTTTCCTTGGGAGAGAGAGAAGAAATCAGTTAGTAGCGGTTAGGGAGGTAGGGTGGCGGTTAAATGTGGTTAATATTAGAGGGTCAATTAACTTAACTAGAGTTAAAAAGGAGGGTTAAATGAAAAAGTTAGGCAAGTGATATAGGCTTGACAGACGTTTAATTTTCACTATAAAAAAGAGAGCTCAGCTTCACCTCTTCTCTGACTCCATCTTCTTCTTCTTCTTCTTCTTCTTCATCAGTGCACAGAAAAAGAAACAGAGAGATTTTCTCTTTTCTAGAGAAAGAGAGAATAGAAAGAGCAATTATAAGAGAGTGTGTGTTCTTTGATTCAACAATGGCGGTTTCGCTAAGATGCTTTTGTACATGGACATTGCTGGTTCTAGTTATGTTTCTCAGTGTAAACGCTGCGGAAGAGAAAGACGAGCTGAAATTGAGGTACATCTTGATGAGAATTCATTCAATATAGAAGACTGCAGTAGGAATTAATGGAAACAGAGGTGCATTTTTTTTCACATTTGAATCACCGTGATCTTCATTGCAAGCTCCAAAAGAATCTCCGTATACGAGCATTTTCTATTTGCTTAATGTCTAGTGCATTGAATGAATTAAGAAGAAAATGTTAGTGCTCAACGCAGAGTCGTCATGATATTTTGTATTTATTCTATCAGGTTGAAGGAAACGCAGGAGTTGCTAAGGTCAAAGAACTCGTCGATGGCAGAGTGGTGAGTAACAGACAAGTTAAAAATCTGAACAGAGCTCCCAATCGTAAACGTTGAAAATGGTGGGACTCGGACCGTTGGATGAAATCGAGCGGAATCTATCTAACATCCGTTAATTTTAAGCCATTGAGATCGCGCCCGGAAAATTAATCCGGACCGATCGTTAATTCGTTTTGCTTAGATTTGTTAGAATCGCACTCTTTGGGTTTTTTTTAATGTACGAAAATGACCTTACTCGAGTAACAGGATTTTGTGAGGCATCAAATATGTGAAAATGTCTTCATTTTGAATTAAAATTCAGTTTTACTTGTATGTTTTCAGGTCTGATGATGCATGGAACGAGCATACTGTAGAGGATTCAGAGGAGGTGGCTGCAATGGTTGATGAGTGAGTGCCTCTCTCCTTCTCTCTGGTTTGTTTTTTGTTTTTTAATTTATTTATTTTGGATCCCTCTTCCCATGAGAATTACTAAGAGCAAGTCTAATGCATGCTAAGTTATTATTTTATTCTGCAAATGCCATTCTATTTCCATAAATCTCGTGATTCCATTGAATGCACTTCTTAAGTTTTAGAGCTACGAAGAGACTACATGACTTGTGCATATTTAAACCCAAAAGTAAACCCTGATCTAGTCTTCTTTATTTAACATTAAGTATAGTTTTTAGCTCTTACTGCTCTTTTGGAACATTAGATGTCATTCTCACCTCGCTGGTGCTGAAATTCCTGTCAAACACAAAAGAGTCAACGACAAATGTTGTGGCTAGTTTGAAGCTATATTTGTTGGAGAAGAGTCCTGTTGTTGGAAATATTAAGGGGAATAAATAAATAAATAAATAAATAAATATAGGATATGTATATCAAGCATAGTCTCTACTGGTCTTTCGGAACGTTAGATGTTTTTTTTTACCTCACTGGTGTTGAAGTTTCAGTCAAAAGAGTCAATGACAAATGGTATATATGAAGCCTCAATACACGTTACTAACTACTAATCAGGTGGGAAAAAAAAAAGGGAAAAGGTAAAAGAAGGCTTGTTTAAATCTAAGGATAATTCCTAGCTGTTTGGCTTCATCCATGTTAATGTCTATGCGCTTTTGGTTCTCTGTTACTGTCGGTTTTTGTGATAAATAAAAGACCCTTTAAATTATTGTTCAAGAAGCTCCCATCTATCGTTTGAGGATTAATCAACAACCATGTTCTCTACTGTTGCGTTCTCTCCTTCCACCTTTTAATCTTGCTGCCAGTTTATGCACATGCACATGTCCTGAGATCCGCGCACCACGCCCTTAATTTATTTCCTGTCCTTGTCTTCTTTCCCAGTCCAAATCTCATTCACAAGTACACTAGCTTTATATCAAATGCGCCTGTGATTATTTAATGGTCTTTTTAATGCCTTTTAAGAAGTCATTGTTGAGTTTGAGTGTACATTAAACGAGAGAAAAAAAAAATATTCAGAGGAGATGCCGTTTTGCATGCTGACTTTTGCTTTTACCAGATTGCAGGATATCTAGCATGCCAAACCCTTCTGATGGTAGAGTTTATATCTTTTTGCATTGAGTCTTCGAATTTTACTGATAAGTTAGTTTCTTGAATCAAATTATGGGTGCTAATCTGCGTTTTTTATATATAATATAGGATTTCACCTCCAGTTGCCACTAAATTCTACAATCAATTTCACTCAAGTTCTGTCCCACTTCTAAAGAATTGAGCTGTTGTTATTCTTTCACACCATTATAAATTCATAAATTTTTCCAGCAAGGCTAAAATTCACATTTTAGATTTATTGGAACTGTATTAATTACGTACATTGCCCTGTAAAAAGACCAGGTGGGGAAGACAACTTAGATTCTTCTCCTATTCTCCAGCCTGTCAAGAGACAGTAGATACAAGTCACATAGCACAGATCTGGTTTCATACCGTATGCCTTTATCCAAGTCCTTTTTGTTGATCCAGCAGCTGCACAATTTATCTAATAGGGCCACCATGAACTCACTAAATGTCCACATTTTTATTGTCCACCGACACACTAAGTACCAGACAGGAATTCGTTCCCCCAGTCTTGCATTTATTTCATACACAGCCAATTGAGGGAGAGAATCACGCGCTTTCCCGTACGCACCGTATCCATCTCCCATCACATGGCCTACACATCTTGAAGCGGGACAGCCTGCTTTAACTTCCAAGTGTTTGATTAAATACTTACACTATATTGGTCCGCGACTTTGAACACATCTAATGTTGTTGCGATAAATGTACACAACTGTTTGCCTTTTCGTTCTTATTTTTCTGCTACACGTGCTTTAACTTGGACTTCAGACTGGTTACTCGTGGATAATTAGTAACTCGCGTGTCAACTCATTGGAAAAGGAAAGGAACAACTTGATTAATTAGACGACGGTGATAGCAATTTCATAACCGTGATTTCTGTTTTTACCAGGAGCATACGCAACAGCACTGAAAGGAGGAAATTGGGATTTTTCTCATGCGTAACTGGCAATCCTATTGATGATTGTTGGCGATGTGATCCCCATTGGCAACTCCACAGAAAGCGCCTTGCTAACTGTGGCATTGGTTTTGGACGCAATGCTGTCGGAGGTCGCGATGGAAAATACTATCTTGTTAGCAACCCTGGCGATGATGACCCTGTTAACCCAAGACCAGGGACTCTACGCCATGCTGTCATTCAAGACCAGCCTTTGTGGATTGTGTTCAAGAGGGACATGGTGATTACCCTCAAGCAAGAGCTTATAATGAACAGCTTCAAGACCATAGATGCTCGCGGAACCAATGTCCACATTGCCAATGGGGCTTGCATCACCATCCAGTTTGTCTCGAATGTCATAATTCATGGTCTCCATATACATGATTGTAAGAGTACAGGCAATGCGATGGTTCGTAGCTCGCCTAGCCATTATGGGTGGAGAACTATGGCTGACGGAGATGGTATCTCCATTTTCGGAGCAAGCCACATCTGGATTGATCACAATTCTCTTTCAAATTGCGCAGATGGCCTTATTGACGCTATAATGGGGTCCACCGCCATTACCATCTCGAACAACTATTTCACTCACCATAACGAGGTCAATTATGCTTTCTATCCATCAATTCTTGTTTTTTTATTTTATTATATGAGCTTATAACAGTGTAGAATGACTGAGATTTTCTTCAAAAATGAATTAACAGGTTATGCTGTTAGGCCACAGTGACTCCTATAAAAGAGATAAGCGGATGCAAGTGACCATTGCCTATAACCATTTTGGTGAAGGTCTTATCCAGAGAATGCCCCGGTAACTGACCATCAATATATATATATATATGCATCCCTTGTGCGGTTTCCTCGTAGGATTTATAGAATGATCTTAACGAGGTCAATTCATAAACCTTGCAGATGCAGGCATGGGTATTTCCACGTAGTGAACAACGACTACACGCACTGGGAAATGTATGCCATTGGAGGAAGCGCTAATCCCACGATTAATAGCCAGGGCAACAGATATCTTGCCCCTGCCAACGCTTTTGCCAAAGAGGTATACTAAATGAACATGCAATTTCTTGTGATAGCGATGATCATGTGATGATTACAGTCATGAGAACAAAATTTATACTGGCAGGTGACAAAAAGGGTAGACACGGAAACTGGAGTATGGAGGCATTGGAATTGGAGATCAGAAGGCGACCTCCTGCTAAACGGAGCCTACTTCATTGCATCAGGAGCTGGAGCTGCAGCCAGCTATGCCAGGGCCTCAAGCTTAGGGGCCAAGTCCTCATCGATGGTCGGGGTCATCACTTCAAATGCTGGAGCCCTAGTCTGCCGCAGGGGCCGCCGATGTTAATTCTCAATCCCATCAATAGTTTAAAAAAACAAAAAAAAAAAAAAGTTGAGTACAAAAAAAACATTCAAAATTTTTCGTTTTCCTTCCCCTGTTATTGTTCTAGCAGTATCCAGTAAGTATGCAGCTATTCTGTTTACAATATCATCCCCTTCTCTGTATTTCTCCCCGATGCCCTGCCCACCAAATATCTGGCAAATGTACATTTATACTGCATGCGCCATACTGCTGTCCTGTCACGCCAATATGCAATATTCCACCTGTAACCTTGCGCCACCGATCGACCTCGGCCTGCTTTAAATGCTGCAGTGTTGTTCCACATCTCTATTCCTCATAGAGTATAGTCCATTTGCTTCTTCTCTACTGTATAATTCAATTCTCTATGGCATCAACCATGTCACCCATATTGTTTATTTTGCTAGCACCAAGGTTCTTTTCTCTAATCATTTGGTCTTTTTATTTTTGTTCCGACCCTATTTTTAAAATTAATTTTTTTAAAAAAAACCAATAAAATAACAAAAAACAATAAAAACCTAAAACAATTATGTTTTTGATGTATTTACGTCATTTTCAACTTTGTCTCAAAAAGATTTAAATTTCAAATGTCTTTTCAACGCATTCAGCTTTTAACATGTCATTTTTAAAATTATTGATTTTTCTCATTAAATTGACATTGATGTTGCTCTTTTAAAAAAAAAAATCAAAATACAAATGTTGGACCAAACAATTGAAGGAAGAAGACAAAACTTTTCCACCTATAAATAGGTGGCCCCACACACACGCGCGTGCATGTGTACACAAAGGGGATGGGCCATAAAAAAAATCCCTACTAGCCGCTGACCCTCTATTTTTTTTCCTTCCTCCCAAACTAGTCTCCCTCTCTATCTAAAAACCCCTAGTAAACCAGAGACCAATCCTTTACCCTGAGCCTCTAGACCTGTTCTCCCGACAAAAGCCTCAAACTCATCTTATCTCTTTCAAACACCAGCAGATTCATCGTCCACCAAATCGACCAAACCATTACCCCCTCCTCACCAGACCACTGCGTCCTCTAACATGCTAACACCACACTGCCCCCATCACTGATCATAATCACCATGCCAGCAAGATAACAACAACTACTTGTTATACCCAGAGAACTAATATAAATGAATTTTGGCAATTTGAGGAGCTAGGAAACCTCCACATATGCACACGACACAATTGAGATTCAAATGACGCCCTTCATTCCTAATGCTTTAGCCTTTAATAGGTGTTTTATATACTTGCAAATAAATAGGAAATAACTGACCCACTTAACTGGTCTTTAATAGGAAATAATTGACCCACTTTGCACGAATTGTGCATTACCAAATAATAAATCACATAACAACTAAATTAACAATATCCGCTTAATAATTAAAGTGATTCCCTAGCTTACTTAGCTTCATTTCTCTTAAACATTTTAGGCATGCAACATAACCTTTCTTTTTAGAAGAACTCGCCCACGAGTTCGGGATATGTCTTACGTAGCTTCTCTGTATCCACCCAGGTGGCATCTTCCTCGTTAGCTCTTTTCCATTGAACCAAGAAATCAACTCCTGCACAATTTTCTTTTTTCTTGAGCCTTTTTTCTAATATTTTCTCTGGTTTGGGGGTTAGTGTGCCTTTTTCCATCACTGTCGGCAGTCTAGGGTTAGGGTTTAACTGAGTTCCAATCTTTTTCTTGAGGCAGGAGATGTGAAATACTAGGTAAATCTTGAAGTCTTTGGGTAGATCAAGCTTGTATGCAACCTTTCTAATTTTTTGAATGATTTAGAGGGGCCCGAAATACCTTGGAGAAAGCTTCAAGCTTTTCCTCACTGTTATTGTCATTTGTCTATAGGGTCTTAACCTCAAATAGACCTAATCCCCCACGCTATATTCCCTCTCTGTTCTCTTTTTATCTGCGTATAACTTCATTCTCGTTTGAGCTTCTTGCAGGTTTTTCCATGCCAAGTTAAGGATGCAATCTTGACTTTTCATTTCGTCTTCAACTGCTTGTACTGTTGTGGTCCCAAGCTCATATGGGAGGAGCCATGGTGGCTCTTGTCCGTATACTAACTCAAAGGGGGTAAACCCTGTGGAGCAGTGCTCTGAAGTATTATATGTTCATTTGGCTAAAGGTAGCCAACTGACCCAATCTTTGGGTCTATCACTGGTAAAACACCTGAGATACCCTTCTAACCATTTATTTGTTATCTTTGTCTGCCCATCCATTTGAGGATGATAGGTTGAAATCATTAACAACTTGGTTCCACTTAAATGGAAGATTTTTTTTCAAAAATTGCTTGTGAATATTGTATCTCGATTATTGACTATACTATGTGGTATGTCGTGTAATTTGAATATGTTTTTCATGAATGCCTTTGCTACTATTGCTGTTGTATATGGATGTGTCATTGGTATGAAATTATTGTACTTGGCCGAACTTGTCTACTATCACTATGATTACATTATATCCTTTGGACAAAGGTAACCCCTTTATGAAGTCCATACTAGTATCTACCCATACTTTACTTGGTATTGGTAGAGGTTGCAAAGCCCCGGCTGGTTTGAGGTTTTTTGTTTTGTTTCTTTGGCATACCTCGTATTCTCTAATGAATTTTCTGATGTCCTTTCTCAAGCCATGCCAAAAGAATTCCCTCTTGAGCCTGGAATGAGTCTTCTATGAACTAGTATGCTCTTACATAGGGCTGCTATAAAATTGTTGCATGACTTGCTCATGCTGCACCTTTAAGGTTCTTAAGTGTACCCTTCCTTTGTAGAATAAGAACCCCCATCTAACCTGGTACTTGAGGGGATCAAGATCACCTTGATGGTAGTGGTTGAGTAATTGTTGCAACTAGGGATTTTGGTGATATACTTGATGGAGCTCTTCCCATCAATTAACTGTAACCATGTTGATAGCCTTGGCTTCTCCATAATTAGTCATAGTCTCCTCCAGTTCTAAACTGTTCTTATGGTCCGGTAACCTGGAAAGAGCATCTGCTACCTTATTTCCTTTGCCACTATAATATTCCACACTAAAATCAAAGCCTAACAGCTTTGTTATCCACTTTTGTTGAAAAGGTGTTCCAACCTTTTGCTCTAAAAGATGCTTCAGAGCTAGGTCAGTCCATACTTTAAATATGAGCCCCGGCAGATAATGTCTCATTTCTGAATTGCTAACACAAGAGCCAAAAAATCTTTTTTATAAGTGGATAATAACAAATATTTACCTTTTAATACTTGGCTTAAATAAGCTAGAGGCCTCCCTTCCTGTATTAAAACAGCTCCTAACCCATTTCCAGAAGCATCACATTCTACCATGAATATTTTGGAAAAATCTGGTAAAACATTGATTAATAAGTATAAAAACAACCCTTATCTTATGTACATGTTAATGAAATAAATTTTTATCAATCTATCTTTATAAAAAAAAAACTAGATAAAAAAAGATTTATGGGTATAAATTTTCAGGAAAACAAGCACGTCTTAGTGAAGGTGTTCTACTGCCAAGCCCCAAGCATGCTGGGTTTGGCGCTGGTCAAGCCCTGGTATGCTAGGCTTGGTAGTGTGCTGAGCCCCGGGCACGTTGGCTCTAATACTGACCAAACCTAGAGATGATTGGGCTTGGTAGTGTGCCAAGTCTTGGGAATATTAGGTTTGACAATATGTCAAGCCTTGGGCCTGTTGGGTCTGGCTCTAGCCAAACCCAAACACAGTTGGGCTTAGTGGTGTGTCAAACCCCGACACGCTAGGTTTGGCACAGGCCAAACCCCAATGTGATTAGGCTTGGCAATGTGCCAAGTTCAAGATAACGTGGATTTGGCAAACATGACAGACTCAAGGTACTTAGACATGGCCATCTATCAAGTCCAAGGTAAAGTAAGTCTAGCAAACATGTCAGACCCAAGGCACAAGGACTTGGCAGTCCGCCAATTCCATTGCAATTAGACTTGACAGTTAGCCAAGTTCAAGATGACGTGGGCCTGACAGGCATGTCAAATCCAAGGCACAAGGACTTGGCAGTCCGTCAAGTCCATTGCACTTGGACTTAATAGTCAGTCAAGTCCAAGATAACATAAATCTAGCAAACATGTCAAACTCGAGGTACTTAAACTTGACAGTCTGACAAGTCCAAGGTAACGATCATCCTCCCTTGGTACGCTCAATAGAATGACCATCCTACACGGGACACATCCAAAGAGATGACCCTCCTCTCTTGGGTCTAACTTAGGGTAAGAGCTCAACTTCTATGGGCTCAGTTACATTTAACATCTTGGACCTTAATCTTCCTATACCTTTTAGGTTTATAAAATTCATTTAAGGACCCATCATATTTCAATCAAGCATTAATATAGATGTAAGGGATATTTATACCTCATTAAATGCTATCATGGTAAAATTACACTTCATACCTATTTTTTTACAAAAAAGACAAGACTCATGGGCTATAAATACACCATAAAATATTCAAATCAATTATTCACAATCTTTATTATTTACTGTATATATATATTTTCAAAGCATTTTTTTCTAGAATATTCTTACATTTTCTATCTCTAAAAAGATACTTATTTAAGTATCGAAGAGTCCTCATCTCCACTAAAAAGGACCTTTACAGGCATTAGTCACAAGCCACCTGGCCTATTAAGCACCAAGTATATGTTATCAAACACCTTAGCAAAGTTGAGAGAGAAGCATGCAAAGCTCAAGGCAGAACAAAAGTCCGAAAAAAATTGAAGTAATCAAACGCAACCTGGCAGACATAAATGAAAAGAATTCAATGCTAAAAAAAAGCACATTCCATCTGAACCCTCAACAAACGCTACTTGTTGGTGCAGTGCATCAATGTTCATTCAATGGACAATGACAATTATACATGAAAAAACAAACAAAAAAAAAAGATAAAAAGTCCAACTTGATAAATCAGAGAGCAGCCGCCCTGTGAATTCCCTTCTTTTTCTTATTATCAAACGTTACAGAGTGGTTCTCTTATATAGAGAAACCCTTCCCAAGATAACTCTCTAGGTAAGTAACATTAATCCCATATATATCGGGATATATACAATTACAGAATATTAAAATATAATTCCTATATTGGATTCTACAGCTCACGCTAACATTAATTCTTAAACTGTACAGCTCACGCTAACACTCCCCCTCAAGTTGGTGCAAAGATATCTTCTATGCCCAACTTGTTAAGTGAGTCACGAAAGTTTTTGTTGGAAACAACCTTTGTGAGCATATCAGCAAGTTGGTCTTCTGATCTAACAAAAGGAAAGCAAATCACTCCTTCTTCAAGATTCTGTTTAATGAAATGTCGGTCTATTTCGATATGTTTTGTCCGGTCATGCTGAATTGGATTTTGAGAAATCGCAATTGCAGCTTTATTATCGCAGTACAGGTTCATTCCTGACTTAGGAGTGAAACCAATTTCAGAGAGTAGTCTTCTAATCTAAAGAAGTTCGTAAAGGCCTTTAACCATTCCTCTGAACTCAGCCTCAGCACTCAACAAGGCTACCACTTTCTGTTTTTTACTCCTCCATGTAACCAAGTTACCACCGACGAAAGTGAAGTAGCCAGATGTAGATTTTCTATCAAACAAATTTCCTGCCCAGTCAGCATCCGTGTAACCTTCAATATCCAAATGACCATTCTTCGAGAACATAAGTCCTCTTCCTGGAGCGGATTTTAGGTACTGAAGTATTCGACCAACTGCATCCATGTGATCCTTGCTAGGACAATGCATGAATTGACTAACTAGGCTGACAGCGTAAGAAATATCTGGACGAGTATGAGATAAGTAAATCAGTTTACCTACCAATCGTTGATACCTGTCTTTATCAGCTGGTTCCTGATCAGGATACAATCCAAGTTTTTGATTCTGAACGGTTGGAGTGTCTGCCGGTTTGCAGTCAAGCATTCCTACTTCAGTCAGTAGGTCCAATACATACTTTCTTTGTGAGAGAAAAATTCCCCGCTTTGATCTAGCCACTTCAATCCCTAAGAAGTACTTAAGTCCACCTAAGTTCTTCATTTCAAATTCGGTAAATAGCTGCTCTTGCAATCTTTTAATTTCTTCTTCATCATCTCCTATAATGATCATATCATCTACATAAATTATCAGGACAGTTACCTTTCCTTGTTACTTCTTCAGGAAGAGGGTATGATCTGAGTTGCTCTGTTGAAAACCATACTTTCTCATAGCCATGCTAAATCGACCAAACCATGCGCGTGGTGACTGCTTTAATCCATATAAAGCCCGTTGTAATCTGCAGACAGTTCCGGGTTTGGTTGAAGTATATCCTGGTGGGATATCCATATACAGTTCCTCCTCAAGGTCTCCATGAAGGAAGGCATTTTTCACATCAAATTGGTGTAGTGGCCAATCTAAATTTGCAGCCAAGGATAACAAAACTTTGACTGTGTTCAGTTTTGTTACTGGAGAAAACATCTCCTGATAATCTATCTCATAAGTCTGTGTGTACCCCTTCGCTACCAATCTTGCCTTGTGTCGCTCAATGGATCCATCTGCTTTATATTTGGTGGAGAATACCCACTTACACCCAACGGTTTTCTTCCCTTGTGGTAATGTGACAATGTCCCATGTTCTGTTCTTTTCTAGGGCTACCATTTCTTCTTGGATTGCTTGGGACCATTTGGGATCTGCTAATGCTTCATGAATTCCATAAGGGATATGGCAGGAGGACAACTTGTATGCAAAGGCCTTGAGAAGCATAGGCAGTTTTTGTGTGGATACATAATTGGAGACGGGGTACTTTGATTTCTTTCCTGCAATATCTGGTGAGTACCGGGCTGGAGGCTTACCTCTGTTCTGCCTGAAAGGTAAGTGATAGCTAGCGGAAGAATTCAAAATATTACTGGTGGATGGTGTAGGAGAAATTACCTCAGGAATATCCTCATGCAAAGGAGTTTCATTGTCGGGTACTTCAAGAGAGGGGGTTTTACTCATTCTGTCGGGTGCAGTTTGTTGGTCCTCCTCATCAACTGTCTTACTGTTATTAATGCACTCTGTCTCTGCAACATCTTCAGCTACCATGTTTGGAACCGTGGCTATATTCTCAGCAGCCTCAGTTGGACCCGTGGATATACTCTCAGCAGCTTCAGTCTCAGCTGGGGTTGAAACCGTTACCATATTCTCAGCAGCTTCAGTTAGAACCGTGACCATACTCTCATCAGCTTCAGTGTTCCACCACTTCTTCTCTTCATCCCACGTCTCCCCTTGGAGAGGAGAAGTTGATGTCGTGGATGAGTAAAAATATTCTGACTCTAGGAAAGTAACATCCATTGTAGTATAGAGTCGTTTGGTTTTAGGATCATAGCAGCGGAATCCCTTCTTATTCGAGCCATACCCAAGAAACATACAACGAACAGCACACGGTTCAAGTTTTGTTCGTTGATGTTTATGTATATGAACAAATGTCACGCAGCCGAACACACGCGGTGGAAGTAACAGTATAGATGGTAGAGTAACATGTCGTGACAAAACCTGTAGAGGAGTCTTGAAGTCCAAGGTTTTTGAAGGCATTCGATTCAATAAATAGACAGCAGTAGTAACACTATCATCCCAATGTCTACTAGGCACCTGTGCTCCAAATAATAATGCCCGTGCAGTTTCTAGAATATGTCGGTTTTTCCGTTCTGCCACTCCATTTTGTTGTGGAGTTTGACTACAGGATAATTCATGGAGAATACTGTTCCTGTGAAAAAATGCTGAAAAGTTATTATTCACATATTCTCCCCCATTATCCGATCGAAGAATCCGGATGTTTGCTGAAAATTGATTATGAACCATAGCGTGAAACATACGAAACACATCAAAAACTTCATCTTTGCGCTTCAGTAAATAGAGCCATGTCATCCTAGTACAATCATCCACGAAGGTAACAAACCAACGTATGCCAGAGACAGTGGTAATGGGAGATGGTCCCCAAACATCAGAGTGAACCAAGGCAAAAGGAGTATCACTTTTATTCAAGCTAATCGGAAAGGATACACGATGACTCTTGGCAAGGATGCAAGTTTCACATTTAAAGTCTGAATAATTCAAATTCAAAAACAATTTCGGAAATAAATACTTCATGTAGCTAAAAGATGGATGTCCCAATCGATAATGCCATAGCCAAATCTGGTTTTCTTTTGTCAGTAAAGATCGACTCACGGTGTTGACTCTACTGGAATTAAAGTCATCCATGTAGTATAACCCCTCTCTCTTAGTACCACGCCCAATGATCTCCTCCGTGAGAATATCCTGAAAAAGGCAAAATTTTGGATACATTAGTGCTACACAGTTTAGGTCTTCGGTAACTTGGCTCACAGATAACAATTTATTTGATAGAGAAGGCACTAATAAAGTATTGGTTAATGATATGGAGGGTGATATGTGCACTGTTCCAGCTCCTGTGACAGGGTAGACAACCCCATTGGCATTGGTTATACCAGTTCGCCTTGGTTCTGTAGTATTAGCAAAGTCTCCTGAACAAAAAGTCATGTGATCCGTTGCACCAGAGTCCACTATCCAGTCGGTTTTAGTTCCTGTATTACCTTGATCCTTAGGCAGAATTATGGCATCGTCTCCAGATTCTACAAGTGGAGCTAACGATAATTGTGGCTTATTGTCTGCCAAAGATGCTTGTCCTGTGTCCCCAGCAACAACCCTCTGCTTCCGTGTTTTTAATTCATTCCACCATTCTGGATAGCCATGCAGTTTGAAGCAAGTGTCCCGTGTATGCTTTATGTTTCCACAATGAGAACAGCCACTGCTTTCACTCTCCACCTGTCCTTTAGTCTTTGCTAGGTGATAAATGTTACGCCCTCCTGATGAAGACGTCCCTGATCTGGTTATTTGGAGTGCTTGCTGTCGAGGTAAGTAGGCTTTCCCTCCCCTAGAAACCATTGCTGCAGCAGGAGAATTTCCATTATTAGTGAGCATAACCGTCTGTCTAATAGCTTCCCTTCGAACATAGGCATAAGCTTGTTCAACCGTTGGGAAGGGTTTCAGTTAGAGTACATCACTACGTATATTGTCCAGCCTATCATCTAGTCCATCCAAAAAAGTATACACTCGATCCTCTTGAAGCAAAGCATTATACTTTTGAATATCAACAGCACATTCCATAGGATTTGGTCTACGGAAATCAATTTCCCTCCATAAGCCTTGGAGGCAATTGTAGTATGTTTCAATGGACTCTCCTGATTGTTTCATTCGTGTTACTCGTTGCTTCAAATCATACACCTGAGAAGTATCGGATCCATCAAAGTAAGTAGTGGCGATCGAGTCCCATACCTGTTTGGCCGTGGAAAATCGGATAAAGTTTCCTATGAGAGACGGCTCCATTGAGTTAATAAGCCATCCCGTAACAATAGAGTTTTTTGTTCTCCATCTCCTGAAGTGGGGATCATTCAGTTCTGGTTGTGGAAGGTCACCATTTATGTATCCCAACTTGTCTTTTCCTGAGATATACATCTCCATAATTTGGGACCATAAAGCATAGTTGGTACCATCAAGTTTGATACCAATCGGTACAACAACAGTATCATAGATTACTGATGGGGTCTAGGTCTGGTTTTGGGTTACAATTTGAGCCATTCTCGTCGTGAGATCATCAAGATTTGTAGTTGTATTCGGTTGTTCTTGTTCAATCAAGTCGATTGGTGTGGCCATGCTTTATTTTCCTTAGGCTGTTTGCTAGATCTTCAAGAAACAAAGAATGGAACATAGCTCTGATACCATGATAAATCAGAGAGCAGCCGCCCTGTGAATTCCCTTCTTTTTCTTATTATCAAACGTTACAGAGTGGTTCTCTTATATAGAGAAACCCTTCCCAAGATAACTCTCTAGGTAAGTAACATTAATCCCATATATATCGGGATATATACAATTACAGAATATTAAAATATAATTCCTATATTGGATTCTACAGCTCACGCTAACATTAATTCCTAAACTGTACAGCTCACGCTAACACAACTCACCTCAACAGAAGCCAAAAAAACATACCAACAAAGGCGCAAAGATAGCTAGTGTCCTTGGAAAGCCATTACAGAGTGACAAGTTTACAGCCACTATGGAGTGGCTATCTTTTGCTAGAGTCTTGATTGAGCTTGATTTAATGGATGAACTGCCTAGTTCTATCCCTATTTGTCTTCCTAACGACACTACTCTACATCAATCTGTTGTATATGAAAGTTTGCCGAGATTTTGCAAACATTGCCAGGTTCTTGGTCACTCTATTGGAGCATGTACTAAATCCTCTACACTTGTTGATCCTGATAAAGAGGGCTCCGAAGATATGGCTGCCCCTCTTTCTGGCCCTCCTCAGGTGCATCGAGTTACTGCTTTTCAGCGTTTGGGGAAAACTGTGCACACTCATAAGGGGCACGCCAAGGGACAAACAGAGGCTGCACACTCCAACAAGGGGAATGACAAAGGGCAAACAGAGGTTGTACACAATAATAAGGAGAATGATAAAGGGAAAACAGTTGTTGAGAATACCTGTTTGGACCCCATGCATGTGGAAGCAGATGAATGGGAGGTTGTGAGATGGAAGCACAGCAAAACAATTCAAACCCACAAAGGCAACAATGTGCATTTTGTGGAGTTACATGCAGGGATTTCTGCCGAAGTCTCTACTAAAAGTGGAGGACGTAAGCATGCCAACAAAGCCCAAGGAAGTGGTAGGGGTCCACCTGCCACTCCTGCCAAAGGATGATTATCCATTGCTGGAATATTAGAGGGCTCAATAGCCCTCTGAAGCAGCATGAGGTTGTTAGCCTCATGAAAAAAAAGAAGATTGATGTTTGTTACCTTTTAGAGACCAAGCTATCCTCTTCCAGAGTTGGTCTCATGCATAGATTTAGACTGAAATCCTGGAAGTGTATCAGTAACAGTGAGGTGGCCTCCACTGCCCGAATTGTTCTTTTTTGGAACCCCAGCTCTGTAAATGTTGTTTTGTTTAACTTTTCTGCTCAAGTACTACATGTTCTTATTACTTGTTTGGAAAGTCATTACAGTTTCACAGCTTCTTTTGTTTATGGTTTCAACACTATCTCTCTTCGGAGATCCCTATGGGATGACCTGCGGAGGTGGAGTCCTAACTCTCCATGGCTGGTTCTTGGTGATTTTAATTTGGTGCTTTCTCAGGAGGATAAACACAATGGAGCTCCTGTTTCCAAATATGAGGTTACAGACTTTAGGGATTGTTGCTCAGACCTGGGGCTTGCAGATTTAAACTCGACTGGCTGCCTATTCACCTGGTCAAATGGACATGTGTGGAGCAGAATTGATAGAGTTATGGTAAACACTCATTGGTCCACTTTGCAGAAGCAGGCTCACGTGCATTTTGATACCCCTGGGGCTTTCTCGGACCACTCCCCTTCCTCTGTTCAGCTGGGTCCACGGCAGCTTTGCAGGAACAGGAACTTCAAATTTTTTAACATGTGGGCTGATCACTCTCAATTCTTGGATTTGACTGCGCAATGCTGGAATACTCCTGTTTATGGTTCATATATGTTCACTTTGTGTCGGAAGCTGAAACTGTTGAAAAGGCCTTTGAAGAATCTCAACAAACTTCATTATAGTCACATCTCTCAACGAGTTACCAGGGCAGAGGAAGAACTAGCTAGCCTTCAATCCCTTTTGCACCAAGACCGTGATAACATCCATCTTCTATCTCAGGACAAGCATCTCAGATCACAACTTTTGCACCTTAAGTCGGCAGAGCAGAGTTACTATGGGCAGAAACTCAAATTTACTTTCTTAAAGGAAGCGGACAAAGGCACTCGTTTCTTCCACGTTTTGCTGAGCCAAAAGCATAGGAGAAATCATATTCCAGCAATCCAGGTTCCCTCTGGCATGTATACTTCTTCGGTTGATGAGGTGGGGCATGAGTTCGTCCGATACTATAGAAGTCTCCTCGGCTCTACAAAACAAACTATCCCCATCAATGAGGATGTCATCCATTGTGGCCCCTGCCTTGATGCTGCTTCTCATGATTTTCTTTTGGGACCAGTAACAGATGACCTCATCCAGCAAACACTTTTCAGCATTGGCAACGAGAAGGCCCCAGGGCCAGATGGATACTCATCCCTGTTCTTCAAGAAAGCATGGAGTATAGTTGGCGGTGAATTATGTGCTGCAGTCAAGGATTTCTTTGCTTCTGGAGAGTTGCTCAAGCAGGTCAACCATTCGATCATTGCCCTTGTTCCAAAATCATCCAATGCCAACTTGGCTGCTGATTTTCGGCCGATCTCTTGTTGCAATGTTATTTATAAGGTTATTTCCAAGATTCTTGCGGGGAGAATAGCACATGTTCTTCAGGATCTCATCAGCCCTGCCCAGAATGCTTTTCTAGGAGGAAGGAATATGGCTGACAATATCCACCTCATGCAGGAGCTTCTACGTCATTATGGGAGGAAGAGGGCATCCCCTAGATGTATTATCAAGATTGATTTCAGGAAAGCTTTTGACTCTATTCAGTGGTCTTTCTTGCAACAAGTCTTGCTATCCTTGGGTTTCCCTCCTCTTTTTGTCCGGCTTATTATGCAATGTGTTGAGACTGCTTCCTTTTCTGTTGCTGTTAATGGGAATTTATATGGTTTCTTCAAAGGGCAATGTGGAGTTCGTCAAGGAGATCCCCTTTCCCCTTATCTTTTTCTTGCTTGTATGGAATACTTTTCTAGAATGCTTAACCAGAGTACGCAGCACACTGATTTCAATTTCCACCCCAAGTGTAGTGCTCTAGGGGTCAGCCACTTAGCTTTTGCAGATGATGTCCTATTACTCTGTCGGTGTGATATGCAGTCAGTTAGCATTTTAAACCAGCAGCTTCTTGCTTTTGGACGGATGTCAGGTCTTGTTATTAATGCTGCGAAGTCCTCTATATACTTTGGTGGAGTGGGGGAAAGTGTTAAGCTTGCCATCTTGCGCCTCACTGGTTTTTTAGAAGGGAGTTTTCCTTTCCGTTATCTAGGAGTCCCTCTAAGTCCTCACAGATTATTGGCTAGTCAATTCTCCCCTCTCCTTCAGAAATTGGAATCTTCTATTCAGAGCTGGATGGGGAAACTCCTCTCCTATGTTGGTCGCCTTGAGCTCATTAGATCAGTACTGCATGGCATGGTTCAATTCTGGCTCAGAATTTTTCCGATTCCAGGTATAGTTATTACCAAGATCAATAGCATCTGTCGTAGCTTTCTCTGGTCTGGGAACTCTTGTTCGCCTCACTCTGCTCTTGTCTCCTGGCAAAAGGTTTGTCTTCCCAAACAGGAAGGAGGCTTGGCTCTCCTAGATATCAGGGCTCGTAACAAAGGTTTTTTGGTCAAACAGCTATGGAACTTTCACCTT
>Ga0325411_1000277_pt1 | contig 52314 bp, 30 predicted proteins | sample PopdelMetagenome_13_FD_206181 | JGI IMG/M metagenome (GOLD analysis project Ga0325411, IMG submission 206181) | Populus deltoides microbial communities from Bellville, Georgia, United States - Xylem-PdIQD-R4 | ecosystem: Host-associated > Plants > Phyllosphere > Stem > Wood/Secondary xylem... | reverse complement strand
AAAATCAAAGAGGAGAAATGCAGAGAGCAAAGGGAGGAGGGGCAACTGAATGTTACTTTAGGTTTAGGGTTAGAAAAAACATCATATTTATACTTGTTTTTTTTAAGTGCTGACCTGGTTGAACCGGTTCAGTTTGGTTCAATCGGTTTCAGACTTTGGAAACCAAAACTGAACCAAACCTGAACTTTTTTGTGATTTTTTAATCGATTAATTCGGTTTTTTTTCGGTTCAGTTTTTTCGGTTATTTTTTTCTGGTTTTCTCAGTTTAATCGATTTATCAGTTTTTTTACTCACCCCTAGCTAAGAGTTGTTCCTTTTATTTAGTGCATGTTTTAAATTGTGATACATAATGTTTTTCAAAAGTGTTTTTCACTTGAAAATGCATCAAAAGGATTTTTTTAATTTTTTTTAACATTAATGCATTAAAATCATCTAAAAACATAAAAAAACAATAATTTGATACTTTTTCAAGACAAACATACTTTTAAAAAACATATAAAAATAGAAGCTATCGCACTTTTAAATAAGACCTTAATGTAGGTATTGTTCTTGGATTTGATTAGGGTTGCCCCCATCTAACAAAGGTATGATAATGTGCATAAGGTCCCACACATACTCACGAGTTGGGTGTTCCCCTCAAGAGGTCCTATATATCTTGATTATGGACATTCTCATTCATAGGTATGGTCTATATGGTAGGCCTTAGGCCCTCTAGTTATGTAGTGGAGCTAATAATTCATCTTATGTATATGTTATTAGGCAAAAACCCACCTCTATCAATAATCATTTTTCCACATCTCTAATACCAATAGGAGCTTTTTGTTTTTTTAATAGTGATCAAGTAGATGCGTATGTGTTTTTCTCTCGATTTAATGATTTTAAATATTACAACTATCAATTAAAGAGATTTATTTCATGTAAATGTATTGTATCAAAATAAGATAAAATCCTTAAAATTGCCTCAAAATAGATTAATTTCGATCTTAAAATTATTAGTTTGAGGGATTTATTTTCTTAAAATTACCCCAAAGAGTTGCCTTTATTCTTTAAGAACATTTTAAAAGAGTTTGAATATTGTCGTAATAGACATCTCATCAAGCTATATGTAAAAAAGATTTTAAATAAATAAATAAATAAATAAAAAGTATCCATCTAGTTTTATAGTAATTATAAATTCCAACTGGTCTTTTAGAGATTATAGGTAATGGGTTGGTTATGATACTAAAGAAAAGATGAAAATTACCCTTAAACATTGTATCTAAGATAAATTGCTTCATGTTTATAGTTTATGATAAAAGATACCTATAATGTTTCCATGCTAAATATTTGTCTAAACTAATTATGTGTTTTTGTTTTTACATCTAATCAAATAATTTTTATGACCTAAAACAATGATATAGGAACTTGACCGAACAATAAGATCTAGTCCTCACTTTTAGAATACAGGTGTTGGATCCGAAAGGATGATAAATAATAAATTAACTTTAAACTCATTTTCCTTGATTATGCCTAAAATAGACTTGAAATACTCTACTAACTCAATGGGTATTTATGGAGTTACATTCACATAATCCAAGTCGGTTCGCAATGGTAGGGTGGGATGTATAGCATGACATGTGAAAAAAATAACCAAGTAATATTTTTAAGAAAGTGTATGTATTATTTTATGAAAATAGCAAAGTCTTAATTTCTAGATAGCAGAACTCTTTAAAAGGATAAAAAAACAAAACAAGATTTGTTTATTTTTCTGAAAAAGCACCACGATCTCAACTTCTCAGGGGCAGAAACTTTTTAAAGGTTTTATTGTATTCGGGTCAATTTTTTGTTTTTGTTTTTTTAAAACTCTTATTTATAATTTTTTAAAACAACAATGCATTGTTTTAACCATGAAACTGACTTCTCCATGACATAATCCTTTTAAGGATTTTACTAGTCGATGATGATCATCACACAAAGATAAAATAAAAATTTATATAATCACACTATTTTAAAAATTAAAGCACAAACCCGCAATTCACAAACAAATACATTCTCACATGTAAATCAACCAAATACTATAAATTAGAGTTTTTAAATCCAGCCCGGGACCCGGCCTAAAGTCTGGGTTCCGGGTTTTGACCGGGTCGTCAGGGTCAATTTCATTTTTTTTTAAAAAATCAAAACGACGTCGTTTTAGTAAAAAAAACAAAATTCAACAGGTTGTAACCGAGTTTTTGACCCAGTCTTGTCGGGTCACTCTGGGTTTTGACTTCCTTTGTTTTTTTTAAACCTGGCCTGGCTCCAGCCCCGGATCGGCCGAGTCATTCCGGGTTCTGACTTTCTCTGTTTTTTTAAACCCGGCCCAACTCCAGCCCTGGATCGGTCGGGTCTTGGGTCGATTTACCGGATCTGGCCGGATTTCAAAACTATGCTATAAACAAATCAATATGGGAAAATATAATACAACATAAGACATCAAATACATATGGAAATTAATGAAACAAATGAATGAATGCATGGGGATTCGAATTTGACCTCTCAGAAGGACATCAAATACATATTATTTTTTTGTATTAAAATAATATTAAATCTTTGTATTATTTTTTTCCTGAATCAGGATCTCTCTATGATTTTTAAATTTTGCTTAATTCTCTTATTTATTTTGTTTTATTTTTTTTATCTTTTTTTATATGTTTTAGTCCCTGGTTTTTTTTATTTCTTGTCTTTAATTTCATTCCCTAAATTTCATTTATTTTTATTAATTTTTTATTTTGAAATAAAATAAATGAAAGAGCGTAAAATTACAAATAATGAAAATTGACTAAATCTTATTAAAATATATTTTGAAAAACTTTACATTTTTTGAAAACACACGAAAAAGATTGGGATAAAAAAATGGGTTATGAAAAATGAATAAGATTAATTTGTTTAAAATCTCATAAAAAAACAACTTAGTCTCAATAACAGATCTGAAGAACACCCCTAGGATAAAACGATAAATATTATAACCCATCAAGTGGCACGAGATAGGCACGTGAGGAGAGTGTTTTGAAGTGGGTGAGGAAGCAGATGGACAGGCGGCAAAGGCAGACAAGGAAACAAAACGTGCCACCGCAAGAGGGGCAAGAGTACAGAAAACTGAAGGGCCTACCATATTAACGAGAGTGGGTTCGCAACCGTGTGACGGTCCCTGCCAGCCAGCTCCAAAGAGCCACGAGTCAAATTAAAATGGGACTCTCTCAATTTGACTTTCGTTGCCAACAGCACGAGGGCTTGGCACAGTACTTTCTTAATGGTTAAGGCTGCTTTGACCCCTCCCAACTTCCACTTGGCATGATGTGATCGGTTTATAACAATATTTTAAGACCGCCCTTTAACGGCCTGAGCCCCGGACACGTTTTTATATTGGTCGAGAAATAACTATTTTAATTTAATAATTTAAATTTTTATATGGATTTTAAGATATGATTTATATTATTTTTTAATATATTTTTTTAAATAAAAATTTTTTAACTTGAAACTTGTACAGGTCTATATTATCTTATACTTAATTTTTATCAAATAAATAAAAATAGTAAAATTCGAACTCGTGATCGCTTGGTCATCAAATCTATAATATCTTTTTAAAAAACTATATCAATTCAAAAATTTAATTTATTAAATAAAATATTAAGATATAATTTATATTATTTTTTAAAAAAATATATTTTTTTTTCTTTCGTTCTTGGATCATCTTTGACATTAACTGCACCACTCACTTCCATCGGAGGCGTTTTTATCAAATATTATATTTAGAGATTTTGATCATCATGGAATTCTTATTTTCATGTTCTGGATCGAGATTTTAATCATCAATATAAGCTGAATCTTTTTTTTTTAAAAGAAACATTGCTCATCGGTGATGACAAAACAGTGTGTAATGACTATCAAACTAATCCTTCAAATTTGTATCATGTTCTAATTGAAAGCAAAAGTTTTGTTAAAATTCCTTTTTTCCTTAATAAAAAAAAATTCATATTAATTATTTTTGTTTTTGTTTTCTATTTTTATAAAATAAGAGAAAAATAAATTGAAAATGAATATAAAATTGAGGGACGGACCAAGTTATAAATGTATTTTAATTTAAGATACAGAGATTAAATATATAGTTTTTAAAACTAGTTAATTAATTTTGTTAATCTAGAGGAACAAAGTTGAAGCCAAAATTGATTTCTGACCCTGTGTAATAGCGTCAAATAAATTTACTAACCATGAATATTACCAAAAGACTCAAATACAATATATATTTGTATGTGCAATTCTGCGAATTAAATTAAGAAATTACAATTAAACAATATTATACACCAACTTTTAGTTGCTCATCTATGTTTGATCCAAAGTCAGAATACCCCAAACGCAGCTCTTAAGCAAGAAAAAAAACTGATGGTTTCATAATGTGAGTAAAACTATTTATAAGTGAAATTGTAAATCAAAATTGAAAAGCTGAGTAAAAACAAGGAAAAATATTCATATTGGTTAAAGTCACTTACACCTTGTTTATGTGCTGATTTTTTTTTCCTTTAGAAAAGTAGTTTAAATGGAAAGTAAATTTTTGAAAAGTATTTTTTATGTTAATTTGTCATGATCGTGAAAAATGATTTTCGAGAAAATACTCTTCAATGTTTAATGAAAAATTAGTTGGAATTTTTTTTTGATTTTTGGACATATCAAAGAAAATAAGTTGAAAAATATTATATTTTGATTTATTAAATTGTTTTTTAATAGTAGAAGTTTTATTCTTTTCAAATATTATTTGGTGTTTGAAGAACATTGAAAATAATTTTTTTTTCCTATGGTATCCTAATTTTATAACACAATTTATATGATTTAAAATGTATTGTTATTATATAATAAAACATTTTTTGTATTTGAATGTATTTTATAGCAATATTATCTAAATTAAAATATTATATGCACTAATATATCAAATTAATATGCTTTTATATTGCATATTAATAGATCCTAATATATTATTTCCTATATAAATATATTAGCAATTTATTATTTTCTAATAATATTATATTTTAAAATATATTTTAATAAATTATTGTTTATATATAAATAATAAAGTATTGCACCATTTTAATTTTTGGGTCCTTTATGGAAAATGTTTTCTGCTTTTTTAAATAAATTTTTTTTCCTTCTAAAATTTATGTTTTTCTTTAATAAAAAAGGGAGTTTCATTGATCAATTTTCCACAATATAGTCAAATATAAAAAAAAAATCAAGGAAATACTTTTCAAAAAAACACTTTTAAGGAAACATACAAGCTACTGTCCTCTTGTTGTCCAGGCTTTATGTATATAGATAACTTTTCTTTTCATTAAAGAGATCGATTTTCTTACGGTTATTTTTATTATTAGCATATTTTTTTAAAAAATATTTTCAAAATAATATAGATAAAAAAATAATAAAATAATATAATTTATAACTTTATATATGTCATGATTGAAAAACGCTATATTTATAGCTTATCACTGTTCAAAATAGTGACATCTAATAAAAATATTAAATGAGCAGAAAAGAGAAAAGAGAGAAAAAAAATCATTGAGATACACTGAAACTTCAATTATGATATTATCAGTACCATAAAAAAATATTAATAAAACGAATCTAACAACACAAAAAAAATCATCAATAATTACTTAAGTGGACCACATAAAACGAATCTAACAATACAAAAAAAATCATCAATAATTACTCAAGTGGGTCATATTCACTGTTCAAATGTGGCAGATGATTCATTTGTTTTTAGTGATAAGTGTGACATACTTGAATTACCGTTGGTGACTTTAGTAGGTCACATTTATTGTCCAAATATAACAAATAATTCATTTGTTTTTAGTGATAAGTGTGACATATTTGGATTATTATTTGTGATTTTTTTTGTATTATTTAATTTGCCTCATCGATATCTTTTTTATGATACTAATAATACCCTAATCAAAATTTCAATTACAAACTATGCTATTTAATAATTTTTTTTAAACTGTGCTATTCATCAATATTTTTAATTTACTTATCTATTTTTTTTTGAAAAAAACCTTTTTCTTACTAGCATTTCATATATGTTTATTCTTTGAGTGAATAGCTAACAAACCTTCTCAATATTTTAATCTATAGATTTGTATCTCACAAAAGTTTTACTAATATTCTTCCTTGAGTAATTATATACCAAAACAAATAATTTTATGTCCTGATTTAGATTAGCAATGGATAATAACAAAATTAAATAACTGTCTTTTTCATCCAAAAAAATAAAAAAAGAAGGAAAGCAGCAATATACCCAAAACGCAAAATTAATATAAAAGATAGAATCCAACATAAATCTTGTGAATAGCAGCTAAAAGCCACCTCCCAAAAGTGAAAATGGATAAGACGGTCGTGGCCTATCCTCCACTCCCGCCGCCATTTCTCCAAAATAGTTCATGTGGTCACCCCAATCACCACCATATCCTATCACAGTACTATTCCCTTGCGGCAACACTGCCACCGTTGCCCCAATCCCTGCACCCATTGAGCCTGTTGTAAATGGACTAGGTCCTGCCACGGCAAGACCATAGTTTACTTGATCTAACCATCCTATAGCGTTAATATCTGACTCATCAGGTGAGGGTGAAGATTGACAAAATTTATCTAAATTAAAAACAGTTTCTGGTGAAGATATTACCCCTATAGAACCCTCTTCATGAACCACTTCAGACTTTATTATTGTTGAAGTACTTGAAATTGCCATGCCAGAAGGTGATGTCGCCGAAGAAGATATCATCAAACGTTGTTTCTTGTCTTTTATCTGCCTTGTACGTTCCTTTTCAAGAATCATACGAGGAAGGAGATCCGGGTCTTCAACAACTTTATAGATAAAAGCCATCATTTGTTGTGGACGTCTTTCCGTCGCCTCTAAACGCTTGTTCATGCCTTCAAGTTCTTGCTCTAAGGCCTTCTGTTCTTGCTTTAACCTTGCTATCTCCATAATTATATCTTCATCATCGAAGTCTTCACCTTTTATACTTACTTGCATATATGATGACCCTTTATTATTAGAACTATGCTTCCTGCGAACTATATTCTTCAGCAATTGCTTTTGCCCTCTAAGAAACCATTCGTTTGCAAATTCCCATCTATCTGGATCGACTTTTCTAAAACCCTGGCAATCATGAAACAAAGAACTGTAACATTAATTGATCGATCAATAACAGCAGTACTGCTCTACACATATAAATATATTACACAGCAAGATTTGGTTACGATTACTACTCACATAGGTGTTCAACTGTCGAACAAAGCTAGAGAAGTTGTTGTGTTTGAAGTAAACAGGCAAAATCCTCTGAGAGAAATCTAAAGGGTCGATGACGATGAAACTGTTGTTTGCTCTGCCCCAGGAAATTAGAGAATCCGTTGTTGGATCACTGACCATCTGATAAATCTTCAAAACAAAGGGTGCTACGATGTTATTGTTGTTATTAGCCTCCATCATATAAAATTAACCAAGCACCGTGGATTAAAATTCTCCTTTCCTCTGTAATTCTCTCTTCTTCTCCTTCTTCTTTCTTTCTTTCTTCTCAAAGATTGAGAGGATGAGATGCCAAGATGGCAAGAACTATTGTGATGGAGATGGCATTGGCCTTTTTTCTCCAAGTGGGGAGACACCACCGTTAATATATAAATGGACGCATGTACTGTAACATGAGCTTTGGTGGGGGGGCAGAAATCCTAATGGCTGTGATATTTCTTGGGTCACGAGATGAGACCCACCCTTGCTCCGCTTTTATCATCTTATGCGACACGTCATGGTCCCTTATGGCTAGATATTTTCATTACAGAAGCCTTTCTCCACTCTCCGTACAGGCGCGTGTGCACCTGTTCCCAACTCCCAACTTTTTTGTAAGCGATTGGTGGAAGACGACCGCTCGGACTTATATTAGGTGGTGTTTGGTAGGGAAACGTAACGTTAAGGGGCAGATTGTGAAGATCGAAAGAGTAGGAGATGGAAAGCAGATGAGAAGATTGATTTATTTTTGATTTGGTGTGTGTAGAATAAGATTTTCTTTTCATCTGTGTTTGATCGTGGAGGAATTACAGAATAAAATGCTAGAAAAAACTATTTTACCTTTGCAACTTATAGACCTGTCCAGGTCATGTTTAAAATATGTTTTTGTGAGATTTTTTTCTTTTTCAAGGTCATATAAAATTACTTACTGATCTTATTTTTTAGTGTAAAATTATATTTAATTTCTTAAATTTTACATTTCATACTAATAATTTTTTCCACAATGTTTTTTTCTTAATTCAACTTATATTTATTTAGATATTTTAGCAATAAATTAATAATATAAAAGTTATGTTAACATATCAACTAGTTTAATATAATTTTAAGTCTACAATTTAATAATTAAAAACATCATATATAAAATATTAAATAAAATGACATAAAGAATTCATAAAAATACACAAAAAAATATATTATTGTATTTAAAATATAAATAAATAAGTAAAGAATAGAATTTAAACGAAGTAAATCATTAAAAATTAAAAAGTAACCTAAGCTTGAACCGAGCCTGGACATGATAAGGGCCTTTCTAGGTACATGTGCATCGTTGATGTCCATTTTTTATATATAAAGAACCATGTATCAACAACACATCAGTCACATAGATTATTGTAACCAATATTATTAAAAATATATTTTTGACACGGCACAAAAAAAACAAAATAAACTCGAATTGTAAAAACAGATCGTAAAATCGTAAAATTGTAAGGAATTTTAAAATACATTAAAAAATAAAATTCATGCTTCAAATAAAAATTCATACATAGTTCAAGTATCTTAAAATACATGATTTAAATAAAATTTATACATAATTTAAGTAACTTTTCATTAACTAACAATTAACAAACTTAAAACAAACAACACATGCACCAAAACATCATTTCTTTTCCTTTCTATCTTCACATAATTGCATGATAATTCCATGAGCATTAAAGTTAGGCAGAACAAACAAAATTATCAAACAGATGAATGTGCCCATATGCAATCTCACCACGGATCTTTTTAGCACAAGATATTCAATTGCTTACTTGTTGTGGTGTATTATGACCCTTTGGGACTACAAATACTTCATTATCAAGAGGGATGTCAATAGATTGCCATTCTGACCGAATGAAGCGCTCGTTATCCCAACATTTCCATTCTCGAGAAAGCCTGAGAAGATGACGAACACCAATATAAGTTGAAGAAACATGGATTGTGTCTTAACAACCTTTGGCATGATTATTGATCAATCAACTAATAACAATTCAATAGTTGCATCCAAGATTATCAAAAACGTGTTTTGGCTGCATCCCATAGTCAATGAAAATAATCAATCACAATGGAAAATCAACAAAAATAGCCTACTATCCATTCTTGATGATTAATTTCAGTAAATGCAAGTTTAATTGGTTGTCTGAACAAGACTCCCTTGCTAGAGTAGAAAGGCTCCTAGAAAAACTTAAGCAAAAGAAATTGGCAAGTTCTCAAAGTGCTTTTTACTTATACCGCTGCAGCAGGTTAGTGAATGTTCTGCTTAACACATCAAGATAAAACACGATCCATCTAAGCAAGTTCAGTGAAGTTGAAAAAGCTAAACAGAGAGAAACATGATTATATACTGATCGAGTTGGAAGATTTACAAGACCACGAAAATGTTTGCCAGCATTAGAGTATCTCTATTTCTCATCATGAGCTATACCCCTCCCCACACCATAGCCAAATCCATAACCAATTCCACATCTAGCACCCAATCCTATGCCAAACCGTAAACCAGGAATACCAGGATCAAACCCAACACCTGAAGAATTGACCATTTAAAACCTCAGTAAAACACAATATGATGATAATGATCATCATCATCACATATAAGATAAAAAGCAACACAAGTTGCAACCATCAAATAGAAATATTAAATGTAGTCAAATAACACAACTAAGACTCAAAAAAGAAAAAAAAAGGTCGATTGAGAGTATTGAAGTTTACTAAACCAATTCTTTGTACAATCGATTTCCAACTCTAAATCAAACAAACACAAGCGTTTTTGAAATCCTTCCAAAAACATCAAAAGAAGAGAAAAAAGCATTACTTTGCAACAAGAAAAATGGCTGACAAGTTTTGTCTATTTCAAATATAACCAGCAAAAACCAAGACATCAAAGTCAGCTAGCAACGAAAGAAGGCTAAACACTTTTCTCATTCTAAAACGAGCAAAGAGAAAAACATAATAATCGTACTTTAGAGGGAATAAAGGACTGTAAGGCTAATCATAGATTGCCTTAAGTTACAAGAATGTATGTGACAAGTTGCAGAGGATTACATGGCAGCTGATTTCTTAATTTGACTGGCGATTTGGGGAAAGGGACTGGCAATTTGGGGAAAGGGAAAGGGAAAGGGGAAAGGGGAATGGTGGAGTGTCGGGTGGGCGAGTGGGGACTCATGGGGAAATAGGAGTGCAACTGTTTTAATTTTAATGTAAGATCATGAAATCGGTCCGATTTGAGCGATTTTACTGAGTCGGACCGATTTTACACGAGTTTGACCGGGTTTAACCGATTTTACTGGTTTTCGAGTTTTAACCCGATTTCACACGTTTTTGTGTTTTGATGATTTGTTATAGTGGGTGATTATATTAGATTTACTTGGGTTTTATTTCTTGCATACAAAGATGAGTCATTTCGAGCTTTTTCAAAATTTTACAAAAGAGTTCAAAATAAAAAAAAGTTTGCTTGATTTCTAAAATTAGAAGTGATCATGAAGGAGAATTTGGAAATCTTGCATTCGAAGATTTTTATGTAGAAAATGGTTTTTAGCATGAATTTTATACTCTTAAAACTCCACAACAAAATGGAGTTGTTGAGAGAAAAAGATTGTTCACTTTAAAAAATAAAAAGAAATATGCTAAATGAGTATAGTTTGCCTTAATATTTTTTGGTGAAAGCCATAAATACTTCCTGTTATGTTTCAAACTGAGTTTTTCTTAAACTGATTTTACTTAAAACTCCATATGAGCTTTGGTTTGAACACAAACCCAATATTTCCTGTTTTTATGTATTTGGATCAAAATGCTTTATTTTAAATAACAAAGATATTTTAGGAAAATTTGATGGTAAACCCGATGAAGGTATATTTCTTGGTTATTTTTCCATTAGCAAAGCTTATATAGAGTATATAACCATAGAACCCTAGTTGTTGAGGAACCTATTCATGTTGTGTTTGATGAACTCAAAACATTTGACCTTCAAAAGGCAAAATAATTGTTGTAGATGTTGTTTTTGATAAGTTAAACCTAAATGAATCCAACACATTTGATCTTTAAAAGAAAAAAGGGATTGATGTAGATGTTTTTAATAAGCTAAACATAAATAAAGAACAAGAGGACACCACTAGAGAGAGAGGCCAAATAAAAGAATCATAAGTAATTTCTCAACAAAATGATCAATAACATGAGCAACCTTCACAAAGTCTTCCTAAAGAAATTCAAATATCAAGAGGATTTTCACAAGATGTAATTATCAGTGACCTATCAAGTGCGGTTAGAACACGATCCTTCATGATTAATCATGTAGGTAATGTTGCTTTCATTTATAAACTTGAACTAAAAAATTATAATGAAGCCTTGCATGATGAACATTGGATACTCTCAATGCAAGAAGAGCTTGATCAATTCGGAAGAAATCATATATAAGAATTAGTCCTTAGGCCCAAAGAGTATTCCATTATTGTAATCAAATGGGTCTTCAACAATAGATTTGATGAGTCCAAAGTTTTTCGGAATAAAGTTTGCTTGATTTCCTAAGGATACAAGCAAGAAGAAATAATAGACTATGATGAGACTTATGCTCTCGTAGCTATAATGAAATCTATGTTAAGTTTTCTGAAAGCATATAAACACAATGAAAATGGTAATTTTAAATATTTTATGAGTCCTAAGAATCTCGTTAGACAATTTAGAGTTATTTAGGGTTTATATAAAGATTACCTAAAGATCATATCATTTTTCTAAAGTTTGATTGGTTTTTTTAAGGCTAAGTTGTTACAAACCACTAACCGTCCAAGTGTTATGCTTTTAACAGTAATTCAAATGAACACTGGTAAGAAATCTTCTAAAATTGTTTTAAGGAGTGAGGGATCACTATGCCTTTAAGTGCTAGCTTTCTATTTTTGTTTTTGATGTTTTTCTATGTATGTTTTTGTAATTTATATAGTTTTTCTATCTACAAAACAATATAAGGCATTTCATTCTATTTATAGAAAAATCCTAATAACCCTATAAATGATAAAAAAATTAATTTCTCTTTGAATAATATCACATATATTATTTAAAGGTAATTTTATAAATTTATTCAATAATGTCCCTATTTGATTTTTTTAGGTCTAGAATCATAATCCTTGGAATAATTACATTCAAGTTTTAATTTCTAAAACTTATCTTTAATCAAGCTACACTTGATTAATTGTTCTAGTTCAATTTATAAGCAATGATTCTTATTGTGTATGACCTATTAGGTTCATAATATATTGGTCAAAATATAAATTATAATCCAAATCAAAATAGGATTAAATAAATTAAACAATTGAATTTATTATCAATTAATCAAATTATATTTGAAGATTAAGTGCACTATCTATCAATATATTATGATCCTTGAAAGTTTAGAAAGTTATACGTGATTTGACTGAACATTTTAGTGAGTAGTTTCTCGATGTAATTATTATCTCCTTATCAAGAATATTCTAATTTAGATATTATAGCATAAAATGTATTTTCCTTTTCAAATCATATTTGTTCTCAATACTTATAGTCATTGATTCTTTGAATAAGATTTGAAACTCTTTTCAAATCTCATTCCACCTTACGCAATGATTTCACAATCAATACTATTTAAGAACACATGGAATATTTTCTATAATTCATCTATGGTGATGAATCCTATCTTGATCACTCAAATACTTATAGTTCATGTTATACCCAATGTCTGCTCATTTGTTATCATTATTCAAGACAACTTGTAGTTAAGATCAAATAATAACATTCCCTATATAAGATAACTTAGTAATATCAAGTATAAGGATTACTTACATAACTGTCACGCGAGCTTTTCTATATACACAAGTGATCTCTCCATATGAAATTCTTATACGGGTTAGTTTAATGTATATATCATCTAACAAACACCAACATGTTAGTTTTAAGTATTCATCATATCTTAACTTATGAGAACAACTGTTTTTTTTATATATAAATAAAAGAATATAATATATATCAGTCTCAACAACTCAAATTAAGGTCCAGTCTTAATAGAACATTCACCAGGAACTTTTAGGAACAATGTTTTAATGCAATAAGAATCTCATAATTATAATAACATTATAATTTTCTTTACAAAATATTTTTGTCCTAAAAACTTTATCTTTACTTAAGATTCATTAATCAAACACTAGTTTCATTAATAAAAGATAAATAAAAATTAAAGATAAAGAAAATCCATAATTAATTATAAATATATTTTGCATAGACAAAGTTGTGCCACATGTAACAAACTAATTTGCTACATGGCATATACATTAATAATATCATATTTGCACTAAAGCTAATCACTTATGTATCTAATACCATATGCCTTCATATAGTGATTATGCTTATGCTGAGATAATGCCTTAGTGAGTGGACCTACAAGATTCTCTTTAACCCGTTCTACCTTTACATCTTTCTTTTCTATGATTTCTCTAATAAAATAAAATCAACTAAGTACATGTTTTAATTGTTCATGAGACCTTGATTTTTTTTTTCTTGTGTAATGCTTTATTGTTATTACAGTACAAGGCTACTGGATCAATAATGTTAGGAATTATAACAGTTATCGATTTCTTGATACAAATAACCTTTTTGATTGCCTTTGATGCAAAAAAGTATTTAGCTTCAGTTATAAAATCTGTAGTGGTCTTATATTTAGAACTTTTCCAACTCACAACACCATTATTTATAATAAAAACATATCTTGATTGAGATTTGCTATTATTAATATCTAATTGAAAACTAGTATATGAATACACCATGAACTACAAGTCCATCTCCTTCATAAATCAAAAAGACATTTTTAGTTCTTTTTAAGTATTTAATAATATTTTTAACAATTTTTTAGTGACCCTCACTTGAATTAGATTGATATCTACTTATTATACTCAAAGTATATGATACATTTGGTCTTGCATATATCATCATATATATTAGGGATCCTATAGCCGAATCATAATGAGTTCTTTCCATTATAACTCGCTCAATTTGTGTTTTAGGACACATATCCTTGAAGAGACATATCCTATGCAAAACAGATAAGCATATTTTCTTGGACTCTTCAATGCTAAACTATTTTAGCATATTGTTTATGTACGTGGATTTTTATTCTTAGCATATATATTGCTTCTCCTATATTTTTCATGGAGAAATTCTTAAACAACTAAATCTTTACTAACAAGAGTAAATGAATGTCATTTTCTATCAATAATATGTTATCTAAATTAAATATTAGAAAAATGACTCCACTTTCATTAACCTTTTTATAAACACAAGGCTTATTTGTATTTTTTATTGTTTGATTATCTCATCAAAATGAATATTCCAACTTCTTAAGCTTGTTTAAGTCCATAAATAGATTTTTATAACTTGCATCATTTGTTAACAAATTTCTTAGATTCGTAACCTTCAAGTTATGTCATATTCACATCTTTGTAAAGATTCTCATTCACATCTTTGTAAAGATTCTCATTCAATAATGCAATTTCAACACCCATTTACCAAATCTTATAATCATGGTATGCAACTATAGAAAACAAAATCCTCATGGAATTTAACATAGCTACCAGCAAGAAAGTTTCATTAAAGTCAACCACTTGTCTTTGTTTGTAATCTTTAGCAACCAATCTAACTTTGTACATTTCTATGTTACCATCCATTTCAGTTTTTCTCTTTAAAACCCATGTACATCCTTTAGGTTTTATCCCTTCAAGTGGATCAACCAAAGGCATACCTAGTTGGTGTACATGGAATCCATCTTAGATTTCATGGTCTCAAGCCATTTCTTAAAATCAATATTAGATATTACTTCCATGTAGTTGATAGGCTCATCAAGTATGCACAACTCATCATTCTCAAGTTCCATGAAAAGTCTATATCTCATTGGTGTATGATATGTCTTACTAGATCTATGAAGTTCTTATGTTTCTTTAAATTTAAGCTACACATTGAATGTTATAGCCTTAGGTTTAAGTTTTAATTAGATGTTAGTTTACGGTTCTTGAACTTCTTTAAGTTCTATCTTCCTCCCACTAGTCCTTTCAATAAAAAATTCTTTCTTTAGAAATGTAAATGTTTTGAGACATACCCCTTTTCTTCAACGAGATGGTAAAGATAATATCCAATAGTTTCGTTTGGATATCTAATAAACTTATATTTATTTGACTTATCTCCCCAAATCTTTACGTATGATAAATTTAGTCCCTTACCTTTCTTTATTTCATATAAAGTCATATTAATAGATTTTATTGGAACTCTATTTAAACGGTAAGCAATAATTTGTAAGGCGTAACCCTAGAAAGAAGGTGAAAGGTCTACATAGCTCATCATATACCACATCATATCCAACTGAGTGCAATTTCTCCTTTCAAACACTCCATCATGTTATGGAGTTACAGGAGGTGTCCTTTATGAAAGAATTCTATTCTCTTTTAGATAATCTTGAAAATCTTGACTCAAGTATTCACCATATCAATCAAATCAAAGTGTCAAATATTCTTTCTAAGGTTTGATTAGTTTCTTTAAAGCTAAGTTGTCATAAATCACAAGTCATCCAAGTGTCCGGCCTCTAATAGTAATCCATATGAACCACCAATGAGAAATCTCCTAAAACCCTTTTTAGAAGAGAGAGAACCTATGCCTTTGAGTTGTAGCTCTCTATTTTCATTTAATGTTTCTTTGTATATATGTTTTTTCTAACTTACATAGTTTTTCTCTTCATAAAAAATATAAGTTATAACATTCTATTTATAGTAAAATCCTAATAACCTTATAAATTGAAAAATATCAATTTGTCTCCTGAATATTATCATATATATTATTTTAGGATAATTTTAGAAATTTATTAAATCAAGCTTTACTTTATTTTTCTAGGTTTAAAATTTTAATCTCTATATTAATTAGATTCAATTTTTAATTTCTAAAACTTATCTTCATTCAAGTCACACGTATTTATTAAATCAAGTCCCTATTTGATTTTTCTAGGTTTATAATTGTAACCCCTGTATTAATTAGATTCAATTTTTAATTTCTAAAACTTATCTTCAATCAAGTCATACTTGATTAATCATCACAGTTTAGGTTCTAGCAATGATTCTTATTGTCTGTGACCTAATAGGTTTCTAATATGTTATCCCAAATATAAATTGCAATCTTAATCAAAATAGGATTAAATAAACTAAACAACTTATTTATTATCAAAACAACATCTGATTGATTTATATTTTAAGATCAAATGCACCGTTTAACAATGAGTCTTGATCTCTCAAATATTAGAAAAGTAATGTGGTTTGACTTAACCTTTCAATGAGCAGTATCTCAATGTAATTATTATTCATTCATCAAGAATGTCTTGATTTTAATATTATAGTATGGAGTATTTGCTATGTCAAATTATATATGTTCTAAACACTCATAGTGATCGATTATTTGAATAACACTTGAAACTCTTTTGGAATTTCATTCCATCTTGTGCAAGGATTTCACTACAAATACTATTTGAGAACATGTGAAATATTTTTTTCTAATTCACTTAGGGTGATAAATCCTCTTTTAAGCACTCTAATATCTTACTAAAAAAAATGTATAACCCTTTTTAGAAAAAATAAAAAGATGCTAGAAAAAACAAAAAGAAAGAAGAATCAAAATGGAATTTAAAAGAATTTGGAGAGTTATTAGAAGAATTTAAAATTTAAATGAAAAAAACATCAAAATAAAATTTTAAAAAAGAAAATAATTTAATGTTTAGATTTAAAATTTAAATTAAAAAAATAAAGGAATTTAACATTTAGATTTTTAAAATTGAGATTCCAAAAAAAAAAAAAAAGAATTGAATGTTTGGTTTTAAAACTAAAATTAAAAAACTAAAAGAACTTATTTTTTATATTTAGAATTTAAATTAAAAAAATTTAATGTTTAGATTTTTAAAGTTGAAATTCAAAAAATAAAGGAATTGAATGTTCATATTTAAAATTAAAGAAATTTAAAATTCAAAAAGATTTTGAAATTCAAGTGTAAATTTTTAACCTAGTACCTTATGCTTGTAACAATACTCCTCTCATATAAGATTAATGTCCTTGAGAGTCAATGAAAAAGTTAGGAAATTGATTGTTAACTTCTTTCAAGTTACCTTGTTGTATCTTTGTTAAATAAATTGGACCATTGAATAAGTTCCATAACCACAATTTGATTTTTTTTTTCATTATCTTCTCGTCTAGGATAGCTATTGGACAAACTTTAACCATCTCATACTCATCTACCATTGGAATGTGAAAGATACTAATGCATTATCTCCTACTTTCATGAAAAACATGATGAATGGTAGCTTTCACTGGTATCTCTAATTTATAGGCTACCATTCCAATATTTTGGATGATCTTATAGGGACTATAGAACTTGGGATTCAACTTGAAACTCTTTTTTAAGGCCATATTAGTTTGCCTATATGGTTACAATTTAAGGTACACAAAATTAACTACCACAAATTCTTTTTTAGACCTCTATTTATCTGTAATTTGTTTTATTTTGTGTATGGCCACTTCCAATTATTTTTTAAGTAACGAATCCATGTTAACCCTCATCTAAATCATCTTTTCAACTAGAGCTATTGTAGTAATCTCTTATGTGGTCAAATTCCTACTAGGTGGAGGATATTCATATAAAGGCTGGAAAGGACTCATCTTCATAAAAGAATGAAAACTTTAAATATTTCACCTTTGGGCCAATGATAACTAGAGGTGCTTTTCTTTTTTGGATTGTGCATTATCATATATCTCAAATATGTCTCCAAATACTGATTGATGTTTCTTAGTTTGGTCATCAGTTTGTGGGTGATAAGTTAAGCTCACAAACAATTTAACACCTAACATTTTAAACAGCTTCCTTTAGAATAGCTTGTGAAGACTTTATCCCTATCTATGACAATTGAAGCTGGTAACCTATGAAAGTGGTAAAAACAATCCAAGAACACTTGAGCTATGTTTTGATCTATGAATGGATATGTCTACGCAATAAAATATCTATATTTAGTGAATTTGTCAATTATCACCATAATAGTATCCTTTCTCCTTGACTTTGGAAGTTCTTCTATGAAATACATAATTATAACTTTTTATTTTTCATCTGGCATGGGAAAAGGTTAAAGTAGTCTAAGATAGGCTTTCCTTTCCATTGTAGTTGTCTTGGAAATATTACATTCTTTCATAAGTTTCCTAACCAACTACTTCATTGATTAGCAATAAAACATTTTTTGAAGTATTTTATAAGAATCTTGAATTCATGTATGTATTTTATATAAAAACCATGTGCGAAACTCACCAACCTATTCCTCAATTCTCTATCTTTGCCAATTACTATTATGTTCTTATACCTCAGAATTCCTTCTGTCAAATTATAATTTAGCCATGTACTTGCATTAAATATTTTTCCAATAATAATCCCTAGCAACTTTAAGTCACCCCTGTAAGTATTGTTGATTTCTTTATGTTGGTACCACTACTATTATAACTTCCAGATTTCCCTATTTTATATAAGATATCTATTCATTTATTGATTAACTTTCTTTATTGTTAATTTTTATAGGCAAAACATCTATCTCTATATTTTCCTTTTATTTTCTATATTTAATTAGATATCTTAGCCTCATCAACTTAGTTAAGCCTTTCTTCAATATAGGAATATCAATCTTTTATTGTAAAAGATATTTTAAACTTTCACGATCAGTTTTAATGATGAATTGATCATGCTTTAAGTAATACCTCCACCTTTCCACTACCATTAATATAGCCAAATATTCCTTCTCATAGATTAATAATCTCAAATATCTTGGACTCAATGCCTTACCAAATAAATCTAGGGGTTTCTCATCTAGACTTACAACTGCTTCCTATCTTTTAGTACATGCATAAGTTTCTAGCACAAAAACACTGTTGAAAATTTGAAGTGCTAATATTGGTTCCTTGTATAGAGCTTCTTTTAATTGATTAAAAGTTGTTTGAGCCTTCTCATTTTGGCTAAAGTTATTTTTGTTAGCAACTCAATAAATGGTTTGCTAATAATTTCAAATCCCCTGCTAATAATTTCAAATCGATTAATAAAGTTTTTGTAATATCTTACCAACCTTAAAAATCCTTTCAATTCTCAAACTAAATATAGTGTACGCCACTTCTTTATAGCTTCAATCTTTTATGGATTGGTTGCTACTCCTTTATAGAGATGATATTATCCATATACTCTACTATTTGCTCATAAAAAGGGCATTTTGACTACTTTGCAAATAGTTTTTTATCCCTTAAAATTCCACGTACAATTCTAAGATGATTGATATGTAATTCCAAGGTTATATATATATATATATATATATGAAAGACCTAGAAAGCCAAAAAAATGGATAATTAAAGCTTTATAAAAAAATTCTAGCACATTAAAAATTAATCCTCCACTTCAAGATTGTCAAAATCTAGAAACAATATTTAAGAACATTTGTTTCTCTTTAACAACAACAACAAAACATAATTAATTAATCAACATGAAATTTGAGATAGAGAGATGTAAACACACCAATTTTTATAGTGGTTTGGACAATAGTATACTCCACTTCTTAAATATTTGTTCAAGCATTCACTATTACACACAATCTTCTTCACGAGTGAGACCAAACATGTTGCATAATCTTTTTTATGGACTCAAGATTAAACCCAATTCTTTTTCGAGCTTAAGATCAAACCTAATTGTTTTACCAGCTAAGGATCAAACATATGCCAATATTTTTCTATTCTCAAGATCAAACCTAATACTTTTATGGGAACAATGTAAAATTTAATCCTTTTACAAGCTTTAGGATCAAACCTATCACCTAATTTTTTTACAAGCTAAAAATTATAAAACCTTGTACATAGTCTTTTTCAGAGATCAAGATTGTAAACTTCTTTTTGGCTCTCTACCAAATGATATACCCTAGTGGTTTAAGTGCTACTTACATTTTCACAATTATTTTTCTCTCACAAGAGAATAAACACATCTTACACAAGTGAAGATTACAAAGATTAAGCTCAAGTTTTTATGGAATGTAATCTAACGCACAATGGTGAAAAAATGATTTTGATGTAATAAGACTCCAAGCTTTTCAATAGAATATAAGAGAATAAACAAAGCTTTTTAGCATGAGAAATATCAATGCATCAAGAGTAAGAGCAATTAGAAATATTGAGAGATTTCATAGAGAGAGTTCTTACTTGAAATCAAATGGATATTTTGAGGAAAATGCTAAAACTAGCCATACTAACAATTAAAAAAATAAAATAAGAGAAGAGCCTTTTCTCTTCCAAGTGTTTTTCTTCAATGTGAGAAACAACTTAGGGGATTCTGAGAGGAAAAGAGTTTTTGCAAGAACAAGAAGAGTATTGAACACATTTCTCTCAAAATTATAAGTTTGTCACCTTATCTAAAAATGAACAAATGGTGTTAAAATCAATGTGATAAGATTTTTAGATATAAATGGACAATAATATATTTTATAGTGCAATAACACATAATAAGTATCATGTTTTTCTTTATAGTGAAAATACCAAAATATATGGTGAAATAGTTTTTCATGAGATATTTTTCATGTAATATTTTGTGCTAAAAATATTTTTGGATAGGAATTCACAAATAAAATATTTTAGGATGATGCATTTTTTTTTTTTGTAATGTCAAATCATATTCCATGAAGACTTGATCATATAACATAGAGCTTAGACATCTTTAAGTCCTATAACATCCAAGGAGTTCATAGCTTCAATTTGATGTAAAAAAAGTTCCTACAACAATAATATTTTGAAGTAAACATTAAATGCAATAATATGTTTTTATCATCAAAACAAATAATTAATAGATGATCAAATACCTTTGGGCTAACAATCTCCTCCTTATTTTTGTTATGATAACCATGTAATGTATAATATGGAGATAAAAGATATTATGCATATAAAAAGCTCCCTCCCTCACAAACAATATGTGTGAAAGTGTATTGTGACTCCTCGTATGTATGTGCATGGTTTAACCATAAAGAGAATAATGTTTATGCATGTATTATAATCATATATTTCATGCATTCTTATATTTAATCATTATAATCATCACATACTATTATTCTTCCCCTTTGTTATATATCTATCACATAATCGTCTCCTTACATTTTCTCCCTCTTTGGCACATCTAAAAGGGAATAACCAAGAGTAAAGATATGACTGAAAGAATATACAAGTAATATGTGATAATATTCATCATAAATGTATGAAACTCCCCCAACCACGGTGCATATAATGACTTAAAACATTTTATACTTATTTGCAAATCTATTAAAAACCAAAGGATTATAAACAAACTAACAAAAGATCAAAATGCGAAAAATGCCCAAATTTTATAATAGAAAACCAAAAAATCATAAATGTTCTAACCATTTCTATGAATATAGTTAAACATTTTGAATAGTTGGACCAATTTCTGGAATTTTTAGAAATCTCAGCAACATTCATGGTAGTTTTAACATATATGATGCATATGTTATAATCAATATTAAAACGTTACATGCTTCTAATAATACATTCATAACAACATGTATTCAATTTTATAAACATAAAATTAGAAACACAAATACCACAAATGTCATTCTGTTAACATGCAATAACATCATAATTTTCTCTATTAATAAAACAATCACATTATAACAAATAGAATTATAGAAGCATAGTGCATATGTTATAATCAATATTAAAACGTTACATGCTTCTAATAATACATTCATAACAACATGTATTCAATTTTATAAACATAAAATTAGAAACACAAATACCACAAATGTCATTGTGTTAACATGCAATAACATCATAATTTTCTCTATTAATAAAACAATCACATTATAACAAATAGAATTATAGAAGCATAGTAAAATATAAAACTATACTAAGATCCATATATTACATACCCAAAATAAAATCCATAATTTTCAAGCATAAGCAAACTAGAGAATGATTAAATGTAAATAAGTTCAATCATTATGAAAAACATATGAATATAAGGATAAAGATGCATTAATAAAAGAAAACAAAAACACCCGATGATGAGCTTAAGCTTAATCGGTAGGATCACTTTCTTGATAATTCCATCATACCTTGCGTTGGATTTGTGCTTATGAATCTAACCATCCTAAAAGATATCAACTTCAAAAACATATATTCAAGTCATCATGGCTTAGTAATGATTGATAAGCATAACATAGTCTATCTAAGAAGTTCCAATAATCTTATTTTTTTATAAAGTCATAATGTCTAGGGGTATTAATGAAAATGCATTAGTAATTGGTAATCTCAAACTCTCACAAGGAAATATCAATAGTGATACCATGCTCACGCTCAGTCAAAAGCTTGTCAATCACTCAGACATACTTCAATGAATTTTTGTTCATCTCAGCAGCTTCTTGAAACTCGTACTAAAATGCTTCTCAATACCTCCAATTTTATAGATCAAGTGTCCAATGGTGGTATTATATGAGAATGATTCTTGTTTAACCTTAGAGAATGAGAAAGATAGTCTTTTCTTAAGAAATATTTTTGAAGTGTTTTAGGATTTTGTTTTAAGAGAGAGTGAATGCTTTGTTTAAAGAGACAAAGAAATGTGTTAAGTATTTGTGAAATGTAATAAAGATAATAGAAATATTGTAAATCAATTCTTTTTATCTAAAAAGATCTTTTCATATCCAACAATCATTTATCATGTTTGACCAAAGTCTAAAAGTAAGAAAATATTGTGTATGAAAAGGAAGTTTGAGAAGTATCATCAATGCATCTCTACACACTATAAAGGTAAGACTATGTCTTGCACAAGACCTTTCATATTAAAAGCAAGACCATTCACAATACATATTCAATGTATCCAAAATTTCTTTGCCCAAAATACAATCTTTTCTTTCATGTTCAACCAAGAGAGAACATACAAGTTGAAAATTCTCTTTATTTTCGTTAAAGCTTACAAGTCCAGGCTTGCTCTTTTATGTCCAAGTAGTTTCTCCTCGATTGGTCAAAACTTAATGATCAATACTTATCTTTTCTTTAAAGGACTAAAAAGATGTTTTTCTTCCACCTAAGCTCATTTTCATCAACTTGTGCATGAATGTTCAAGTATTTTATGCAATTCATGCAAGCATACAAACAAGATTCATAAAACATGCTAAGAATATTTAAATAAGATTAAAAAAGATTACCCATACCTAGTTCAAGTCAAAGCACAAAATCAATCTTCACTTAACTACTCCATGAAAATATCCATAATTAGCTTATCAGTGATCATAAACTTAAGAGATATATCATTTTTTTTACACATGATCATGAATAAAATGGTGTCTAATCTTTATATGCTTTGTCCTAGAGTGTTGGATCAGATTTTTGATTAATTTAATAACACTAGTATTGTTATAATAAATTGGAATATAGTTTGACTAAAGACCAAAGTCCATCAATGTTTGCTTCATCCAAAGTATTTGGGCATAACATGATTCAACAAGAATATATTCAGCTTTCATAGCAAAAGTTTCCACTGAGTTTTGCTTTATGCTAGATCAAGATACTAAGACATGTCCTAGGAATTAACATGTGCCATTAGTTTTTTTTTGGTTGACTATGCAACCAGCAAAGTCAAAATTCGAATAACTAGTCATGACAAAATTATCCATCAGAGAGTAAGAAAGACCTATATCAATTATACCTTTTAAATATCTAAAAATACATTTAATAGTATGAAGGCGTGACTCTCTAGGACTAACTTGGAAATAGGCATATAAGAAAACAATGAGCATGATATTTGGTCTACTTGCCATTAAATAAAAGTAAACTACTAATTAGACCTCGATATTTAATTATGTTCACTTTTTTTCCAAGTTCAACTTTGTCTAGTTTAGTAGTAGTGTTCATTGGTGTTAAGCTAAACTTCATATATTCCAAATTAAACTTTTTTAACAGCTCTTTGATATATTTGACTTGACTTGTGAATATACCATATTTATCTTGCTTAATGTGTAGTATGAGGAAGAAGGTCATCTATCACATCATGCTCTTCTCAAATTCTATATGTTTATAATTTTAAAATTTCTTTCATAAAGACTCATTAGTAGCACCAAATAAAATATAGTCATGCTTGTATTTTACAAATAATGTTGAATCTATTTTTCCCATATTAAAGTTTTTTGAAATGAAACAAATTTACTCAATCTTTCATAGCAAGATCTAGGAGCTTGTTTAATACCATACAAAGCTTTATAAGTTTACAAAATATGATTTGGGAAATTATAACTTTCAAATCTAGGAGGTTTCTTAACATGAACTTTTTCTTGAATGAAACTATTTAAAAATGCACTTTTAACATCCATTTGAAAGGTTTAAAATTCTTAAAATCTACAAATGCTAGCAATATACATTAGATTTAGCATCAGTTTCTCCCAAATCATCTTTGGTATTTAATATAAAATGTTTTGATCTAAATACCTAAAAAGTATGAAATCTTAGGTTTTCTTTCAAACAAATGTTCATATGGAGTTTTATGCAAAAATTGGTCTAAGAAACACTCGATTTGAAATATAACAAAAAGTGTTTATGACTTCCACCTAAAATTATTTAGGCAGACTATACTTATTAAGCATAGATCTTCCCATTTCATAAGGGGGGTGGTTTATCCTTTCAACAACTCTATTTTGTTGTGGAGTTGTACAAATTGACAATTTATGCTTAAAACTTTTTTTTCACAAAACTTTTGAATGCACAATTTTTAAATACTCCACTGTGATCACTTCTAATTTTAGAAATCAAGTAACCTTTTTCTTTATGAATTCTTTCATAAAATCTTGAAAAGGCTTCAAGTGCTTCATCTTTACGCCTAAGAAATAAAACTCATGTAAACTTAATAGAGTCATTTATAATGAAAAATGCATAACACTAAAAAGATCAATATGAAATAGTAGCAGTGCACGATATTCTTAGTTTGGAATGATATTATGACTTTCTTCTTATATTATCAAGCATAACAAATAACTTTCTTTTTGTATTCTAGTTGTGGAAGTCCTCTTATGAGGTAAACTTCCTCTCATAAGCTCTTTTATGGATAATTTTAGGATCAACTTTAAGTTGGCATGTCACTGTCTTCTATATCAAATACAAGGTGAATCCACCAAAGTACTAAAACACATAAAATCATTGTCAATTTCTTTTAAATCAATCATAAAAGTGTTTTTAAGTCTTTTTCCTATGAAAATGATTTTATTTTCAATAATACATATGACTAAGAAATGTAAAGAATAAAACAAAATACTCTATTACCCCTATCACATAATTAACTAATACCTTGCAAGTTATACTTTAAACCATCAACAAGTAAAACATGTTAAATAATAGGGGAATTTTCAATATTAATGATACCTTTTACCTTTTTCTTGGTATCATCTTTGAATATCAAATGTCCAACATTCTTTTCATTGAAGGAAGTAAATTTGTATTTGTCAACCGTTATATGTCCTAAATACCATTTTCCCTTCTTTTCCTATAAGGAAAAATCTCAATGTGTTTGTTTTGGCACCTATAATCTCATGGGTCCATTCAGATCAATATATATGCCTTTTGGCACCCAAATATGTTTGTTCCATGTTCAGACATTTTTTATGTATGCAATGTTTATCATGAAAATTATCTTTGCCACACAATACACAAGATGTAGAGGATGTGGATTCTTTCACAAACAAAGTTGAGTAAAGTTTTTTATTTTTTTTTTCTGGATTATACCCCAAACCACTTTTCTCAAATACACATCTTTGATTACATAAAAGTATATCTAAGTTCTCATTTTCTTTTGTAAAATTAAGAATTTGAGTTTTCAAAACCTAATTTTCTTTAACTAAATTCTCATTTGTTGAATTAGGTGCATTTTAGAAAGAATCTAATTGCCTTTTAAAACCAACATTCATTTTCATTAAAGCATTCTTTTGTTTTTACATAACATCATGATTTTTTGAAATAGCTTCAAGTTTATTTTGGAATAAATTTTTTTTTCTATATGGCTTCAAATAATCATGAAATAATTCTTTAAATGCATTTTGTAATTCATTGAATGTAATTTAAGGTTTAACTTCATTTACTTCATTATTGTCGAAGGTGTAACTGGCCATTGAGCACAAGTTGGCTGATTATTCCAATATAATGCCTTTCCTTTTTTATTTCTTAAATCTTAATTTTTTTTTAACATTTGGGAAATCATACCTCATATGAATAGGCTTTTACATTCATAACAAATGATAGCGTCCTAATTGCTTGATTCTCATTTACCAATTTTTTATCTTCTAAGATTTCATTGATTAGCACCACATGTCTTAAACTTTAAATATTTGGCGAAGTTTCTAGTTACTAATGCTTTATCATCATTTTTTACCCTTATATTCATTTCTCTCATCATTGTTATTAATAACTTTTAAAGTTAAGGATTTCTTCTTGATATTACTATTGTCAACCACAAGTTCCTTTATTTTTTCTTTATAAGCAATCAATGAACCAATAAACTCATCATTATCAAGAGTCTTAAGATTTTTAGCATCTTTAATAGCTTTTACCTTTGGTTCTCAAGATCTAAGAAAAGAATTCAAAATCTTACCAACCTTCTTCATTGGTGATTTGTTTCCTAGGCTAACTAGTTCATTAATAAAGGTCATGAATCTAGTGTAAATTTCCCGAATGCTCTCATTAGGCTCCATTTAAAGAGTTCATTTTCTCTAGTAAAGCTTAACAATATAAAGTTGTTAACTTCACTTGTTTACTTATAGGTTACTTTTAAAAGTTTTCAAATCTCATAAGCCATTTTAAAATTCTTTACCTAGTAAACTCTAAATGTTCAATGGCATAAAAGAATGAATTCATTGCTTTTGCATTATAACTATGCTTTTTCTTTTATTTATCATCCAACTCACTAATATGTTTTGAAATAACCTCTCTATCTGAATCTATCTTAGTGGGTCTAGTGTATCCACTCTTAACAATATCCTATAATTCAATATCTATAGATTAAAGAAAAGTTTTCAATCTCACCTTCAAATAAGCATAATTTTTAACTTAAAAAAGGAGCCCTATTTAAGAAAATACCCTAATATAATATAGAGTTTAGACATTTTCAAGTCCATACAACATCCAAGGAGTCCATAGCTTTGATTTGATGTAGAAAAATTGCTACATCAATACTACTTTGACATACACATTAAATGCAATAATATATTGTTATTATTAAAACAAATAATCCATAGGTGATTAAAGACCTTTGGGTTAACAATATCAATATATCATCAAAAAATACTAAAACAAACCTTCTCTAATAAGGCTCTAATTTGTTGTTCATTAAGGCTTGAAATGTGGCCGGTGTATTAGTCAAGCCAAAAACAATTATCTTAAATTTATAGTGCCCATTATGAGTCATCATTTTTTTTTCTTTTCTATATCCTCTTTACACATTCTCACTTGATAATATCTCAATCTTGACTCTAGCTTTGAAAAAAACTTCAAACCATGTAATTTATACATTAATGCATGTATTAAAGGAATAGGGAATTTTATTCTTAATAGTCAAGTTGTTCAATTACTTGTAATCCACACAAAACCTCCAAGTGTTATCCTTCTTCTTAACTAAGAGCACAAGAGAGGAAAATGGGATGCAACTATGTTTAATGACCCTATATTGTAACATTTCCTTAACTAATTTCTCTATCTTTTCCTTGTTCATGGATTATTGTAAGGTTTAATATTAACTAGTTTGGCTCTTGATATTAGTGGTATCCTTTGATCCAACTTCTAAGCTGGGGGAATGTTTTTTGGTTTTGTAAATACATATTTATATTCCTCTAGAAATTCCCTTACTTTTGGATTTTTCTCTGCCTATCTTGACTCTTCCATCACCTCCATATAAAATAATTGTCCTATAAAGCCATATGTTACTTTCTTCAGACTCTTGTGATCATCTATAGTTTAGCTTATTTAGTAATTCCTTTTAGTTCAAACATTCTTCCATTATTTTTGAATGATAGTTTCATCTTGATTAAGTCAAACAAAATTAGATAGTAAATTCTCATCCAATCTACTCCCTACACCATCTTACAACCTTCTAATTTCAACAATGTTAAATATCTTTGAAATTCATATCCCTGCATGAACTATATTAACTTGGAACAATAACCATTGCACCTCATCACACTTTTGTTATCTACTAATACTACTAATGTAGTAGTCTTTTCAATAATTGTCTTGATTTCTTTAATGATTTATACATCAATAAAACTATTTGAACTGCCACTATTAATCAAGATTATAATGCTCCTTGTAAACCTCCGACCTAAAAATTGGTAAATCAGTATTAAATAGGGTAATGCTTAATTGAAAAATGATGAATGAGGAAAAATAATATGATTTAGAATGAACATTCCCAGTAAATTCAATTAAATTCTAAATGAGATAAAGTAATAAATTAGTACGTGAAATGTCAACCTAATAACAAATCGTGCAAATTCCTCAATCGGGTAAAATAATTATATAAAGGAGAAATTTTATTAATTAGGGCTAAAATATTTATACAATAATGATAACAATATAGTGGGATTCTATTTAAAATAATGTATGATTTTTCACGTGTGAAAAACAATGATTACTAATTAAGCCTCGTGTACAATCACACAATTTTGATCGAAAATGGCAAAAACTTCTAGGAATATTTTATGATGATTATGGATGGAAGTCCTCAAGTAATCAGTAGAAATCATGATGATTTAAGTAAATAAATAGTACATAAAATTTGGATTTTGGCATAAAATTATCAATTGTTTGGTTTTACAATATTAAGCATACTCTCAATTCGACTGTTGGATTGAGCTGAAATTTTACGAGGAATCTCTTGACATATTTTTCTTATATCTAGGTTAAAAGTTTAGGTCAATTAGAGTTTAATAAGACCTTGAGAGAGTACTGATGGTCAAAAAAAAATATGAAAGATGATATATAGACTAAGCAATGACGTATTTGTAAATAAAAAATACGAGTCTAGTAGTGCCAAGAGGAGGAGAGAGCTCAAAATACTCCTTCATTCATCTTTTTTCTTGATTTCTTCACCAAAACACTTGTTGAGTGAATGGATTAAGGACCTAAAAAGAGAAGATTAGTCAAAAAATTTGTACCAAAAGTAGTGTGATAGGAAAAGCAATGAGGTTAGAGTCTAGAGAGAGAACCAAGCTCTTGTTGGAGGAAGAAGAAGATGTGAGAAAATATTTTCAAATAAACTCACATATTATGTTCAAATTTCATGGGTAAGTTGATTTCTATGTTGTATTGTCTTTTTTTTTCTTGTGTTGTGGATGGGAGGATGAAAACTCCCAATATACATGTCTAGGGTTCATGTATAAAATTTAGGGAAATGTTTGTTTTTGTGGATTTTGGGGTTGTTTGATGATAATGACTTGAATAAAAACAAATAGAAGGAACAAATATGGTTGGAACTTATGGGGTTTTAGTGGTTTAGGGCCAACCATATGAAGGAAAAAGAAAGAGATTAAGATATATTCTAAATTTGTGATTTTGGTGGTGAGAAACTAATATGGAAGCTTGATATCTTATGCTAAATCAAAATTATTGCTAAGAAATAAGAGTTGAAGGGATGGAAGATAAGAAATTGGCTAAACCTAGTGAAAATATAAGGTCATTCAATAAGTAAATAAAAGGAGTTGAAATTGAATAAGCTTTAAACCGAGTATGAAAAATGTATATTCTTATATGGGATAAAAAAAGATAATTAGGGAATTTTAGGAAAAAATGTGATATGTGAAAATGTTATAAACCTAATGGTCTTATAAGTGGGATTGAGTATGGATGAATGAGATGATAGAAATGGAACTAATAAAAAGAGATAAGTTAGAAAAATTGAACAATTTGGGCCAACCATAGAGGAGGTCTTAGGGAATTGAATTAATTAATGATAATCCTTATGAATTGTGATTAGTTGTATGTATTATTGATGTGATGATGCTTGGAAGGGTAGTGACTAATATTATCCATTGAATTATAATTATTAGTATACTTTCAAGTAAGGGTAATATGTAGGAAAAATGGAAATTGGATTCCATATTTGGGTTACATATACGATGTTTATAGTAATTACTTCCTTTTTTTTTTTATCAAATGTAAGAATATATATATATAGATCAAAAGTAACCATGCTGTAAAAACAGCAATTACAAAGAAATTATATACAAATAAGAACAACAAAAGGAGCAAGCACCTAAGGAAACAATTAAAAATTACAACCAAAAAGCACTCCAGAGCAACCACCTAATTAATAGGAAAAAAAAGCGCCAAGAATGGGCAAAACAAAATTACACACTACCAACCAAAAATAGTAACAACCCATCATCAGTGCACCCATGCAGAGACGTAGAGACCATGCAGAAACATGCACGCCCATGCCAGAACCTGAAATACCAAGGAGCTCATTTCAACTAACAACACCGTAGGCTAAATGATTCTTTTCATGAAAATACAAGATTGTGTAAAACAAGATCTGGAATTTCCTGAAGATAACCTCAACTGATTTAGCAGTATTGTTAAAGATTTGCCTGTTTCTTTCTTCTCAAATCAAATACACTAGTATAACAAGTGAGACTCTTCTTATTCTCGGTTGCAACCCTTTTTTGTTGTTGTGGAGGCCTTGAATGGCCCTATTTAAGGTAGACATTCTACTCTGAATGTTAAGCTAGGATCTAGCCTTACCCCAAAGAGAAGACGACCAGACATAACTGAAGAAAAGATGCGTATAAGATTCATCAGCATTCTGATATAGGGGCTATAGGGGATCAGAGGAGATGAACTGGAGTCTATCCCTTGTTCTTAGCATGCCTAACATCGCCAGCCATAGGGAGAAGCTGTTACTTTTTATGTGTAAGTGGTTGAACCTAAAATGTTGGTAAAATTAGGAACCAAATAGTCATGGAATTTTATTAAACTTTCAGTAGTGTATTGTAGGAATTAAATAGCACATGAGGGTTGTCATCACAGCCTTGTATAGTTGAAAAATGGTCTTTCTAACAGCCCAAATGAAGCAAAATAATGGTTGTTACAACAATAAAAAAAAAAAAAGTGTGCAAATTGGGCTATTATGGTAACCAAATTATGAGTTAGTTAAGGGTTGTTACATTGGTAAAAAATTGAGCGACTTTGGGCTAATTTGAACAATGTTGTCGTGACGTGCACAATGTCGCGCGACGGAGTTGCTTCCTAGAAATTAAAGAAGTTTTGAGTTTAATCATAAAGTTATGATTATGGGTTTCAGGAGTCACCATCTAGTATTATGGTCACTAGGAAACCTAATGGTTTGTGAGAGTTTGGGTAAGGAAACTAGTTGTGCAAAGAAAAGACGTATCACCCTTAGTAGACCCTACCTAAGGTAAGCTGCATTGCTTGTCGATTGTTTTTCTAGGTCACGGTTCTATCTGTTGGTCTCATCTAAGGTTCAAGGTATATCTCCTTTCATAAAAAATTCTCTACCTTATTGGATTAAGTCCTAACTGTCCTAAGGTCCATATTTAACATCACATTTATTTCTTAGATATAGTTAGTTCTTAACGTTATGAATAAAAAACTAATCATTATGGATTTTTTGGTATTTTGGTCAAACCCTAATGGATAATCATAATCCGGTTACAATATCCTTTTTTGCATTTAAAACATGACAAAAATGTGATTTTATCCTTTTTTGGAAATATTCATGAAAAAACCTTTAGGATTTGGTCGTATACACTAAAACAAAACTTTTTTTTCTTGAAAATAAAGAATTTTTTATTTTTTATTTTTTATTTTTATCATTATTTGGGCTAGACCCAACCCGAGGCCCAATTCTAGCCCGGTTGGATTGGGTTGGGCTGACTGTAAGCAATATGGGCTGGGATGAAATGGGTCCAGCTTAGCTTATATCTAATGGCGAAAGCCAATAGTTGCAAGACGTGAATTAATTCATGTCCTGCATGTAGGCATGGAAATGCAGGTGGGGGAGGGACAAAGAAGCTTACCTGGGCTGGATGAGTTGTTGTTGGTGGCTCATGGTATAGTTGTTGGTAGAGAAGCTGGTTGCGAAAAGGCTATTTTGAAGTGGTCGGCGTTGCTAGAAGAAGAGTTTGGGCGTCAGTGAGATTATCCTTATTGCTAGTGAGAAGATGAAGTTGCAAGGGTTTTGGGATGCTATTGATCACGACGTAGAGGTTGAAGCTGTTGGGATTCATGGCAGAGAAGACGATTGTAGCGGCGATAGAGAAAAAAAATAAATAGTGTTAAAAATTCAAAAAAAGATGTTTTTTTCCTCTCATTTTGCACCTTTTTCTCTTGCTCCTCAATGCCCAAAATCCACTTCTATTTATAAGGGGAAAAGAGAGACATCTTGTCTTCAGTGAGGATCAAACTTGACCCTTCATTTAATCGTAAGGATCTTAACCATTGGTTCAAAATCATCATCATGAGCTACTAAATTTGGCTGCTAAAGGCCGATCAGGTTAGCCTCTTTAGAGCGACGTTGTGATAATTGTAGGGAAAATCAGCTGGCAAGAATTACTTTGGAGTGTAGTATAATGCTAAGCCATTAGAATGGTGTATGGTCTGTCTAGTTTGGTGGAGAGACGAAGCATTGAATGCTCTGAAAAGTAGTCACCCGAGCAGCCTTTTTGGTATGAAAGGTTGAAGATGATGAATAGTAGCTAGACAATAAGTAGTCTGGCATCTTTCTTTTTTTGTTTTTGTATTGGTCAAAACATCGTTTTGTTCCAAAACAAACTGTTTTGGTCAAAACGCATCATTTCATTTCAGTGAAACAACACCATTTTGATTTTCTTATGGTTTTAATTACGTATTTGATTAAAGTTTAAATTCATCCTTTATATTTTGATTTCTTGTAATTATATCCCTAATTGAACTTGAACTTTTAATTTTTTACGATTTTAACCTTGCCGAACTCCAATACCAACCTTGAATTTCAATGTCTTTTTCTTTTTTATCCTTGGTTTTAGATTTATACAAATTGACCCTAAAAATTTTAATTTACTTCAATTTCACCCTATTTTCAAACGAATTAAGTCCCAAACTTATTTTTTTATCAATTAAGTCCCTAATAAAAATAATTTGACCTATTAAAAGTATAATTAAGTCCTTGCACCTAAATAAATCTTTTAATTGACCGAAATTAATTCTTAAACATAATTAAACTTTTAATTTGACCAATGATTAATAAAATTGGCTTATTAAAAATCTAATTAATTCTCTGGGCTTAAATTCTTATGTAGATCTGTTCAATAATTATTTAATTTGACCTTGAGTGGCTATTTGGTATTGTGGCTGCGGGTGAGGTTCACCCGCAGCCACAATGTTTCCCGTTTGGTAACATTCCCACCATAATTTTTCAATTATGGGTCCCATCATTAACTGTGGTGCAACCACAGGTTACAAGAAGCAGCTCTCGACTGCTTCTTGTAATGGGAAAATGGATGAACAGTGGAGCATGGCTCAACTGTTCATCCATTTTCTTCTAACAGTGGAGCCATGCTCCACTGTTCACGTGAACAGTGGAGCATGGCTCTACTGTTCATCTATATTTTCTTCGAACAATGTTCATCTATTTTCTTTTATGAATAGTGAAACTGGTCCGATTCAAAGCTAAAAATGTATTGAACTGGGTCCGATCCAACAAAATATATATATATATTTTTTTTAATTGTGTTTTATTCAAAAAATTAGTGTTAAACATTATTCAATGACTACATAAATTAGACAGAGATCGCTTGATGACGCCGCATTTACAGAATTTGATCGTAATCTCAATTTCATACGTGATGGAATTGTAGGTAGTTTAATGGAACAATAAAAAATATTTTAAATAAAATATTATTTATTTCATGATGTAATAACAATAGTTAAATCTACAATATTTAAATTAAGAATCATTAATATTAATATATATATATATTTAAATTATTTTATAACCTCAATTTCAAAAGCATTCTTAACCAAACACTTTAAACTACTTTTTGTTCAACCTCAATTTCAACCACAGTTTTAACCAAACACTTATTTTTTTAAAACCAACCTTAATTAAAAGTACTTTTTATAAAACAACTTTTTTCAAACCACAACCATAAAAGCTACCACAATACCAAACACGCTCTGAATCTCCATTGTCTCTTTAGTCTTGGTTTACAATGGGGTATGATTAGGCTTATAATTCCATCCAAAATTTCAACTTGATTCTTCTATATATATGAAACCTTCTTCAGCCTATTTTTGCCAAGTTGCCAGTCTTCTTGTTATTATTTCTTTTATTTTTATTTTGAAAGTAAAAAGATAAATTTAGGGAAGAACCCAAAAATGGGTTATGACAAATATAATGTTTAATTATGGGCTGTTATGACAACCAAGAATGTATAAGTTTTGGGCTATTTCGACAACCTAAAAGTGCTCATACAAGGGTTGTTATGACGATTGTTAAAGTTTATATTTGGGGATTGTTATGATTAATGTGCATGATTGTGGGCTACTATGGTAGTTATGAACGTGTGTATATGTGAACCATAATGAAAATCATGAGTTGTATGCGAGTGTGGGAAACTACGACTGAAAAAATACATGTGTGTATGGTAGGTTGTTAAGAGAAAATGATTGTCAAATGATTAGTACTTAAAAGTGCATTTTGTATCAAGGTTTTACATCATCATTTTGTACTTAAAGTATCAATAACTTCTTAATTAGAGCATGTTTTATAATAACATGTCTAATAACATAAGATACCTTTAATTTATGGTAAATGTTAATCTTAAATGCATGCATATCACATAAATTAAAGAATTGATTGATGAGTTTAACTACTGAAATTGAGAAGACAAATAGAGGGCTAAGCTTAGAAAAGAGATACTGGTTCAGTCCAAACTGGAACACCATTCAGTTATTGGATCATAATTAGAGCTGTAGAACTTGGATTTAGGTTTGGTTTATATGGATAGAAAGCTATCTGTTCAAATTTTGATGTTAGCAATGACGTTTGTTGCAGACAAGAAGATAAGGATTGTTACCAAGTCAAGAGGTGGCCACCCACTCAACAATTAGTCATCAAATCAATAGTTCTGAATTTTGTCCTATAAAAGGAGGTATTTGCCATGTATTTAGGCATCTTGGTGTTCAGATCAAGATCACTCTCTTTCTTTGTATTTTGTAATGTTCAGGTTTTATTTTATGTTATATCAATCTCTTGTTTATGCTTTCCATTTCCTTTCCTATACTTAGTTAACTTATATCTTATTTATGTTCTTATCTTGTTTATTTATGTTTCTCTTTTTCATTATGTTTAGTTAAGTTTATTATGTCAAGGTGAAAAGGTTACACTAATGGTATAAGAATAAGTATAGTGTAAACTCAACATGAACTTTAATGTTTGATACTAACATGTTTTGTATTTGTTATCTTATTCGCTCTTAATACTTTGCTTGTTAAATGGTTAATCTAGATTTATGTTGTATAACCCTTGGTACAACAAATACTTGATCCTTTCATAACCAACTGTATGGTATAACCGACACCTGTGTTATGAAAGGAACTTGATTTGTTGTTAAGATAAATTAACATCATGAATACCTGACAACATTTATAAGTATTAACATTATTCGAATAAGATAACTAATGTAATTATATTAACTATAATCCGATTAGAACCTCCTTTGTGTGTGGTTTCCAGTTGAGCAATAAAAAGAGTTTATACTATACTTATTTGAAATACCATTAGTGGATCCTCTAACCTTGACAATTGTTTTATCCTTCTTTAATCCTTACATCAATATCCCACAAAATTCTCATAAACTTTTTGTTTTATTAAATATATATATTATTTATAATTTATATAGTTCACCTCCCTGTGGTTCGACTACGGTCTTGCCGGGTTATTTATTACTTTGACACTCATACACTTGGGAGAAGATATCAATCTTTTGGTCATGTCAAGTTTTTGGCGCCGTTGACGGGGAGGTAAATTCCTGTATAAATTATAAAATTTATTTTATTTTCTCTTTTCACTTTTCTTATATCTAACTTTTGTTTCTTTTGTTTTGTTTCCTTTTGTTTTGTTTTCTTCTTCCTTTTATTCTATTTCTACACATGCATGAGAGTTTGGTCACGTACATTAAGTGGTAGACTTTGTAGGAAATCCTCTTCATTTTCAGAAAACATGGCCGCATAGGATAATCAGTTGTTTCATAATGAAAATAATGAAAATAATCATGTTAGAATAATTAGAGACTACACGAATCTAACAAGAACAAGTGCACGATCATGTATAGTTTTCCCTCCTCATGCATCTCACTTCAATTTTAAGCTAGACATTATTCAACTTTTACCTTCTTTTCATGGATTAGATCTAGAAAATCCATACTTGTACTTGAGAGAATTTGAAGAAGTTTGTAACACTTATAATAACTCAAATTATAGCATAAACACCATTAGATTAAAGCTTTTTCCTTTTTCTTTAAAAGATAAAGCTAAAACATGGCTACTAAATTTGAGATCAGGATCCATTCGTGCTTGGGATGAAATGCAACAATAGTTTTTTAAAGAAGTTTTTCCCTTCTTATAGAACAAACTATTTCAAAAGACAAATCACCACATTCACTTAAAAGCCAGGAGAAACATTTTACCAGTGTTGGGACAGGTATAAAGACTTGCTTAATACTTGTCCTCATCATGGTTTTGAAACATGGAGATTGGTTTCATATTTTTATGAAAGGTTAACTCCTAAAGATAGGAAAATGGTGGAATTGATGTGCAATGAAATTTTTTAAGATAAAGACCCTGATGAAGCAATAGAGTACCTAGACTCGTTAGCTGAAAATGCTCAAAATTAGGACACTACAGGTACTTATGAGGCACCGAGTAAAACTTAATCCCATACATCTAGTGGAGGTTTATACAACCTTAGGGAAAATCATGACCTCCAAGCCAAATTTGCATCTTTAGCTAGAAAAGTCGAGGCACTTGAATTTAAAAAGAGTGGTCAATTAAAATTTGTTCAAGACATTGTGTCAAATCTGTGAAACGAATGAACATATAACAAATGGTTGTCCAACTTTGCCTTCTTTCAAGGAATGTCTCCATGAACAAGTCAATGTTTTAAACAGTTTCCGAAGGCCAAATCATAACCCATACTCGCAAACATATAACCCTGGTTGGAGAGATCATCCAAATTTCAGTTCAAAGAGTAGTAACAATAATACACAAACTTCACAACCACCATTTCAAGCACAACATAATTTTCAAAATTCTCATGGATATGCACCTCCTTATGTTCCCCCTTCTAGAAGAAATCTTGAGAAACATTGCATGCATTCATTGAAAAGCAAGAGACAATCAACACTCAACTTTCTCAAACCATGACAGATTTTAAAGATACTCTTGCAAAATTCACATCAGCTCTCAGTTTTCAGGAGAAAGGTAAGTTCTCATCTCAACAACAGTAAAATCTCAAAGGGCAATATAATTCAAGTGCAAGCAGCTCCGGAAGCCAACATATGGATCAAGTCCAATCAGTCATTACTCTCCACAGTGGTAAGGTTATTGAAAAACTCATTCTTGAACCTTGTGAGAAAGATGATGAGTCAATCTTTGAGAGTAAGGAAGGGGTTAAACCTGAACAATTCAAAGAAAAGACTGATTCCCTACTAGTTCTTCTATTTCCTCATGCCATGACCAAACAAAAGGAAGTCAATCACGATTTTGAAATCTTTGAAACTTTTAAATAGAAAGAAATCGAGGACAAGAAAGGCACCAAAAATGTTGATACGGTTCTTTTATCAAGATTGATAATAGATTCGACATTCGACATCACACCAATCGATGATTACTTTCCTGATGAATCTTTACTTTCTCCTAGTTCAATGCCTTGGTTTGCTAAAAATATCATTTTTCTTGCTTCAGGATTTTTGTCAACTCACTAGAGTACCGAAGACAAAAGAAAGTTTTTGAACAAAGTGAAGAACTTTTATTGGGATAACCTTTACTTATTCAAATATTGTCCTGATCAAATATTTCAAAGATATATTTCGGACAATAAGGTAAGTAGTGTTATTAAATTTTGTGATTCTAAGGCATGCGGGGGTCATTTCTCATCAAAGAAGACGACTGTAAAAATCTTACAATGTGGATTTTATTGGCCCACCATGTTCAGAGACAAACATGTGTTCTGCAAAGTATGTGAAAATTGTCAAAAGTCAGGATTTATTTCAAAACAGAAAGAGTATGTAGATAATCTTCTAATGATTTTTAGGACATATCCTAGTGGCAATGTGCATTGGGCATTTCATGACTTATGATCCCATTTTCATGAAGAACATGCTCGGTGTAGTCTTGAGAATCTAACTATAAAAGACCCTGTTTGCCAGTTTTTAAGAAAATTGGATGGGAAACCTATCATCGACCCATAAATGGCGTTTAAGCCATTCTTAAACGTAAAACCAAGGGAAGATGTGAGCCACAAACACAACTACTATTTAAGCCTTAGTTTGTAAGAACGTGTGTCTTTTGGTTTTATTAATAGCATAATATTTGTGTTTTGTCATTTCTTATATTTGTTTAAGTGTGTTTCAGGTTTGTCAATGTTTGTTGTTTCAGGTGATGTCTTCTATATTCTATCTTTCTGCCTTAAGACATTGAGGATATCGTCTTGTTTCGGTTGAGAGGAAAGGGTAGTAGTTGACAAAAAAGAAACTAACTAACTAACTAACTGCTTTTATTTTTAATAAAACCATTTGACAAAACTGTTATTACTAGGATAGCAGAGTAAGGGATAATTTTATTGACTCTTGAAACGCATCTTAGTAAACATTTTCCAATGGTTATTTGCAATATTCATAACAAGGTCTATCACATACTTCTCATAAAATATTTAGATTTATAAACTGTCACATTATTATCACTTGATTCTGCTCATATACTTATTTAACAAGTATTTATAAATCATCATTTTCACACACACATTTTAACACATGCTTATGGGTTGCACATTGGATCATTACATTAATCATGTTCTTTTGTTAAAGGTAACAACCAAGAGAAAGGGATAATATATAATTTGCAAAAAACAAAAAAACAAAAAAAAATGATAATAAATGTAATTAAATAAATAAATAAAAATGTAGATAAGTTTGGTTTCGTAGCCTCCCTAACCTATGCAATTAAGCCTGAAGGGGTATTTTAACACCTTATACTCTAAAATCAACTGACTTGGGAGCTATTGGCCCAATGCTTGTTACATGAGTTGAGGAGAAAGCTTAAGGGAATCAAACATTGCACTATTTACATTTTAGTATCTACAACCCGAGTTATTAAGCTCGAAGGGGTGTCTCAACACTAAATGTCCTAAGACCAACTGGTCTGGGAGTCATTTGCTTAAAGCTCACTACATGGCTTCAAAATACATTGTGATATAAATTATTACTTAAAAAAAAAAAGATAATCATCCCAACCTAAGGAAGTTAACCTTAAACACTAGAACAAAATTTTATTTTCTTCCAAGTAAAGCCTCATAACTATGTGTTAATATATTGAGCACAAAAGGAATGTTTATTAATATCTTGGTAAAGAGGTATTGAGCATACATATAAATCGAATGAGAGTTTGTTTATCTGAATAGATTAATGGAAGTTGAATGATGACTGTCTTGCTTTGTAGAACTTGCAAATTGTTTTTCTATCTTAACACTTTGATTACTAGGGACTAGTAATAAGCTAGTTGGGGGGGTGTAATTAGTACTTAAAAGTGCATTTTTATCAAGGTTTTACATCATCATTTTGCACTTGAAGTATCAATAACTCCTTAACTAGAGCATGTTTTATAATAACATATCTAATAATATAAGATACCTTTAATTTATGGTAAATTTTAATCTTAAATGCAGGCCTATCACATAAATCAAAAAATTGATTGATGAGTTTAACTACTGAAATTAAGAAGACAAAGAGAGGGCTAAGCTTAGAAAAGAGATGCTGGTTCAGTCCAAACTAGAACACCATTCGGTTATTGGATCATAACTGAAGTTGTAGAACTTGGATTTAGGTCTCGTTTATATGGATAGAAAGCTAAGACATAGGCCTAAAATGTTCATGAAGAGTCCAAGATTCAAAAGGACCGTTTTCAAGTTCAAATTGTAGTAACAACAGAGAAGTCAGAATCTATCCTGCAGCCTAGACACTGTTAAGTGTTCAGCCTATATCTCGAATTCTAGAAGTCCAAATGACCTCATTCTTGTTTTTTTAGAAAGTTGAGATAATTTCCCAGAACTTGCATGCGGACTATCTGTTCAAATTCTGATGTTAGCAATGACATTTGTTGCAAACAAAAAGATAAGGATTGTTACCAAGTCAAGAGGTGGCCACCCAATCAACAATTAGTCATCAATTCAATAGTTCCGAATTTTGGCCTATAAAAGGAAACATTTGCCATGTATTTAGGCATCTTGGTGTTCAGATCAAGATCACTCTCTTTCTTTGTATTTTATAAAGTTCAAGTGTTATTTTATGTTATATCAATCTCTTGTTTATGCTTTCCATTTCCTTTCCTTTACTTAGTTAACTTATATCTTATTTATGTTCTTATCTTGTTTATTTATGTTTCTCTTTTTCATTATATTTAGTTAAGTTTATTATGTCAAGGTGAAAAGGTTACACTAATGGTGTAAGAATAAGTATAGTGTAAACTCAACATGGACTTTAATGTTTGATACTAACATGTAATCATATTAACTATAATCCGATTGGAACCTCCTTTGTGTGTGGTTTCCAATTGAGTAATAAAAAGAGTTTATACTATACTAATTTGAAAAACCATTAATGGATCCTCTAACCTTGACAATTGTTTTATCATTGTTTAATCTTTACATCAATATCCCATAAAATTCTCATAAATTCTTTGTTTTATTATATATATATATTATTTGTAATTTATATAGTTCACCTCCCTATGGTTCGACCCCGGTCTTGCCGGGTTATTTATTACTTCAACACTTCTACACTTAGGAGATGACATTAATCTTTTGGTCGTGTCACCAATCATGAAAATTAAAACCTATATTGTGGTATGAAGAAATAGTTAAATTACATTGTATATTGTGTTTTGATATTAAATTAATATGCCTTGAATAATGAATTGAGGGAGTTATGACAAAATGATGAGTTTTGTTAGAAAAGGTTAAATTGTTAATTTAGTCAATTATGGAGAAATTGGAAAAGTTGATTTTTATTGTTGAATTTAATTGCGTTGAGAATTATGTTCAAATGATAGGTATAAGATGAATGAAATTTGTTGATGAAAAATTAAGTCATTTGGACATTGAAATTTGTCATTGGGACATTGAAATTTGTTGATGAAAAATTATGCCATTTGAACATTGAAATTCGTTAATGAAAAATCAAGTCATTTAGATATTGACATATTGTATGGACATTAAGATGAATTATAAAAATGAATAAATAAACATTTGAATGATAAGGGTTATAGTAAGGACATGGATAATATAAAGGAATATCTGTGTTTGAGTGTTGGATTGAATTGTGAAAAAAAAAAAGGAAAATTCTATGTTAAAACCCTAAATTGGTCAGGTAAATATTAATTATTTGGTTTTGATGTATTAAATATGAAATTATAAATTAGACATGTAAAAGTCTTAAGTAAAACCTAACTTGATGGCATGGATATTGACTTAAGGATTGAAATATTAATTGATATTTGAAATATGATTGAATATTAATTGGAATTTGAAATGAATAGAAATCTCTATGGTTGAATTTGTGATTGGTGGCGTTAATATTTATAAATAGATTAACTATGTGTATATGATAGTCAAATGAGGTATTGAATTTATATCATTAGGGTGTGTAGGAAGCACATCCGGAAAAGAACATAATGTTATAGGAGAAGTGGACTAGGAGTTTAAGATAAGGTTCGCCCCTTTGCTTCTTTAATTGCTTAATTTTTTGTAATGATAAGATGCAATAAAAATATATGTATTTTTACTACAGTGTATTATGTGAATATTGCCTACAGGCATGAGAAAAATTGTTATGTGAATATTGTCTACGGGCATAAGAAATATTATTATTATTATTATGTGAATATTGCTTATGAGCATAAGAAATATCGTTGGGTGAATATTTTTGTGCGAATATTACCTATGAATAGGAAAAATATTGTTAGGTGAATATGCCTACGAGGTTGGAAATTAGTGTTTGTGTGTGTGTGTGTGTGTGACTTCTAATCGACTACAACAAAGAACATCCTTATATAAAAAAAGAAATTGCCTAGTCGAGTAAAGCTAGTGGTGTCAATGTAATTGATTGACATGATATTTAATTTACTAGTTATTATGAGTAAAGCTAGTGGTGTCAATATAATTGACTACTAAGATATTTAATTGACTAACCATCTTGAGTGGAGCTAGTGGCATTAATGAAATTGACTTTTGGGGTATTTAATTGAGTAGTTGTCCTAGATGGAGCTAGTGCATTAATGTAATTGACTATCGAGATGTATAATTGGCCAACTGTCCTTGGTAAAGTTAATGGCATCACTATAATTGATTGCTGAGATATTTAATTGATTATCTATTATGAGTGGAGCTAGTGACGTCAATGTAATTGAATGCTAGAATCTTTAACTAACTAGTTGTCTTGAGTGGAGCTAGTGACATCAATGTAATTGACTGTCAGAATATTTAATTGACTAGCTATCCAGGATGGAGCTACTGATGTCAATGTAATTGATTGTTGAAATATTTAATTGACTAGCCGTCCTAAATGAAGCTAGTGGCGTCAGTCATCCTGAGTGGAGCTGGTGGCATCAATGTAATTGACTACTGCGATATTTGATTGACTAGTTGTCCTGAGCGGAGCTAGTGGCGTCTATGTAATTGATTACTGGGATATTTAATTGATTAGTTGTCCTTAGTGGAGCAAGTGATGTCGATGTAATTGACCATTGTGAGATTGACTAAGTTGCTCGGAGTGGAGCTAGCGGCTTCTATGTGACTAATTTGTTAAGTTATTAATGGATTATTAGATGGAATCGAATAATTAAGCAATATAATAAAAAAATTTATTATGTTAAAGTATTAATTGTAGATTAATGAAATAAAAATAGAGGAGTATAAGTTATGTTATACTAATTTTTAATTCTTTTCTTGATTAGTGATGTAATGGTAAAGGTCTAGGAAGGTAAGACCATGAAATTGTTTGGAATATTTGTGGATTGTTGATGTCGACATTTAGGATTGTTTAATTTTTAGAGGAGACTTTGTCAAAATTTTGATAGAATATTAAATAACTAAAATGAGAGTAACATGTAATCACGAATGATGGATTATGAAAGAAAAAAAAATATTTAGGGTTTCAATGATTCATGACTAGTGATGTATCTAAAACATATTTTAAAAGTTGAGGTTGTTACATGAAACTACACGTGTGATAATGATGTTGGAGTTTTGTGATAAAGTTTCATCCTATTAGAAGTTTTCATTTGAAAATAATAAGTTGAGGTAAAGTATAGGCCTTTAATCTTTCTAAAAAGGAGTAAAAAATAATATAAAGGATAATAGCATGGTTTATGTGAAAAGAAAATGAAACAATGAAACATGAGTGTTTAGTTAAAATAAATTCAATATTCAAAAAGCTTAAAAGGTGTAAACATGTTTGTGAAACAAAACAAAGTGACATAAATATGTATTGTGAATTAAAATAATGGTGTAAACCATAGATGGTTGTGATATATATATTCACACACACACGATTGAAAACATTAAGTGTGGTTAAGGAAACGAATCATAGTATGAATCAAACAAATTGTGAATAAGGATGATAATTTAACCAAAACTTGATGGATACCAACTTGAATTTACCTAAATGGATATAAATTTTTTTTGCCCGTTTAGGTTCAAGTAATACCCGAAGTGAAAAAGTCATGTTCGGGTAGGGTATGGATATTGTCATGCCTGATTTGAAACTTTGCCCAAACTCAACCCGAACTATATACATAACCTTAAAGTTTAAAAAAATTACACTTGTACCTAGTTATATATTTAAAGAAAAAATTAGTGTTACTCACGTACCCTCTCTAACAGACTAGAGAGCCTTCCTCGTCTCACTTCTTTTTTCTTGCTCTCTTATCTAATCTATAGCTAGCAGTAGACATTTCGGCAGCAAAAAACAACACCAGTAGTAGGTTGGCTTATTCTTTATTACATATTGTAACAATGAAATACAAAATATTTTCTTATACGAACTCATTGATCATATGGTCACGTAACCCACATGCAAGAAAGACAAATCCTTAAAAGTCAAATTATCAAGTTTGATAGGAGTGCAACATATAAATTACCTGAACCAAAACACCATCACTATTGAAATATGAACCCCCACCAAATGATTAGTGAATCATGAACAAGAAGTAATGAAGAATGCCATAAAGTTAGTTATAATTTGATAAGTATGATTGTTCTTTGTTTATTCAAAGAGAAAAGTGTTGCATCATGCAAAACATAAGTTTATTCTAAACATCATGGCTGAAAGCTAAAAACCTAAGTACAATCTAAATAACCCTATTTATAATAGGTGGAAAACATCCTAAACAATTCTGAAAAAATAATAATAAAAGAGTTATAAATAAAATAGAAAAAAGAATCCTAAATCAACTAAGAAATTAATATAAATCCAGCACAGTAGCTTCTAGACCTTATCATAAGGCCTTCCTGATGTTGGATTGATCTGAAATTTTAACAAGATATAAAACAAGGCCTCTAAAAATATCTGGTAAAATTTCAACCTGATTTGATGATTGAATAAAACATTATGCAATAGAAAAACTCAGCCTAATAATCCTTGTAAGAAAAAGATTTTGGAACATTAAAGGAATCCTTATTATACTTGGAAACTATATTGCCGTCAATTAAAGATCCTTGAAGAATTAGAATGAGTTCTAAAATTAGATACCGAATGGCCTTTCATTATTAGGAAAAGAATCCTCTTTAAATTGGAAGTCTATAAGTCAAAAGACAATAAATAACAAAATCTATATTGCATCTTCTAACCTCCATTTCCAACTCCCTTACCCAAGTCTCCTCTTGTATCTATTAACTTCTCCATAATACCTTCACCAGGGGAACTCTCTTGTTTCGCAGTTTCCTTTCACTTTGATCAATAATCCATCAAAACTTGTGGCAAGATTAAGAAGGATCCAATTTGGCCTTTTGAAGCAATGATATATGAAACACATCATATGTCCTAGACAAATGAAGGGGTAATGCTAACCAATATGCAACTAGCCTAATTCTCTTTTTAGTCTCAAAGGAGTTGATTTATTTAGGTGATAGTTTTCCCTTCTTTCCAAAACAGATGGTGTTCTTGGAGGCCATGACTTTTAAGAATACTTGGTAACTTATGTTGAACTCTAATGGTCTCCTCTAATTAACAACATACCTTTTATGTCTATCTTGAGCTTCCTTCATCCTTTATCTAATTTCCTTCACTTTTTTTTACCCACTTCATCCCAACATAGTAGAGGACGACATTTCCTCCTATATAATGCCTTAAATAGAGCTATAGCTATGGTGATCTGATATATATTATTGTATGTAAATTCCACCAACGATAAAAAAATCTTCATAGTTTCCCACAAATTCCATCTCACAACATCTCAACATGTAATACCCTGCACTTTCTCATGTGTTTTTACTTAATTTCAATGATCGAGTACATAGAAATTTAGGTAATATTTTTTCTATTTATAAGGAAAGTCCCCACAACCTTTTAATAGTTTTATAAATGTACATAATTTATTACAACTCTTGTTAAAATTACATGCAAATTAACTTTTTATAAATTTTTTGTTCTAAAAATACAAATATTCTTTCTATATAATACTGGGTAGCTTAGTGAACCTAAGAAATAGATATCCACAAAGAAATTTACCTGTGACATACACAATTTTTTTTAAAAAAATCGCATTAAACATTTACATCATCCAAGTTACTAACATTTAACACATATGATCAAAACGAATTTCATAAATTTATTTTTAAGAACGTTGATCTTATATCAATTTCCAACATCTTACATTTTTTATTATTCCCTAATGAATTTTCTTCCCATCATTTTATTCATCACATTATCATCCTTGCATCATGATAATTGTTTCATTCGTAATCTAGTTTAACTCATCACTGTACAATTTATTGCTCACAACTTTAAAATTGATCGGTCTCATTCAAACATCTTCATACAATGTTTCTTTTTACATCGAGGTTATTTCATAACTATTTATATTTCATGAATATATTCCATTTATACTAATATTATTATTTCACAACTCATGGAATTTAATATGATCTTTTCATCTCTCAACCACCATGACTTATTTTCTCAACACATATAATTCATATGATCTTTTCATCTCTCAACCACCTTTAATACATATCGTAACTTATTGTGTAATCATGTCTATTTCACATCGCTATTTAATTAACAACATATTTAATTCATGTAACCTTTTTACTTCCCTAACATTTATTACATTATGATACATCATACTTCAATCCATATAACACCTTTGTTATATTGAGAAATTTCCTTGATTCAGTATTCATTCCAATTATTTCATGTCCACTTCTATTATTTATACATTACCACATAACCTTCCATTACTTTTATACTTACACGACGTTCTCAAATCATCTTTCTTTTATGTTAAACTTTGTTGATATGGCTAATTTAATATCCAATCATTAAACTTTTAAAACAATCAAACTTATATACACCTTGCTCCATTACATGTTATTGTTTTTCTTAATTGGTCAACCAAATAAACTCTTAATGACTTTATATGACAACCCCAACCATTTGGTTATAATTTTGTGTAACTCCCTTTTAAAATAATTTAACATACACTTTATTAAAATTGTGGTGGATTATTCCTTGTATTTGGACTCTACCAAGTTATCGACATCTTCATCAATATCTCAATCCAATAATATAATCATGTTCCAATTTACAACATTTATATCACAATATAGTAATATAGATATCAGCTTAGGGACTCTAGTGCGAGTGAAATCAGACAAATAAGTTATTTTTCTATATTAGAACGTAGTACATCCCTGTGAGAATTAAAACTTATTCCTGATCATTCAACTCATTAGATGGATTTTGATAACAATTATAAGCTCATCACTTTCAACCCATGTATATTTCATGCAAATACTTTACCTTATAAGATAGGTTTAATATCCTAGTAGTTAGACAAACTAATGTCACTAGCCTATTACCGGGCACTAGACCCATTACTGGGTAATCTAGTTCCACCACCCATTACTTAGCACTAGCCCTATTACTAGGTAATCTAGTTTCATCGCCCATTACTAGGCATTAGACCCATTACTGGGTAATCTAGTTCCACCACCCATTACTTAGCACTAGCCCTATTACCAGGTAATCTAGTTTCATCGCCCATTACTAGGCATGAGACCCATTATTGGGTAATCTAGTTCCACCGCCCCTTACCAGTCACTAGCCTTATTACTAAGTAACTAGTTTTGTAACACCCTGTGCAACAACCACAATTAATTTACACAACATTCCATGTTTACATATTTTATTTAGATATATACACATTTTCTGGATACAAAATTACATTACAAAACAAAAATTTTGTTTCTTCCATTTACATCATTTGATTAAAAAAAAAAACAAATACATGATCTATTACTCGGTGCGATGCTATGAGGTACATGGAAATTTATTTAATACCAAATACAATCAACATTACTCATAATGATTATTTACTATTATCTCTTCTATATATTTACCACATCAATTACAAAATAGTTAATTTCTTATTTTACCTTTAACCTTACAAATCAATATAATTAAGACAATTTAAGGACATATAAATGTCCTCTCTAGCCTAAATCATATTTGTTCCATTACTAAATTAACTAGTTTCTCATATTGTCCATTTACCAGGACACTATTCTCATTAATCAGGGTAACTAGTTTCACCGATTGCCCATTAACTAGGGTACTAGTCCCTTTAACTAGGGTAAATAGTTTCTCAAATAATTATTTGAACATATTAGGTCTTAATATCAACATTTATATACATTCACACTTTCAACACCATAAATTTAACATATGCGTGTATTCTTTCAACCATAATGTTATTGTCCAACAACCAAAAAAGACATCTTCACCAATAAGAAAGATAAACCAAAAGAGGAAAAATAATATGATTATCGATCTTGATGATTTTCTAAATTGAGCATGCATTAGAAGAATAAATTGATGTCCTTTCGTGTAAAAATGCATGCACTAAAAATGTAATTGCATCTTTGTTTTTGATTCAATAACTAGATGAGCAAAATACAATAGAAGAGGATGATATATTGGAAATTCCTTTTAACATGGAGATGAGAAACCATGATGACATCATATCCATCAATATGGTTTTTTCTCTTCCCTATTCATTTTGAGGAAAAACCTAGATAATTTCCTTATCTTGACTCGGACTATAAATAAAGTGTAAATGAAAGTGTAGAAATTATCATGATTGTTTAGTCAAATCCTATGGTCAATCAAATCCTAGGTATGGTGTTTTCTAAGCCAGTAATGGTTATAAGTCAATGCTTTAAACCTCTATACATCATTGATAACTCAATTACATACCAATATAATTTTTTTGGTTAATAATAGTGCAACATTCAACATTATACATATAACCTTGATCAGGATAATTAGTCATGCCAAGGTTGAGATTATTCTATCTGAAATTCTTATATTAGAATTTACAAGAGGCATAAGAGATATTGTAGGAATCTTGCAAGTGGGTTCATAGTAAGGTCCATACATGGCACTAATACTATAATCGAGTCTTATTATAAATATGAGTGAGAGCCTAAAGGGTCACATGTATAATAGGAATTGAATGTTAATGTAATACCAATGATTGATTACTTAGATTCCTAATGAAACTAAGACTCTCTTAAAAGTTCTCATGAGATTAGGACTCTATACTAGTTCTAATAAGGTTAAGATTAGGAATCTGATCATGACTAGGAGTCTAGTTTTATCCATGAAACTATAATCCTAATAAGATTAGGGTGTGTTCCAAGATTTCTATTTTGACTAAACCTTTTTAAAATATTCCAATTGTAAATAGGAATTGACATATGGTACATAGGTTGGACTTTTTGGAATAATATTGTAGTTAGGTTTCTAGGCCATGAAAGCCTACATGTTAGGCATGAGGATTTTCTATCCATATAAACTTATAAAGTCCACATAACATCTTTGGTTCATCATCATCCATGCAAGCTTAAGAGCCTATATTAAGTTGGAAAAACAAGCCCAAAAGGTTGAATTTTCTCATAATTCTAGCATAACTAGGATTAAACCTATTATCTATCTTATATTTTGGGGCATATCCTGATTAGCACCAAACACAATCTAAGTTGATTGTACTAAAACTAAAAAAAAAAGAGTTAAAATACCATATTTTAATGATTTTTAAAGTATAAGAAACCAAAACTCTAAGTAGAGAGAGCAATGAAAAAACCAAAAAATGTTTACAGCTTTTTTCTTTTCATTTTTTTCTTATAAAACAAGATTTATCAACTTTTTCAATATTTTATGTGTGATAATAATTATTAGAGGATGATTAGCATAAAATTTAAAATAAATTTTCCCTAATAAAAAATAGTTTTGTTTTGGGGTTTGATATCCATTCCTACATGGACCACCACTAGAAATTGAATAATTGGATGACTTGTAGGTTTAATACAACCAAACCTAAAGGGATTTCTTCTTATGAAATTGCTTCTATTTTGAGAACAAGGTATTTTTCATTCTATTAGATAAGTTTTGATTGATATTGAATCAAATGGATCATTTTTTAGAAATTATAATTATAGTTTTTATTGTGCCTATGCCTTGATGACTTATAGTGGTAACAATTATTTTATTCTAAACCTATAGATATTCAAATCTAATTAAATGTATTTAAGAGTTAATTAATTTTGTTAATTTGTCAATTTCAATCATGGAATGGTGTTTTCAAAGTGTTTGGAAAGCTCTAGTTTAATTTACCTAAATTATGATTCTTAATTAGGATTTGAGTTTATCTTTGCATAAAATAAGAGTTAAGATTTGTAATCATATGAAGGATGATGGAGGTACTATAAGATGTATTCAACCTAGTATAAACTTTTAACTAGGCAATTTAAGCATATAGAAGTCCCTACTTTTAGTCCATTAATCTCCTTCATGGCTCAAGAAAATTAGTCCTAGAATAATTTAAAGTAAATAAATAAATAATGACACATTAGGTACCCTAATATGTTACCCCAAATATAAATCACAATCCCAAATAAAATAGGATAAATAAATTAGAAAGCTTAATTTATCACCAATTCAATAAATTTATTGATTTATATTTGAAGATCAAGTACAATATCTGACAATATGTTATAATCACTTAAATATTAGAAAGGCATACATGTTTTGACTTAACTTTTTAGTGATTGATTTCTCTATATAATTATTATCCATTTATCAAGAATATTTCTGTTAGGTATTGTAATATGAAATGTGTTTTATCTATTAAATCATGTTTGTTCTTGATTCTTTAAATAAGATTTGAAACTCTTTTTAAATATCATCCATATTGCGTAAGGATTTCACAATGAATACTATTTAAGAGTAGATAAAAATATTTTTTCTAATATATTAGGATGATGAATCCTCTCTTGATCTCTCAAATACCTTTATATAGTTCATTATATATTCAGTATATGCTGGTTTGTTACCCTTGATTATGATAATGTGTTGTCAGGATTAATTCATAACATTCTCTTTATAAGATTGTTGCGATGTCGCAGTCACACAAATTAATTACCCTAGCTTCAAACACAACACACAAGATAGTATAGAGCAAGTAAAGGGTCGATCCCACGAGGAAGTTCAAGTCAGATTTTTATGTTAGATGATATGCAATTTGGGGGGGTTTAGACGTTATCTAGGCTAAAGCAAAAGAAAACAGAAAACTATCAAACAAAATTTAATAAAATCAAAAAATTATCAAGAGAACAAACCTTGGTCACAAGCACACATCCACCTACAGAAATCAGAACTGATCATGGAAACGAAACATCAATTTATATTCTGAATATTTATCTCTTCTTAATATTGGTTAGTTAACAGATCCACCATATAACTAACCCTAACCATTAAACAACCAAAGTGTCCGCACTAGTAATTTAATTTAATGGCAGCCTTAAGAACTAGATAAGTTGATTAATCAAGAAAACATAACTGTCTGTAGTCTATGTTTGATTTGATTGAATGTTTTCCCTAAGATTAATAACGTAGATCCGCCACAATTATTAAACTCAGTTGCTTCACAAGTTCATATACCACAACTCCGGTTTTGATAACAAACTTAGCAATAAATTGTCTACAATAATAACTTAGAGTCTACTCTAGCAATTAAAATAAACAATCATAGGAAAAATAAGCATAGGAGAACAAACATATTCATCATATAAACTGAAAATAAAAGGTAAAATAAATCTCACAGTTCTTGAAATCCGAAGGTTTCCGTGTCCTTGCAACCAAGAAAAAGTGTTTAGCCTTGTATGTTTGTTGAAAAACTAATCAAAAAGAAGAAAGAATGCATAATTTAGGGTTTCTTAGAGGAAGGGGATGTTTTTCTCTTCTTGGCTGGTTGTCCCCCTTCTCTTCTCTCATTCTTTTTATATCTTAGGAAACCCTAGGTCTCTATTTTACAAAATAGTCCTCCATTAAGTAGATTGTTTACATTTAAGTACTT
>Ga0325411_1000274_pt1 | contig 52372 bp, 18 predicted proteins | sample PopdelMetagenome_13_FD_206181 | JGI IMG/M metagenome (GOLD analysis project Ga0325411, IMG submission 206181) | Populus deltoides microbial communities from Bellville, Georgia, United States - Xylem-PdIQD-R4 | ecosystem: Host-associated > Plants > Phyllosphere > Stem > Wood/Secondary xylem... | reverse complement strand
GAAGTCAAAGGTTTTAGGTATATAATTGCAAAATATCTTTACAAGCCAACAAATAAAATTTTTATAATGTGGAAATCCGATACCTGCTTCCCCATTACAATGAACAATCAGAGACCGGTCTCTTTCAGATAAATATATGTGTTTGTCTTCTCGGAAAGTAATTAATGAGATAAAAGAATCCCATGGGAAACCACTCCCCCTCTTTGGTTAAAATCTTAACTTCCAATCTCTTATCAATATCTTGGAGTTAAGTATAGACTTTGGAAAGAGTTTTTGGTTCTATCTAAAATATTTTCAAATCAGAATAATTACCCATGAAAATCCTTTTATAGATTCTTAGAGAGGATTTTGTTGAGTACAAAATGTTTTTGAAAAAAATTGAATTTTTTTTACTTTAAATTAATATTTTTAGTGTTTTCAGATCATTTTAGTATATTGATACTAAAAATAAATTTGAAAAAATAAAAAAATATATTATTTTAATGTATTTTTACTTTAAAAATAACTACTACCATGCTAACAAACACCCGCTAAAAAAGTTATAGAACAGTAGGGAAGAGAATGCGAGCAAACTTTTCTTGATAATGCAAAAACAGAGAAAGATATTGATGGATGTGTCACACAGCTGGATATCAACTCATATGATAAAGTCTGTATATCTTATATTCCTATTTGTTTTTGTAAGATAACATATTTATATTAATAATCTTTGTGTTTCCCTTTGGATTCCATTCTAACGTGCTATGATAAGTCAAGATCGTCATTAAGAAATGCAAGATGGGCCTATCCTTAACACTATAAAATTTGCTATTTTTTTTTTAAATATGGGTGTTCGGATCAGTTTGTGTGTACCTCGACTAATCCTACAAGTCCTGAAGTTAACGACCATATAAACCTCTAGTGATTATTATATTAGCAACCATAGGGTTTAAATTTAAAATCATATGAAAAACAAATCTCTTGATCCCAAACTCTTACCACTTAATGATTTACTAGATGAAATTCTTATATAAAAAAATGAAACCGTATAGGATGACATTCAAGAGGAAATAATAAAGTAAATTTTTGTTTTTGCAATTAAAATTAAATTTTTTTTTTGTAAAAGTTTGAAATTTTTCCTTAAAATTAATTTTTTTAATATTTCTAAATTTTTGTTTGATATATTCATATTAAAAATAAATTTTAAAAAATAAAAAAAATAATATTTCGATTTAATTTTAAATATAAGGCACGCCACCGTTATCGCAACGCTAGTGCTCTGAGAACCGAAAACGAAATGGTGATCTCAGCCTGGCCCCAAAAACAGTCGGGCATGGAGTACCTTTTGCAAGCTTTTGTCAGTAAAAAGTGGGTTTTGGACGGCTCAGATTTGCTGTCACAGAGAAGTCAAACAAAGCAGACGAAGTCAAAGAGTGGGTGTACACGAAGTGTCCATGTTATATACTGATGATGATAATGGTGTGGGTTCGATTTCTACACTTCCATTGGATTTGGCAAAGTCACCTTTTCAACCCCTTTTTGCATAATAAACTATTCAGATAACATGGAGATTCAGCCTTGTCCTTGTCACTTCCCTCCCACTACACTTGCTACATACTATAAAAATAAATAAATAAATAAATAAAATTGATGTCATCTGATTTTAGTGGTGATACGGTGGAAAATTGAGATTTTTTTTTACATTTAATTTTCACAATAGACAAATTTATTTTTTAAACTATTATAGTTAAGAAAATCATTTTCATTCTAGCATAAAAATAATAGTCACACATATAATGCATACACCTTAACATTCCCACCATCATAATCAATATATCAATTATGTAAAGGAAGAATCATGGAGGAAATTTTTTTTTTTGCCAAAATCATACAAGAATTTCTGAAATTTTTATCGAAATTTTGGTAAAGTTTTTTTTATACCAAGAGATCTCAAATTATTAAAAATTATCCGATACACGTGTTATACTCATTTCATAATGATATCACAATCACAATGGATCTGAATAGCAATCATTCATACATACAACCATAACATCTCATGTATTCACCTTTAAACATGATGTAGTTCATAAATAACAAAAATAAGCAATGTTAAGATTACAAGCACAAAATAGTGCAGTTTTATGTCTCCATAATTAATATAAAAAGGGTACTATTACATTTTAAGTCATATAGTTATTTAAAGACAAAATAAATTATATTTATTTAATTTTAAATTTATACAAAAAGAAACTAGAGGACATAAAATACTATTTTTGATGTGAATGTGAAGGAATTGCAAAATATCACAAGGTCAGAATAATTAATTAAAAGTAAAAATACAGCTGAGAAGAGAAATTCACTTAATACATGTGTATATATAGAACCATATTCCATTCCTCATTCATTTCATCATATCTTTTCTTCATTTGGCTTCATCCATAAGTACAAGATCTAAGATAAAATAAATTATTAAAATTACTGTTATTTGAGAAAAGTATCGGTGTAAAATATCTATCTGCTGCAGAAACTCACCTCGCGCTTCCTTGTTGCTATTGTACCCGTCTTGTGGTTCCTCTTGAATCCACAAACACACCATATTATTCCATATTTAAATTGCATTTCGCAAGATAATACAGTAATGGTGACAACATGTATTCCTGCTTCACAATTGTTTTTTCCATACTATACATTCCTATTATTATCCTTTAGGATTACTGTTTATTAGCATTTATAACGAACATCGCAAATTCATTTTCAAATATGGTTTATTTCTTTTCAAAAGTCAGGATGTGATGTTGCACATCTTACAAAGGGAGGGAAAATGAATTTTACTCTTAACATGGCTAAATTTCACCGTTTTGTCATCTTGACCAAATCTGCCAGTAGGGGTGGCAGCTCAATCTCTCCTCAGATATTTATCTATATCTGGAGTTCTAGATCTCAGAATTAAGTGGGGTCAGATTTTTTTGAAAAGCTAACACCCTAGGCTACAATTTCTATAGGAGACGCTCCCCGAATTTTATCATCATCAAGCAATCATCTCGGAAATCTAGGCAACGAATTTACCTAGCTTTTCATCAATGGATTAAATGCATCTCCAATTATCATTATTCCCCTTTTCTCGTTTAGGTAGCTAATCCCATTGCCGTATGCATGGCAAACCTCCTAAATATGACCTCCCAAGGCCATTTACGATAATTTTTATCCTTCTTCCCCAATGTGTTTTTAGTTGATGGTCTAGAACCACTTTAAGAACACATGCACATTTTGCGTTTATGATTTTCTACATTTCATAACTATCCTCAAAACACATTTTAGGCCATACATGTGGCCCATATCTCCATTCCACTCCTCATGACCTACGCAACTGATTTACGCAATTCTCACACCATTAAGTTATCTTGTTTATATTGTTAGTAAACTTTCCGCTAAACTTCATTCATTTAAAATTTTCATACGAAAACCTCAAAACTCCCCTTCCCCTTAATTATTTTCACCTTGGCCGAACTGGCCGAACTTAGCTCCAAAGGAACTAGGAGTTCCTTCTTTTTATTTAATTTGAAAATTCTTTGTTCTAGTCATCATCTACATTACAACCATACATTAAGAATAATCTAACAAGGAAAATCATGATTTCTACCCCTTGCATTCATCCTCTTAATGGTTGGCCACCTTGGACCCCTTTTTTTGTTGTCCTTGCATAATTTCTCCTCCAAGGTAATTTATAGCACTCTAATTGGTTTAATTTTTGGTAATTTTGCATTTCCTCCAATTTATGTTCAAGAATCCTAATTCCCAATTCAAGAAAAGTGTGCAATTTCAACCAAATTGAAGCTAAACTCGTAGGAATTGGGATTAGAACTCCTTGGAAGAAATCTGAGCTTTACTTCTTAATAATTTGGAAAATCTTGGCTCCCTTCTTATTGCATGTAGCCGGCCACTCACCCCTCTTTTCTTCACAATTTCCACACTTGTTTCTTGTAATTTCTCTTGTCTAAATGATGTTTTTCTCCTATAGACTTGTCTAGGACTTGTAAATTTGTTAAACTTTGATGTTTTCTCTCCCAAATTTGAATGGAAAATCTGAAAATCCCCCCCCCTTTTTGATGTGTTTGCTGGCGGCTTTATGAGGGAAAAGAAATTGGAAATTTATAGTTCCATTTCTTTTTAATTACATTTTGACCCTATTTCTTGTCCCCCCCCCATAATTTAGGCCTCCCTTTATGACTTTCATACTTGTTATTATTATTATTATTTGTTTTATTTATGTATTTATTAAAATTTTAATTTTAATAAATTTTTCTTTGTATAAGTTTATTCTCGGGGTTTTACATGCGTAATCTATTAAAACACCACCCGACTGCATATCTCAACTCCAGCTCTTGGCCTAACAAAAATACAGTTTCAAAGACAATAGAATCACAAAAAAACCATAGTTATAACTCAAGCCAACAAAATCACCTAATTTTCATAGCATAAAATTTCATAATTAGAAAAACTTAATCTTAAAACCAAAACAATTCATTACAATAAACAACATCAATTCAATTACAAAATAATTAAATTACATAGTTAAACTTCTAACATATTAACCTGTTGATGGGTTTGTACCATCAAAACCACGACCATATCGTCTCATGGATGATAAACAACTTCATCCCCTTATATTGCGTTGTCCAAACGCTGAGTCTCCCCAACCTCGTCAAGTGAAGAATGGCACAACAAGAACCAAATATTGAAAACATCATGCACATCATCATAGGTAGCATCACGAACTGCGGTCGCAACTCTTCGACTCTTGACTATTAAAAATTTCACCTAATATATGAGAAAAAAATATTAAGTTATCATTTATAAAATATATAAATAAGAATTCTTTTTGTAATTAGCATCAGGTATCTTAGCCCAAGGCTCAACTAATCTCTAAGGTAAATAGGCCATCGACAAGGAGTTTTACGCAAGTGCTTCACAATTAATTCTTAGGTTTTGCTCAAGTTTGGTTAATTACATGTTGAAAAAACTAATCCATACATGCCAATCTATTATATCTTAGTGCATGAGGCTTATAATTATTCAGATTACATGTTAGCTGACATGGAATGTCACATGGACATTTCATAACACATTCCTATGGTGGTGTTATGAATTGCTTTGTTATGTTTATATACCAAGACATATAGATATCTAACTCCTCGCATGCCATAGATTGATATATTATACATGAACCACCGATCAATCATCATCCATTTTACCTCAATGATTAATAGCATACACGTTATCAAGTGTGTCAACATCATCAGGTATGTATTGATGAAATCGAAGTTGACACATTACTATATTAAGGCAATGCACCTCAAATATGGAAAAATAGTGCATAGGGACCACTGATAGCCATAAGTATAACACAATGAAAACCCCCCATCATTTGTGTCATAAGAAACTCTAATCAAGATGTTCACCTTGTTCTTTCCATATAAATGAGTGTTGTCAATACTTATCAGTGGATGACAATATTCAAACCCCTGAATTGAAGGTCTAAATATCCAGAATATGTATTCTCCTAAATATTATTGTATCACCATCAACCATCTTGTGATTCCATTCAACAACTATACTAGAATTTGATTCTTTTAGAGCTAATAACATCTTATGTATCATTTGAAAAGACTGCTTACGTGATCCAAATGACCTCTCCTATATTTTATGTTTAGCTAACCAAGCTTTTTTATACGATACATCATACAAAAAATATCTATGGATAGTAGCTTGAATGGTTGCATTTTTAATACTTATTTCATCTTTGACAATGATCAACATCATATTAGCAACAAAATCAAAGTCAATTTGAAGGTCAGGTTGCATGACCATGGATTGTGATATGTGCAAGGCTTAAAAATCATAAACTAAACCTTAAAACCCTAACACTAACATAATCAACACAATATAATTCATTGATTTTTCTTACTAAATAAGATAATACATACACTCATTTAACTCATTTTATATCTAATTAATCTCAAATTATAGTTAAATTAGGCAAAATCAACAAGACCTTAACCCAAACCCTAAAACTCTTATCCTAAAAAAATCACAAATTAGGCAAGTAAGATAACACATTTATAGAGGTAAAGGTGAATATATTTCAAATTGGTTAAATAGGGTGCTTGTGGGTGGTGGCGGTGGCGAAAGACTGGTGGTTGTTGTAGGTGGATGGATAGAGAGAGAACTGACAGCTAAAAGAGAGAGAGAGAAAGGTGAGGTCTGTCGTGGCGTGGGAGATATATATATATATATATATATATATATATATATATATATATTTTTTATGATAGAGAGAGATTAACTGACCTGAGTTGAGATCGATGTTGGGAGGGAAGAGAAGTAGGGGGAGAAAGAAGTAAGGAAAGAGAAAAAGAAAAAGAAAATTGTCTTCAAATAATTAACTGGGTGGTCATGTATGTACTAAAAAGCACGACCAATAGGTCACACACTTACTATATGCATGACTAGTGATTGCATATGTAGTACATGCATAACTTATAGGTCATGAATATAGTACATGCATGTCTTGTGGATGTGCATGTAGCAAATACGTGTCTATAGATTGCCCATATATACTATATGCACTACTACTATTTCTATATTAGAATGAAAATTATTTTCTTAAATGTGCTAATTAATTTTAAAAATGAGTTTGGCCACGTACTAATGTGAGAAAATAATCAGAAAATAATTGACTGGACCTCAAAATCCAGATACCATATGTGTGATTTTACCCGAATGGTCTCTCATCAAGCTTCCACTTCATTTGTAGGTAATATATACCACCAGTCCAACAGCTTATAGTAAGCACTTCAATTATTCTATATGAGATTTTGGAACCAACCCATCTTGTTCAATAAATTGCCAACAACCCTTCAGGTTATCAAATAATTGTTAAGTTCAAATTAAAGTTCTGAATTTTTGATAACTTATTAATAATAATAATCACTCCTCCCAAAACTTAATTTTATATAAATTATTTTCTTGGATTTGATTTAAAAAAAAAATTATGAAAGAATTTTTTTTATGAATGTATTAATCCTGTAATGGATGAGTCAGGAAAACCCAACTATATATTAATTAATTAATAAACTTTAGTCTTGATAAGAAAAGCTGGGCCAACCTTTCAGGGAAACAAACAAAAGAAGGATTAAACAGAGAAAGTAAATACAGACAAACATCAAGGAATGTAAACAAATGATTAATGTAAGAACTCGTCAAATAGGATTAATGGAAGTCGATCTTCTTTGGAATTCTCATATGACATGTACGCGCAGAGAATGTGTGAGGTGCTTCCAATGGGAGACTCAAGAGCCAAGGAGGAAAGAATGCATGCCTTCAACTTATCACTACTTGTCTATGTATTTAAACACATAGTTGTTCACTATATAGCTTGCGGTGATATGTGCTAGGGATGATTTAATTTTTTTTAATACAAAAAAAATATATTAAGAAAAAAGTTGATTATTGACTCGATTGTATTTACTAAACTCAATTAATTTAAATAACATGAACAAAAAAATGCAATAACAATTAAAAAAAAACTAACAACATAAAAACGATAAAAAAAATTCTACTTGAGTTTATTCAAGTTAACATGTCAAATCTGTGATTTTATCTTGATAAATGGTAACCCAATTGAAGACAAACTAAATACAACGAAGAAACTTAATTATCAAACAACCCAATATTTAAGAGAAAAACTAATTTAAAAAAAAATCTGAGTCAAACCAGGTTAACTTCTAACACCATGATCATAGACACAAGATTGAGATAACTATATAGAAAAAAGATTAAAAAATAGAAGCATGAAAACTAATTCTCAATAAATCAAATGTTTAATTATGTAATTGAAAAAAATTAATTTTAAAAAAGACAAAAAAAAAACCAAAATCAATCTATGTTAACCTTCAAATCATGTAATCTTAATCATGAGTTCAAGACTAACCATATAGAAGATAAATCCTAAAAAATAACGAAGTAAATTTCCGAAATGGAAACAAATACAATAAAGAAAATCCAAAATAAAAGAAATAACAATTAAAAGAATGAGGCTAAATTTGATATAAAAATAATTTGAAATTAAATGTTGAAGATAAAATTAAAAATAAAATTTAATTAAGAAAAGAATTAAAAATGAATAAATTATAATAAAAATATAAATATTAAACTCAAATAGATACACAGTGATTTCTCCATGGATTTTAAGTTTTTATGTGATATATAGAACACACAACAAATACGTTAAATCTGCCAGAAGGATACTGCCCCTAGGTTGTGATGAAGAGTTGAATCCAATAAAATAATAAAAAAGCACGTTACATTGTAGAAAATGCAGCAAAGCAAGCAACCTTAAATTATTATTCCATATGCCTCCAAGGATATTTATATGGTGCAACCAACAAGTCATGCATAATATTACTATTATTTTATCAAGAAAATTATAGGTTCTAACATGTTTTTCTTTATGTTCATAGTCAATGCTATTAATATAACAATACAATGGATGAAATCATGAATTTCAAGCAAAATGTACAGCTCAATCCTAAACCGAAATACCACAAGTCTTCTCTTCATTATATAGTCAAATTTGAAGTTAAATTTGAAGCCTAATTTAACTAGCCTAAAAACCTTTTAAAGATCTAAAAAACTAAGTACATATGCAACATGCTTGAACTCAATTGTCCATGGGCTCGGGCTCATTTTGGGCGCCTATCAGACTCAACCGAGTGACCCAAACCTAACCCTCTAAACTTGATTTTTTGGACCCCCGCGGGCCTCTTAAGATGTTTTTTGACCCAGTACATTTTATTTTGAATCATACTCCCCGTTCCTTAGGTGTACAAAAATTTATTATGGTCTCATATATTTTCATCTAATTAATATATTTGAGTGGAATGCATCTCATGACTAACAATATTAATTTATAAGTATAAAATTACTTTTCATCCTATCCACCCAAGTAGAATGACAAGATTTATGAGTTATAAATACTCTATGAATTACCAGGTAAATGGTTAACAATCTCTCTATTTTTTATATATTTTTAGAGTTTTTTTCTCTAAAATATCATTATACTCTCTCTCTCAATAAATATATTTATTTAAACATTTGAGAGTCCCTAAATCTATTGAATGGGATCTTTTATAGATATTTGGTTTTCCACACCAAACAACCACCCACGTTGGCTTCCCACACCAAGCTACCACCTACCTTGACTTCCCATATCGAGCTACCACCCACTTGACTAAAGAGAATGAATCAGATTGTAAGAATTAAGTAATGAAACTATAATCAAGCCATATAAGCCTTATCCTTAAGCATTTTGGATTTTGGTTCATCATTAATTAACGCCGTCTATAAAAAACTGATAAAAAAACCCTTAGTTTCTTTCTAAAACTTGTTTTTGACATTCCTAGGCCATTCCATGATAGACAACCAAGATACACCTTAGTTATGATGCATGACGAATCTACCCTTTACCACCATTATGAGTACTTTTACCTAATATAATTTTCAATAATTCATCAATTAGGTGCAAGTCCTTGTTTAGGCCATACTAGCAACCCAGAGGCCAAATTAATCATTGCTACTCCAACAAGTCTTGCCACTTTCAGCAATGTATAACGCCCCAACACCACTATCACATCTAGCTACCACACACCTTAGCTTCCCACACAAAGTTACCACATACCTTGACTTTTCACATTAAGCTACCACCCACCTTGGCTAATGTGAATGAATCAGATTGCAATAAATAAATGATTCACCTATTATCCAGTTCTATAAGCCTTATTCTTAAGCATCTTGAATTTTAATTAATAAAAAAACCATTAGTTTCTTTCTAAAACTTGTTTTTGACTTTCCAGGGCCATTTCATGATAGACAATAGAGAGACACTTGGGTTAGGATGTGTGACAGATCTACCTATTACCGCTATCGTGTGCACCTCTACTTAACCAAACTTTCAACAACTTATTAATTAAGTGCAAGTCCTTTCTAAGGCTGTGTTGGCAACCTAGGGACAAAATTAGGCATTGATAACTTAACAGGTCTTAACACTTTCAGCAACAGACAACACCTTAGCACCACTGTCACTGCCCGCTCCCAACACCCATATACAATTGCACTACCGGCCTGAGGAGTCTAGGCAAAATGACATCTAGAAGAGTATTCTGCCTTGGTGCTCACCAAGAACATTAAAAGGTGGTTCATGTCATTTTGACACTTTCACACAAAGTGGGAACTACAAACGCGTCCCCCAAACAATCATAGGATGAATATCAGTTACCGATACCACATTCTACACTATAATATATGGGCTTTCCAAAGCCTAGTAGATATATGATTAAGAGATGATTGATATTTAAACATCCCCTAGATAATGTTTACAACCCCCATCAGGTGTGGGGCTCTCTATTGTTTAAAAAAGCTTTGAATACTTGAACCCATATGGACTATATTTCTACAAAAATAAGTCTAGAAAACTATGATAGTGTTGCTGACCTAAGGAAGCATATGTGAAACCTATATAATAGCTTAAAACTAGTCATCTAGGATAACATTGTGATGTGTAAGATCCTCTCCATAACCTTTAGAGGGTCGCACATGCTTGGTATAATAATTTAGAGTTAGGATCTATTAGAGTCTTTAAAGACCTCTATGCCAAACTAGTGGTGTCTTTTAGCACCAATATACCCACTAAAAAATATCTGTAAAGCTATTTGATGTTACCCAGCTAGAGGGCAAGTCCACATAGACATACTAAAGAGGTTTAATGAGGAGATGTTCAAGGTGCTTTAGAGGCCTTAATAAATAGGGTAAAAGAGTATGCTTTATGGAGAAAGCTTTATGCCTTGTTAGACATAAGTTTGCTCATAGTGAAGCAAATCATGAAAAAACATATATAAGTGGAAGAGGCAAGTGTGCTATGACATGAGCCTTTCTATTTTTATAAGGACAACCAATATGAAGGACCTTCCAAGCAAAATCATTATCTTAATGCGAATGAAATTTTAAGGAAGAACCAAGAAGGACCATTCTATGGATGTTTGATGTATACTAAAGGTTTACTGCACCCTTGAATTAAAATGGGATGACCCATTTAAAGTTATCAGGATAGTGAAAACAAACACCTACCACCCTAGGATATAAAGAAAAAAAATCTCACTTACACTTAGTATTCAAATCACCTCAGGATGCATTATCATTGATAGGAATGTAAGTTTATTTATAAAATAAAAATATTATATCTTTGATATACATTTATATTCACTACTCTCTAATGTAGTCTCAGACTATCACGACTCTCTAGAGGGCTCTTGGGCCTCACGCAATCTCTATCGATTGATCTCGAATCTCCTGCTCTCTAGTACGGTCTCAGACTTATATGAATCTCCAATAGGGCTCCCGAGCCTGATGCTATCTCTTGGGATTGATATCAAATCTCCTACATTCTAACGCAATCTTGGATTAACATGACTCTTTAGTGGGGCTTCCGGGCCTCACACTATCTATAAGTACGATCTTAGATCTCCATCTCTCTAGTGCAATCTTGTACTAGTACGATTCTTAATTAGAGGACTCTGTAGCCCTATGCCATCCTTTAAGAGACCATGAGCCTCCTATTTTTTGGTGTGATCTATGATCAGAAAACTCTTTAGTGGAGGGCTCCCAAGCCCCATACCATTGTCTGGAGACCATAAGCCTCGTTTTATCATCGAAGACGACTCCTCAATGGGTTCCCTTAGATTTTTTTTCTAAGTATAGGTTCTTTTATGGGTTTTAACCTCTCAAATGTTTTCTAACTATGGGTCACTCCATGGGTTCTCCTCAATCTCTTAGAAAGTTTTTCTACGTATGGGTTCCTCCATGGTTCCCCTCAACTTCTTAAAATCTTTTCTAAGTATGGGCTCCTTCATGGGTTACTCTCAACCTCATAGAAAGTTTTATAAGTATGCCTTCTTTCATGAGACAATATAGGCTCCTCTATAGGTTCCCCTCAACCTCCTAGAAATTTTTCTAAGTATGATTTTTTTCATGGGTTTCCTTTAATCTTGTAGAAAAACTTTTTACATATGGGTTCTCTCAATCTCTTAGAAAATTTTCTAATTATGGGTTCCCTTCAACCTTGTAGAAAAGTTTTCTAAGTATAGGTTCCTCTTAGCATCTTAAAAGTTTTTCAAAGTACAGGTTCCTCCATGGTTCCCCTCTATATTCTTAGAAATTCTTTTAAGTTTGGATCATCTTCAAGTATTCTCATATGATGGAAGAACTTTTTCAATTGTGGTGCACACTCCAATACACCAATTCTCCGATAAATTACCCTGAAGTTTCCACCTCTCTTCTCATACAAAGAAAAACCGATGATCTCATCAAACTAACCAGGTATTTTTATAAGTCTTTGCATGTTAATATCACAAAGACTTGGAGGGCTACTAATAGATTAAGATTTATCAGTAGTTTTACAAATAAAAGTTCTTGTTGTTTCGAGCCCAATTTAATGGGCCTAAAAACCCCCCGAGACCAAAAAACTACGGCCCTAGACAACATGCCTAGGCCTAAATGACCATAAGTTAGGATGTTGTGTCTGTATTTAGAACCTATGGGTCCAAGCCACGTGCCTAGGCCCATTTTAAACCCCTATTGGGCTTAACCATTGACTCGAGTCCAACTCTCCAAGCCTAATTTTTTGGATCCCACACAGGTTCTTAGAGATTTTTACTAACTCAATATATTTTATTTTGGATCTTACTCCCCCTGCACCCATAGGTGTGTAAAAATATCTTATGACCTACCACCTCTCCATCTCATCAATACATTTGAGTGGAATACATCTCATGACTAATAATATTAATTTATAAGGATATTGTAATTACTCTTCAGCCCCTCCACTCAAGTAAAATGACAAGATTAGTGAGTTATAAATACCCCATGAATTACCAAGGTAAAGAGTTCATAATCTCTCAATTCTTTACATATTTTTACACACAAATTTTTAGAGTTTCTTTCTCTAAAATATCATTATACTCTCTTTATAAAAACATTTACTTAAGCATTCAAAAGTCCTCAAATCTATCAAATAAAATTTTTTTAATGTATTTGACTTCCAACACCAAACTACCACTCGCAATGACTTCCTAATTCAAGCTACGATCTACCTTAACTAAAATAAATAAATTAAATTTCAAGAATTATATAATTAACCATTTATCCAACTACATACATCTTATTTCTAATCATTTTAATTTTGAATCATCATCACTTTTAAGCTACCATTAATGTCTAATTCCCTTTCATATTTTCAAAAAATTTATTGAAACTAGATAAATAGATAGGAACACCAGCTAAGACGAGCTGAACATAAAGACTTATACCTTTTGGGCTGGTCGGGGCTAGAACAGATGCTTTGGCAGAAGCGGACAAGGCATGACATGTAAGGATTGAAAGTAGTAAATGAACGATGACACTATTTCTAAAATAGGAAGCAAAAAAAATTTAATGCCTTTGTCCCACTCGGAGGAGGAATCAATGGGGATATGGATGATCTTAGCCAGCAGCTAGCAAAAGCAGATCTAATGCGGTGGCGTCTCGAAATCAAGATAAAAACGAATAAAGTTTTCAATTTTGAAAAAAGATTTAAATGAGTTAGGCAATAAGTCAGCATAATTTAAATTGTAAAAATTTGTGAGCAATCTTCAATTAACGCTAGTCACCCGACTAAAACTAACTCAAGTTTAAATGAAAACTTAACCACTTTAATGGAAGGATTAATTTTCATCCTTATTTTATTTTTAAAGACAATATGTTAATTATATAGATAAATTAGATAAGAAACATTTACACCTAAATCAATATTTCAGAAATTCTGAACCATCTAGTAGGTGATCCAGTGATAAGAGTTTTGGACTAAGAAGTTTGTTCTTCCTGTGATCTCAGGTTCGAGCTCTGTGATAGCTGATATAATGGCCACTGAAGACTTACATGGTCGTTAACTTCAGGACCCGTGAGATTAGTCGAGGCGCACACAATCTGGCTCGGACACCCACGTTAATAAAAAAAAAATCAAAAGCTTTGGCACATGTTACCCTAATTTAAATATCCACAATTTTAGGCTAAGATAAAACCTGCGAGAGGACTTGAATCCGAAATTATCTCTTACAATTGATAAAATATTTTGTTTTAAGTTAATACTGAAAATTGAATTATAGGTCTGGGACGACACATAGATTTCTCATAAGATTAAAGGTAACGGTCAAACATATTAATGCCTATTAATTAACAGATGTTTTACTTTCGTTTACAATATATTCTTCCATTTTATAACTGGTTTTGAGATTTTCTTGTTATTTTAGTAAAGAGTAATTAGTAATATTTTATTAATATATTCTTCCAAACCGAATCCCTCTCAGGCATTTTCTATCAAATATATATAATATACACATCATGAATTTGCTTGCATTTTGTATGCATATTCACCGGGGTTATAGCAAGCAAAAACCACTCTTTCTCGTAATTAATAAAACTCATGAATTATCGCAATAAAACCAAGGTATTATAAACTAATAGGAACCTGAATACAATTCAGAGTTTTTAATGAAATAAATTTCATATTTAGAATCCTCTTTTAAGTGTTAAGAATTTAAATTTAAATAGAATTTAATTTTTAAAAATGTTATAGAAGTCAATCAGAGGTCAACTTCTCTGATTTACAATTCAAAAAAAATATTAAAATTTTTTTTAAAAAAATATTCAACTAGCTTTTTCTATTTTAAAAAAATAAAATGAAAATAACAAGGGTAATATAAAAAATTTCATATGATAATTAATTACAATTTTCATATGATATATACTAACAATTCGAGTAAATGACATTTTTTCTGTAAACACAACATTCTCAGTACAATTGAGACACTCCCTACTGCCTTTATCATTAATTTATCAACAAGCTTGTAAGAAGGTAAGGTCCCTGCACTTGTCTTTGGCTATAGAATAACAAGCTATAAATCCATGTTTAATTTACTATGTAAACTAGCTAGAAAGGAAACTTCATGTTATTGTTCGATCCTTCCCATGTCATTATATTAATTATTATGAAATCAAAACAGAAAATTCTATGCTCTCAGGAGGCATCTTCTCGCCTCCATACAGGTCTTGCAGGTCTCATTTTGCAGGTCAGAATACCAGCACCCAACATACATTGTCTGCCTCGTATGTGTTGCAAGATTAATGGACTCAGTATAGTTTTGTAGCTGGGGCCTGAGCCATTAATAGAGAGAGGAAAAGGAAAAAAACAAAAAAACAAAATCCTGTTTGAGTCTGAATGCTTGCTTCTTCCTATTCAATGTTTCAACAGCGCAAAAGATCGAGTACGAAAAATTGCAAGATTCTGAGCTATAATAATAATTATAAAAAAATAAAAAAATCACTTACAGGGTTTCAGTCCTGGAGTCAAGTCTATCTTGAAACCTTTTACATGCAACTAGATTGGTAGACCGGTTATGTATATTATGGGTTGGAATAATTTTTTTTAGCATAAAAAAATATTCAAACAGACAGAACAAATGTTTTTTTTTAAGAAAATAAGAAAAATTCCATCATAGATCCAATTGGGTCAAATAAGTTGATATTATTTTATTACATTAAACAAAAGACAATGAAAGTAAATCAATTGAATTAAATCAAAATATGTGATCATAATAATCTAAAAAAAAGAATGCCTGGCAAAAGAGAAAAAAAAAAGACGAAGGTCAATTTCTAGCCAATCTAATGCGGAATGATAAAATTAAAAAAAAAATCCAACCCAAGTCAAACCGAGTTAGTATGCCAAACCTATAACCTGAGTCATAAAGTTGGGATGACTTAATAGAAAGCTAATCATAAAAAATTATAAAGCTCAATTCCAAACAAACCTAATGTAGAAGGGTGAAATAAAAATAAATCTCAATTAACAAAAAGTAAAAAAACACACACCTGTTAGTCGGGTAAGCCCATCAAACCCACTACTTGGATTATGCAAATAGTAGGGAAAATAAAAAAAATTATGAAGCGTAATTCTAAAATCAACCCGATGTTGATGGATGAAATCAAAAAAAGATTAAATTAAAACACTACCTAAAAATTATAAAATAGCAATGGAATTATCGACGAAATATTTTCCACCGGTAATGTTCGATTATAATAGCAATAGATATTACTGTCGATATTTTCCAACATAATTGCCGACAAAAAATAAATTACGTCGGTCATTAACAATGGAATCACTAACACAATAAAATAATTAAAAAATAAAAAAATATGTTATTGGTGATTCCGTCATTAATATGACACATCATCATTTTATAATGAAATTACTGATAATATTTTCCTTCTCAATATTCCACTGAAAATTCTATTGGTAAATTTAAAAGTGTTATAACTGATAACAACCTCATTCTCTTATTGTTGTTGTTGTTGAACTGAAAATCAAAATAGCAACACCTCTCGCCTATTTTTGCACGTGTCTAAGCCTCATCATCACAAATTTGACCACCCAACACTTCATAGTGTCAGCATCATTGTCTTGGTACTATTTGTTTTTAATATTCCCTACAACAAGTAAGCAAACTTATTTATATTTTAAGATAATATATTAATATTTTTTAAAAGTATTTATAGTTTAGTTTGCTTATATATTTAAGTGTTTTACAACCTTTTCATATAGAATTAAAATTTGATTTGTATGTTAGGATTTGTTTGTAATTTGGGGAAATTTGATTTTTTTTTTGTAATTTGATGAAATTGATTTTGTGACATAGATGTGCTATAATGAAAGAAATGATGAGTTATTTAATAGGTAACAATCACATTTTGTTAATTTTATTTTTATGTTGGAAATTTTAGGGAAATTGATATTTTGTGGAATTGATAACAATTAAATGGTATTAAGTTAGATTGAATAAGTTTGAATTGAACAAATGATATATAATTAGTTGCGTACCAATTAATTGTTGTTAATTGGATTTATTTAGTTAGCATTTTAACGCATCATTACATTTTTGTATAAAAATAATAATTGGTTATTAGATTGTGAATTTATTTTTAATTATCAAAGTTGAATTTTGAATGGATTGTTACATTGTTAAAAGATTTTCTTATCATTATTGAGAAAACATTGTCATTAGTACTATATAAAAGTTTTCTAAGTAATAGATGATTGTTCTTAGATGTATCGAGATTCACCTTAATGGTTGTATCAGGAAGATTATTGTAAAGGAGTTGAGGGTTTTATTAATTTTGCACTTTCAAATGCAAAGAATATTAGTGAAGGCAAAATTAAATATCTATGTGTGAAGTGTAAAAACAAAAGCTCCATTAATCAAACGTTATGATGATGCATCTTTTGAAAAAAAATTCATTGGAAAATACTTGTGTTGGTTTGCACACAGAGCACCCTATATTCCTTACAAAACCATGTTAGAAAGGATTGTTAACTTAATATCTAGTTCTAACAACACATATTAAGTTGTAGATGATAATAGTAATCTTTATAGGATGATGGTGATGAATGCAATGAGAATAAATCATGTAATTATTGTGGTTATGGTTTGAATGAGTTGTTGTTAAATAAGTTATGAATGCACATGTTGCTGCTGTGTAATTAGGTTCGATAGGGGTTACATACAATATATAAGAAAATAAATTTTGATAAATTTATCGACAACAATAAAAAATTAATAAATTATTAAATAATCCATCAGTGGATTCGTTGCCTATATAACTTTCTCAATAAAATTACTAACAGTCAATAAATTCATCGGAGAATTACAGAGAGTGGGGGGAAGAATTCAGGAACATAAACCAACAAACGGATTCTCTAACGAAATAGTTTTCGTTGGTGATATATTAAACACCGACACAATCATCAAAAAACAACAATATCATCATAGAATTATACAGAGTTTATTAAAGAATTCAAGGGATTTGATTCACTGATAGATATACCAACAAATAAAAAGTCATTGGTGAATTTTAGGGTTTTCAAAAGAGTTCAGAAACTTTTTAAAGGACTGAGAAAGTCATCGTTAGAGTCACCAATGGTTTCAAGATTTTCATTGGTGGCCTCATAGATAATATGATTTATTACCAATGGATTCACCAATAAAAATTTATATTTGTGGTTTTAAACCTAGATATTTCGAGGCAATCCCTAACTTTTCTCCATTTCCTCTCTTCCTTATATATCCTCTCTCTTTCTTTTTTTTCAATAGTATTCATCACCAACACTCTCTCTCCCCTCCAAACGATGTTCTCTCTCTCTCTTTTAAGCAGTGTTATCTCTCTCCTCTAAGTGATGCTCTCTTTTTCCTCGAGATTTGATTTCTTTTAACCTCTTGGACTCTACTGTTGTCATGCTATGTTTTCTCTATTTTTTAAATCTTTTTCCCCTTTCACGTGCTGCTTATCATTTATTTCATTCTTCGTTCTTGAATTATAATTGTGTTCTCTCACTTATTTGTGTTTGAAATTGAAAAATCCCCAATTCAAGAGAAGTTAAGATTTATGCTAGATTTGGATTTTATGTGAATTTATTATCTAAATAAACTAGATGTAGAATTTGTTTTATGACTAATTACTACTAAGCATGTACAAAATGTTTTTATTTAATTTATTAATTTTTAGATATGATTTTGATTTTTGAGTAATTACATACATAAATTACTGATTTTTTTATTAGTATTGATTTAATCTTAAGGAGTATTGATAAACTAAAAAATAATTAATTTTACAATAATCCATTAAATATATATGATAATTCATGTTACTATATGTCATTTGCCTATAATAAGGTTAGCTGGTTCAAAAATCATTCCACTTAACTTGAGGTCAAATTCTTAACGTTAAATCTTTAAAGGGATTGTTATTAAAATCAATTTTAATTATGGTTGAGTGGCTAATTTATGAATAGAATATGAATATTGTAGTAATAAACATGGTAACCTTTCAAATGTTGTCATGTTTGCTTAAGTGTCATATTTTTTAGTAACTTATCATTGAAAAGAATATATACATATTAAATGTGCATTTGACTCAATTCATATTTTTGTGGGTCTTTTTTTAATTAAATATATATTTTTTAATTTCACCCTCTAACAAATCAATTTTTTTTATTTTGTTTTTTTTTCAACTTTATCATTTAATATTAGGTTATTTGAGAATTAAGCTTCATAATATTTTTAATTTGCTTTATGTGAAGTTATCTTAGTCTCATTGATTAAATTATTTTTTTCAATTCCAACCTTCAACATTGTATTTGTTGAAAATGTAGTTTCATAATTTTTTTATTTACTTTTTATGAAGTTATTCCGGTCTTATGACTCAGTTATATATTTAATAGGTTACCCCGGGTTGACTTAGATTTTTTTTCTTACTTATTTTTTTAATTAATTTGTTTTTCAATTTCATTATTCAATACTAGGTTAGTTAGAAATTGAACTTCATAATTTATTTTAATTTAATTTATATAGGATTATCATGGTCTCATGAACGAATCACAAATTTTTTCAGGTTAACCTAGATTAATCCAATATTTTGTTGTCCCGTTATTTGAAAACAAATATCATCAAATATGTTTCTATATCAATATTTAAAAAAAACATCAACCAATATGTATTATATTTTGAATACATAATTATTTTTTAAAATTAAAATACATGTTAATAACGTTAAATAGTATTTTATATTAAAAATAATCTAATCTGCAGCGCAATGCATTCCAATAATATAATGGAAGCTATCAAACAATAAAGCAACACTAGGCACGTACTCTTTTACCTAAATGTCCATAGAAGCATGGGTCGATGCATGTTGGTTCTCTATGTGAATTATGGTTTTTTAATTTTAAAAAAATTAGTACAGTATATTTAAAGTTTTGCCATAATATTATTTTAAATTTTTTTAATGAAATAAAATACTTTATCTATATAGTGCTTAAGAAACACGATGTATTTAAATGTCACATTTTCATCAATTGTAATGAACAGCCAAAGATACTGCAGCGGAGAAGACTTCACAAGCCAACGATGCTATTCGGGAAGGGGCTCGAAAAACATCTCAACAGATTGCAGAGAAGGCCTCTCAAGTGAAGGGCACTGTCCTTGAAGGTGCTCAGAAAGATGTAGAGAAGGGAGCCCATGCAAAAGACACTGTAGTTGAAGGGCCTAAAAAATCCACACAATACGCTACAGAGAAGGGAAAACAAGCAAAGGACAGTGTTGCTGAAGGGACTTAAAAAACTACCCTTTATCTTGCAGAGAAAGGAGCACATGTAAAGGACACTCTAGTTGAAGGAGCCAAGAAATCTACCCAGTACGTAACAGAGAAGGGAGCACAAGCAAAAGACACCATTGTACAAGGGGTTAAGAAAACTTCAGAGTACGTTGCAGAGAAGGCAGTAACAACTAAAGATGTGACAGTGGAACATTTCATCAAATCTCGTCTGACACCAATTCTATTAGATCAGCATCCGTAACTCTCTAGAACATCAGCAATTTAGATTAGAGTCAGCTAATAATTAAATAATTCAATCCCACAAAGGTTTGTCTTTCTCTTTTCAGAAAGCATGATTAGACTTCACTTTCAGTAAAGGTTTCTGATGCTGACGTCCAATAAACATGACAACCATGACAAATTGGCAGGGCAATCACTGAAGTCTCTGCTGGATGCAAGGCAGAGAATCTTCAATTTAATGCAACTATCTTTTAACATAAACTACTCATCAATCTAATCCCCATTGTTTTACGTAATCCTTCCTTTTAGCAACAAAATGCTTGGGCTGTGTTTGCTTCTAGGGCGAAGGTGAGGAAAGGGGGAGAATGAGGGAAAAGTAAAAGACAAACAGAAAAAAGGAAAATAAAGTAATGTGATTGTTTGAATTTCATGGGAATTGGGAAAACCTGTGGAAATATAGCATAGGCTCTGTTCTACAAGTCACACTCCCACCAGAAATGTCATATGGTCAAACATACAGACAATTTGATTTTTCAGAGACAGGATTCGTATCCCTAGCTACAAAGTTTTCTCCTGATTTTCCTCTAGGTTGTCTTAATTCTCAACATTTTGGGCAGAGAATGGGAAGCCACAACCAGCACCATCTTTTCTTCTTGTATTTTCCATCCCACACATAAAAACGCAATAAGATGCTTGCTTTTGCAAGACCACAGCAATCATCCAAAAAGCTGTTCAAGATGGAGGAAAATATGACAAGTCATCTACGAAAAACAATCCTCAACAGTACGTAAACTTAATGGCATGGCACAAGGTTAATAAGATATCATCAGCAGTTCACCTTCACCTTTTCTGTTTCAGCTACACCCAGTTACAGTACCGTGTAACTTGAAAGAAAATAACTAAAAAATAATTGATAAACGTAAACACATGTATAGAAACTTGGAACAAAGCAAGTCTGATATGATGACGCGGAAACAAAATGTGGGAAAAACAATCATGGTTTTAAGCATCTTATTTAGACATATCCAGAATTTAGTAACATGCACATTACTTTGCAAGTTTCGTTCCTAGCTAGTCCTCGTTGAGAAGAAAATTCTACAGGAGAACTAATTATAACTGCATATGAACAAGCACTACTTAATTTCGCATATGAACAAGCACTACTTAATTTCGCATATGAACAAGCACTAAATAACATGTACTGGCAGCATAAACGCCAGTAAGGTAAGTTAAAAGCAAACTGACAAACACGGCATCTTTGTTTATTGAAAGTGCCATAATGCCCAACCTGATGCATGCCACTCTCATGAGCAAAAGCATTACCTCTAACAAGTGATGCAGGTGAAAACAACACAGACAATAGGACAATATCAAGATAAAACAAATGAATGACTGAAATAAGGTAGAATATAAAAAACCTTAATTTATAGTTTTATTTCTTAAAGAAAAAACTCTATTATGGCCTTGTTTATTTAAGAAATTTCCAACTCCTTAAATAAACCTAGAAACCATTCTAAACAAACTAGAAAACCTGAAAATAATTGTCGCACCCGACATCAAGGCGACCTTAAAAATTTTCTTGATTATGAAAAAAAAACAGATATCTGGCATCTTGTTCTTTTAAGGGAAAATGTCTTGTTTAAGAAGTCACCACCTAGTACTATGGTCCCTATGAACCCTAACCGGTCAACAGAGATTCTATGGTACGGGACTGGTTACGTAAAAGAAAAGATATTATCACCCCTTAAACGTTCTGCCTGAGGCAGACTGCATTGCTAATTTTATCTTAAATTGCTAAACGTTTATTAGTTTATGCTATGATGATTTGCTTATAATATTCTTGACTCTAGCATCAGTAAATATTCGATTACGGATACTTCCAACTCTGGCGTTGGTAAGTATTACGTAACCCAAAATAAAAATGAATGATGTTGCTGATTCTAGCTCTTTAAATAAACCAAATAAATTTAAATTTAAATATACGCATGCATATTTTTTTTTTCAATTTTTTTATTTTTTAGGGCTGGGCCCAGCTCAGCCCATATGGGCTGGGCTAGACCCAGCCAGCCCGGCCTGGTCACTGGCCCAAGCCAGTGACCCGGCTGGGCCAAGGCACGCATGCGTGAACTATTCACGCATGCTGTGCACAGGTGGGGAATTAAAATTACCTCCTCCTTATACTCACACAACTATAAATGAAAGGGAGTGGGAAGCTTACCTGGAAGCAGGAACGAAGACGATGACGAAGGCGTGGTCGGCTAGTTGCTTTCTTCCTCTGCTTTTGTTTTTCTTTCGCTTCACTTCTGTTTTTGGTTTTCTCTGCTTGGTTTCTTCCTGTCCGTCCCCTGTTTTGTGTGTGTTTCCTTCTCCTATGGCCCTCTGTTTTTGCTCGTCTTCTCTGTATTATCTCTGTTCTTGCGTCTTGTTGTGTTCCCGGTGTTACTTCCTCTCTGGAAGCAGGGAGACAGAGACGTGATGGAGGACTAGTCGGCTAGTTGCTTTCTTCCTCCTCCTATGGTTTGTTCCCTTTTCTAGTTCTTCTCTCTGTTTTGTTCTCAGGTCTCTCTCTATCTACTCTATATCTATCCCCTGGCTTTTTTCGTGTTCCCTCCGTGTATACTTGTTTTGCTCTGTAGTTCTGCATTTTTCTTCTCTGTTTTTCTCCTACCGGTTTTTCACCAGTTTTTCCTCTGGTCCCCCTTTGTTCTCCTGGCTTTTTCGTGCTGCCCCCCTATTTTTCTCCCTGCAGTCCTCTGTTTGTCTTTCCTGCCGTCCCCCTCGGGAGGTTGCCTTTACCCGGGTTTTTATAGGGCTGGGAGATAGATCAGCGCTGTAACACCCGGCAGTAATGGCGTGGGGCGCTCCATTCAATAGATAAACATCCTTGCGTTTAATGGCAGAGCTGCTGCAGAGAAAGAAAACAAGCGAACAGTCGCCTGCCCAAAACAACTCTGTTTTCCAATTTCAAAGGCTGCTTTCAGTTTGGTTCTTGGAATTCTTGTAATTTTGCAACCAAGCCCCTGGTTAAAATGTAATTGGATCCTTGCATTTTCGCGCCATTTTCAAGCTAGTCCTTGAATTTTAATTTTTGCAATTTGAACCCCAATTAAACCCCAAACTTTGGTATTTCTTCAATTAAATCTTTGATTTGATTAATTAAATTAATTTCAAGCTCAATTAAGTCTCAAAACTTCCAATCATGTTGCCTTTAACCCAAATTTTAATTTATTCTTTATTTTTTTTATTTGTTTTTTCATCATCATTTTTTTATTATTATTTTTCAGTAAATAAAATAATAGTAATAATAAAAATAAAATAAAAGGGTTAAAAATTGGGTTATGACAATAATAAAAATCCTAAACAAACTAGAAAATAAATTGTCACTTTAAATACTTGATTTCTAAACTAAATAGAAAAAAAATCATTATAAGAAAATATATTTTCCTAAACTATATAGGAAATAATCATAATAAAAAAAATAAGAACAATATTTTTTTTCTAAAAATCCTCCTCCATTATTTTCCTCATATTAGAAAGAACTCTTCCTCAAGTTATGATCATCACGTTGCTTTTGTTGTTGACCACTAAAAATAGTATTAGTGCCCTTGCGCTCTCTTGTTCCACATCGACTTAGATAAGATAGGCCAAGAATTAATTCTCAAAATACCCTTAATCTTGACAAAACCATCACTAATCATCAATGATGTGTTCCACACTATATCTTTACTCACATTATTTGGACCCTCCACCTTCTCATCTTCTTCCTGTTCTTTCTTTTTTATAATTCTGGATAAAAACAATATATTTTTACCCATACTTTCAACAACCTCCTTCTCTCGTGTTGGCATGGGTTACCTAATAGTAGATGATATATATCCATGGGTACAACATCACATCAAATACTATTAAAATATTGTTTGCCTATAGAAAACAAAACGAGTCGATGGTTATCCATAATTATCTTAGTGTCTTTATTTAGCCAAGTCAGCTTGTAGGGCTTAGGGTGGTTCTCGATTTTCAATTGGAGCTTTTATATTGCCTTTGTAGACACCACATTCTTTTAGCCACCATTGTCTATTATTAAGTTGCAAACTTTATCTTCTATAGTGCATGTTGAGTGGAAGATATTAGAACATCGTCAATCTTCTTTTGAATCACTCTTGGGAGTCAACTAACTCTTTCATATTACTATGTTAACACAACCATCTCCACATAGAATCTCTATGTTGTTATCTAAGTCATTATAAACAAGATTAACCACATCATCCATAAACTCCTTTATCAATAAACATATTCTTACCCAGGTGACTTTCTTATTTTACTGTACTTATTAGCTCAATCCCCCAATTCATCATATTTGTAAAAACAAATTCGAAAAGTTAAACTAGGACCCTAACTTGTACTCTAACATGTTGTCTTATGAGTTTGTTGAGTAGGTATAGCTTGAGAGGTGGTTGGAGTTTGATTATTGTTGGGTCCTCCTTTATTATATTGATCTGTTCGAAAACTTTTACTAATTACTGTAGCAACATGTTGTTTCTTAATTGCTAAAGCCTTTTGATATGTCTCCAAAACTGTCCACAAATACTGCAAGCACAACATGTCCTAGATGGATCTTCATAAACCCCTTATATATCTAGCCATCATTTGTTATTTTGTGCCAAGTCATTCCTGACCATTAATTGATAAAATAGATTAGTATAATCATTGATAAATTTACCTTTTTATCTCATAGTCATTGGTATAAGGTTTACACATAGCTAAAAGGAACGAAGTGCTCCTTCATCATATCCCAATTACTGATTCCCAGCTTCCGTTGCCTCTCCTGTGATCTCTTTAACGATTCCCACCAGGTAGTAGCCTAGGTATTCAATCTAATCGCAATTAGTTTCACCCTCATATGCTTTAGAACATCATTCTACTAAAAAAATCATTCATTTAACTCATGAACTCATCTACTTGTAAAGTTCCTGTAAAATTAGGAAGTTGAATTCAAAAACAAAATCTTCACAATGTTCTTCCCTCTTAAGAGACCTCCTCCTATGCATCTGCCCTACGAATGGGTTTAAGTAGTGGTTGGAGACCTTTACGCAATCTCTTCTTCCTCTTGTTAGGGTTTTTCTACCAACCATCGAGTAAGCTTTGCAATTTGCCTTCGCATGTCCTCTATCACGAGCTCCTGAACGTTTCTCCCCTGAGAAGAACCTCCTCATCCCCTCCTATCTAAACATATCCTACTTTGTGACCTTTTCATATCATGGTTTTTCTGCAACACGCAACAAAGCAAAAGTAATCTGCAATTACAACACATAACAAGCAATAAAACAGGATTGTTAGGTTCTTATACCAACTGACACACTCAAAGCACAAACAATAGGACAATAACAAGATAAAATAGATTAATGACCAAAATAGGGTAGAACACAAGAACCTTAATTTGTAGTTTTATTGTCAAAGAGAAAGCTTTATTATTGTTCGCCTATTTAAGAGGTTTACAACTCTTAAAATAAGTCTATAAATCATCCTAAACATATTAGAAAACCCAAAATTTAAAAAAAATAATAAAAATTCTAAATAAACTCGGAAAATAAAATCAAGAAATTTTGTTTCCTAAAAATTCCCCTGCGTTAACAATAGCCTTGTGTGGCTGCACATGCAACCCTGTGTGCTCTTCTACCTAGCAACCTAAAAACCTTATACAACAATCAAATGACAACCTAAAAACCTTTCATAGAAAACCTAAGAGTAAAGAAAAATGTGGAAGAAAGGGGTTATAAATTGAGCCACAACAAATGGATTTATCTATGTCTATGGACAATATGAATTCTTTCTAAAAAGGAAAGTATGATTTTTGCAGTTTTTGCCTTTTCTTTTTATTTATTTAACTAAATTCAGACGCTTTGATTAAATTAAGGTTTCTCTTATCTAAATTCCCGCCTCGTATAATGCCTGTTAAATGAGTTGAAGCCTAAACTGATAGTTTAGGCATGCGGAGATGAAACCGTTGCACTAATCCTTTTAGCATCCACTGTGATTTTAGGAAGGGACTCATAGAAGCAACTACATGACTGATCTTTTAAATAAAAAGATAACTATCCTCTAATTAATAACCAAGAAGAAACCTGAGGCATCATGGAGCATTACAGAGAAACAACATAGAGGCATTACAAAGACCATGGAAAGACAAAAAGGTATCATCAATACACGTTAAAGTAGATGATCAATAATCAACACAACATCGCTAGCTTTTTCCCTCAAGTTTCAGCACATCTAAAGTTTGTTTAGGTAATAGTTATAGACTAGTTTGGTCATTTTGTAAGCTCCCAGAAGATCCTCTGGTGTTGAAAACATCATGTTTGGAGGGAGAATGTAGCTAGGGTTCCAAGTTTCCTTTTTGATCTTAAAGTTGCAATCTTGCTTTCATTACTTGACTGGTGTTTGTTTCTAGAATTATTAGGATCATCAATATATGTTTTAACTTCAATAAGGCCTAGAGAGTATAAATTAGTAGTTTAAAATGATCATCATTATTAATAATTACCCTTGTAATTAGTCTCTTAGCTTGTCTGGTAGACTATGGTTTTTAATTAGTCGGAGTTGACATTCGAGGCAGACGTAGAAGAACCCTTATGCTATAATAAAATGATTTAGTCAAGAGTGGTTGGAAAATATGATCCAACTAATCATATATTACAAACATGTTGAATTTAAACCAATCAATATTGAATTATAAGTGTTTTCATTGCCATAATTTTCTTTCTATTTTTTTTTATTATTATTATGAAGGGAATAGCAAAAACAGGAATCAAACTCGATGCTTATTTGGTAAATTTATGCTTTTATAGCATATGATCGAATGTTTTAATATGCTTTTGGTCGATTTTAGTTAAGATTCTTTGCTTTGAAAACTACTGGAAATAGGTGAAATTTGGGGTTTCCATGATTGGAAAGCAAAAAACTGCAGTCGAAGCTCTCTTAAGATTATTTTTAGATGATAGATTTTTAATTATATATACATTATTTTATAAAATAATAACTAACGAGACAGAATATGAGAATGAATGAAACTGTCGACTAAAAATACTATTTGACAAGAAAATCTATTTACACTAAGTTCAGGCATCTAATTATGGAAATCATGTGTGTTTTTCTCTATGAGCACGTGGAATAACAAAGATCCTAGCTAGGACTTCCACATACTCTACGCTTTGGAAGTAGAGGTACACACCCCCTTGTTTTCCCTGCAAAAACAACACAAATCACACAACACTTTAAGAAGGAACTAGTGATTATTTAAAAAAAAATAGATATAAATAACAAAAACATGTTCCAGGCTCCAAATATGAATACAAATTCATTACCTAATCATGCTACAAGTAGCATATCCATAAACATGTTAGAGACTGAAGGCCTAAGGAGCTTAACGTTGTATCTGGATAGGATTTATAAAATGTTGGTAGAAGCTAGATACAAAAAGGATAGTTATGAAGACGGATTGATAAGCAGGGATTTCTATATGTATCACCAAGAAAAAGGTCATATGATCAACCAATGCAAAGATTTTTGCAATGAAGGGCAACATGCAAAGATTACTTTCTAAAGTCCCTTAAAAGAGTATATATTATAAGTGTTTTAAAGAAAGGAACAACTGTTATAATCAAATTTTATATCCCCTAAAATTCTTTTATAAAAATATATATATTCCTTTTTATTCAAAAAAAAATTAAAAATTAAAAATTCAAAAATATTTTCAGGACACAAGTAGATGAGTTCTTAAGTTGTACGAGGCCAAAATGATAGAAGAATTGTCAAATTAAAATATTATTGACAAGATAGATTAGAGAAAGATTTAATGAAAAGAAAATTAAGTTTAAAACTTGTTTTGACCAAAATTATGAGATTTAATTAAGTTCAAGAACTTAATTAAATTTCTAATGGATTTAATTAACTTAATTAAGAACTTAATTGAAGCAAAATTAAGTTTGAAAGTCAATTTGATCAAAATTTGAAGAATTAAATAAGTTCAATAGCTTAATTAAACTTTTAATGGGTTTAATTAACTTATTTAAGGACTTAATTTAAAGAAAATTAAGGTTGAAATTCAATTTGACCAAAATTGAAAGAATTAATTAAGTTTAAAGGATTAATTAAACTTTTAATGGTTTTAATTGACTTCATTAAGGATTTAATTGAAGCAAAAATTATATTTAAAAGTTAATTTGACCAAAATTGAAAGAATTAATTAAGTTTAAAGAATTAATTAAATTTCTAATGGGTTGCCTCAATCAGAGAGTTAATTGAATAAAGATTAAGTTTAAAGGCGTAATTCAGATCAATTTGTAATGATTAGAAGATCAATGACTGAATTGAGACTATAAAGAGCCAAATTTTGTGCAATCAGAGGTTTAATTGAAAGAAATTTGTAGTTTGAAGGTTGATTAAGGGTTTAATTGAAAAAATTCAAAGTCAAGGACCAAGATACAGAAGGCACATGCATACAGGTACTAAAATTGGTCAAACCAGGGGTTAGTTTTAGACAAGTTAAAAGTTTGATGATTAATAAGGGTCAAATTGCATAACCTGAAAACTCGAGACTAATTTGTAAAAGGCATGCAAATTAAGGGTTTCCAATTAATATTTTCAAGGATGTGATTGCAAGAATTGAGAAGTTTCCAAGTTAATTGAGGATGTTTACACTAAAATTAAAAGTATAGGGACTAGATTGAAAATTCTCAAAAACATAATTAAAAATCTTAATTTTTAGGATTTAGAATAGACAACTTGTCACTCGGATTTTAATGAAGAAAACTACCGATGCATCGTTTGGTCGCTATTTTTCTTTTTCTTCAGCTTCGAAGACCGAACAAGAAGCCACCTTATAAAATTTCTCGTCAAGCAACCTATAACCTATATAGAACAATTTGGACCTGAAACAGTTAATTTCTCATGGTCGATCAAAATCTCATTGCAACAATCAGCGAGTGGAAAGAAAACTAATTAAGTTGACAATGGTGTACGGTCTTATGAACCCCGTGTGTGTGTGTGTGTGTGTGTGTGTGTGTGTACGTACAAGGATCAAAGAAAGTTGACATTGGTGTATAGAGCTGAAAGGATCTAATTATTATACATTTATAACTGAAGAATCTTGGAGACCAAACAGGCCAGCAAGCAACAACTCCCCTGCTCTCAAGATTTATATTTTATTGAGAAGGCACCAAAATAGCCAGCCCACGGGTCTTGAAGGTCGAGCTTATGCTGGGGAATCAGGAGACAGGTCAAAAGAATATGAAAACTTACAGCCTCGATGTATAGATAAGATGAGTCCTACTTGGTTAGTATTATACAGGCTTCATTCATGATCTCTCGGTCGGTGCTGTCCTTTTCTTTTCTTTTTCTCTTTCAAGGTTTTCTTCTTCATGTACGTAGTCCCTATATAATATTGCTTGAACTTTGATATAGCTAGCACTTACATATCTCAAGTTAGTACACCGAGTTCAAGAATATGGTCAGGTTTACAACTCTCTCTGTCTGTGTTTCTTTGCTTTTCTTCCTCCATTTGGTGTTTTTTGTTCACGGGAAAGATGATACCAATCAACTGCTGGTGGGCAATGGAGATTCTGCTCATATGGTCAGTGCTTGATATTTCATTATTATTTTCTTCTGCCAAATCTAGCCCTTAATGTTTTTTTTTCTTTGTTTTATACTACCCTATTGAATCCATTATTCATACGAGGTCTTATTTGAATTAGCAAAAGCTTAATTCTCAGATTTGTGTGGTTTCCTTTAATTAATTTGAAATGATGATACAGGGAAGAGCAGATCATGAGTGTAGAGGCAAGGAGAGGGGAAAGTGCAAGAAATTAGGAGATGAAGAGTCAGAAGAGACTCTTTACGAGAATGAGGACTACATATACACTCAATCTAATCCTTAGATCATAGTTATTCTCTTTCATGTAATATTGTAATTTGTGAATTCTCTGTTAATTAATTCAATCAATAATGAAGCCTTGGTGTTAAGCTAGCAAGAGTATGGTCGAACATAAAATATTTGAGTCTTTTCCTTAGCAAATGTCTTTCATTCTATCCTCTGTGTTTATTCGTTAGCAAATCTCTTGAAATGAATTTATTCTGTCCTCTCTTTTCGTTAGCAAATGTCTTCCATTCTAGAGGACAATGCCCTATGCAGAACCATTTTCCAATTTGGTTCACCTAGGTATTAGTATTTCCCTTTCTTTGAAACCTCTAACTTCGAATCTCCTTTTGTAATATAAAAAAAATGAATTTATAATTTCAAGATTGAGATTCATTCTCCAGTTCTCCTCTCTTTTTTTTTTTTTTTTTATTGAGTAAGGGATGATATTTAGGCTTTGTAAATATTTTGTTTTGTTTTTTCTTTGGTAGATCATAATTGATGAGTCACTATTTTTTACTCAAAATATTTTGATTTTTTGTGATAACCCAAGCAAACATAAGTCTAGAAAGTTACGAGATCCAATATACTTGGATTCAGTTTTGTGTTGAGCTCAAGTTAACCTAGGCCTAACAAGTTGTCATACCCAATATACTTCGGTTCAGTCATGTGTTGAGCCCAAGTTAATGAGGGTCTAACAAGTTGTTAGACTCAATATACTTAGATTCAACTATGTATTTTGTTAAAAGCAACATGAGTTTGATAATTTACTAGACCTAATATCATTAGGTTCAGCCATGTACTAAGCATGCTAAGCCCAGGATAATATAGGTTAGACAAGTTATTAAACTCAACATACTTGGGTTCATTTATGTACTAAGCTTAAGACAACATGGGTCTATTAAACTGCTAGACTCGTTTCCCTTAAGCTTGGCTACGCCCCAAACTCAAATGGTTTAGAGGTCGTTAAAGATCCATATTAGGACCATAAGGTTTTGTCTTAAAACTATTAACATGAACTATTCATGTCAAGAATAATCATCTCCCTACATCTATAGATGTGTAAAAGATCTCCTAGAGGACTACTATATTTTTATGTCATTAATGATCTGTAAGAGATATTTGTTTCTTATTAATGATATGTAAGGGATATTTGTCCCTCATTAATGTCATTAGGAGAAAATAACTTTTTGATCTCCCCACTCCATCAAAACAACAAGATTTAGGGATTATAAATATCTCTTGAACCACTCATGTAAATATATGGTTCACATTTTTTACTCTCTAAACGTTCACATCTTAACTCTTGGAGCATTAATCATACCAAAATAATAACAAATACTCTTATTCTTGGAATTTAAAGTTTTTTTTAATTTATTACAATTTTCTTTTTAAAAGTCACTGACTTCATTATCAAAGCATTTTTAAACCCAGCTAAAAAAAATTGTTTTGAATGTGTCATGATTTTTACCACATGGACTATAAAAAAGAGAAATATTGATAAGAATACATGATTAACTATTATTCAAATATCAAATAACATCATTCATGAACATGCCAGATTTTGGTAACATTATCATAATATAAAATATAATATTAAAGCAGATGATCATAAGTAGGAAAACATGTCCATGGCAGGGGAACGTAAATAGCTAAATAATATTCTTATGCACTTAATTGGTTAATATATATATATATATATATATATATATATATATATATAAAGTTAATGTACAAAATGTTTTTCTCTAAGTTGTTGGTAAGGCACCCATGCTCTTAGCTAGTAATTGCAGCATATCCTGGCAACCAAAACAGTCAATTGCCATGTCATTCGAAGGGTTGAGTGGTGAGGCATCAAATGGGATGGCATGTGTGAGGTGATTCGGTTCGACAATCATTGATTTTTTTCTCCCCTCTCCTCGAGATTTGCACGGTCAGCTGCAATTAAAATTATCTTCCCATTTTGTTTTAATTTTAATTGTAATTTTTATTTTTTTAATTGTTATTTATTTATTTTAAACTTTTTTTATTTATTATTTTTTAATTGAATCCCTTACCATTTCATTCTATTTAATTTTTATATCAAATTTGATTTTTATTTTTTTATTTATTTTTCTTGATTGAATTTATTTTTAAATTTCATTTCTAGTCATTTCATTTCTCATTATTTTTATATCAGATTTGGTTCTTATTCTTTCTTTGTTATTATTTTTTTTGCTTTGGTCCCTTTTTTTATACTGATTTTTTTTTCAATTACATCCTTTAATATTGGATTGGTTAAAATTTAGATTCCATATTTTTTTGGTGCGGTGATCCAGGTCTCATAACCTAGTCACAAGTATGAGATGTTAATTGGCATTGCTCTTTTTTTTTAATCTATTTTTATACTAATTTTTTATTCGATTTCAGCCTTCAACATTGAATTCATTAAAAATTAAGCATTTTTAATTTTTTCTATGAGGATGGAATGGCCTCACGACCCAAGTTACGAGTTTGTCTTGCTAACTCGAAATGCCTCAAGGATTTTACATCATTTTATTGCATTTTATTTTTTTATCAAATTTGATCCTCATTATTTTAATTTTTTTTCTTTGAGTCCTTTTAAATTGATTTTTTTTTTTAATTTTATCATTCAATATTGTTTTGGTTGAGAATTGGGCTTTGTAATTTTTTTATGTGGTGATCCTGACCTCATGACCTGTATCATAAGTATGAAATATTAACCCATATTGCCATCAATTTTTTTAATTTTTTTTACACTGATTTTTTTATTTCATCCTTCAAAATTGAGTTTGTTGAAGATAGAGTTTCTTTATTTTTTTTATTTTGATTTCTATAAGGATGGTCCAGCCTCATGACCTAGGTCATGGATTTGCTATGCTAACTAACATTGACTCGAGGCTTTTACATCATTTGATGTTTAAGTCAAATTTTTTTATGATTCTTTTAGTTGCTTATTTTATTTTTTTTTAATTTTATCCTTCAACATTGGATTGTTAAAAATTAAGCTTCATAGTTTTTTCTATATAAATCATTGATAGGAAATGTTAACATGGATTCACATAAGTCTTTTTAATTTTTTTACACTGAATTTTTTTTTCAACCTTGAACATTGAGCTTATTAATTATTGAGCTCTTTATTTTATTTTATTTTTCTTTCTATGAGGATGGCTCAACCTCACGATCCGAGTCACGAGTTTGTCATACTAACTTAAAATTGGCTAAAGGATTTTTTGTCAATTTTCAAAAAAAAACTTAATTTTATCCTTTAATATTGGATTATTTATTTTTTAATCGAGTTTCTTGATTATTGTTTTTTGCAAGTGTTTTTTTTTCCTGCATATCATCGTCATCACTTCTTCTGTTTAGATTCAATACATTTACCGTCATTGCTTTTTTTTTCTATCTCATATAATTAAATTAAATCATTTTATTAAACCAAATAAAATTTATAACCGGAGTCATTAAATTTTTTAAAAAAAAAACACACTAACAATACTTAAATATTATTTTTTTTAAGTTTAGAAAAATCATCTTATCTAACGACAAAACATGTACCACCTACCTAATTACTAGTTATACATGTTATAATATTATGTGCTTCGTTTCTAGAGTATAACCAAAAGAGGTTTCTAATGAAAAAGAGATGGCCGAAAGCTTATTTACATTGAACGAAGGTAAGAGCTTGTATTTGAGTCTATAGAACACGAGAAACTAAAGCAAGATTGATCTCAAAAGAACAGAGATTTGCAGTTGATTTCTACACTTTTTACGTTGACTAACGTCTCTGTTTTAATAAATAAATAAATAAAGTTTTTCGTTGATTAGGGTTTTTTTGTCCTGAAAAATACATAGATTGAAAGGTTTCAAGGACTTGCACGTGTACAATTGCTTGGGTTGAAATCTAGCCCCCATTGACAAATATCCAGATTAAGAGGTCATTGAATGTATGTTTAAGAGTGTTTAATAATTGATTTATGAGCTGAAACAATTGGATTAACAAGTAAATATGAAAGTTAGAAGTTGCTGGATAAGTATGCAGCCAAGATGCACATAGATTCAGAAGAACAGTCTTCAAAAGGACATGAAATTTGGATCGCAAACAGAACTCATTATAACTCATACTTAACAAAAATGATTACATTATATTATAGTATTATACACGGTTTATGGACATGCCAACTCGTGGAATTATGACAGAATGCTTAACTACTCGCAGACATTGATTGTAGGTATAGCTAATATGCAAATCCCTTCCTAATCTCTCACCATCAGGGCTTAAACTGGATGCTTCTAATGGGACGAAAACTTACAGCAACGTGGCTTTGTTGGCGGCATGATAAAAATTCAGAATGAAGAAGATACATTCTTGGCCAACTTCCGGACAAACACAGCACAGGTATTCCGCCTTGATGTCTTCATCACAAATCTCCACACTGGAGGTATTGGCTCATCCATGAACTAGGAACTAAGAACATCAAAAAACATGTTCATCAAGCTCCATCTTTGAGATGCGGAAACTTGCAATCAAGAGTTTCAAATGAGCTGAATCTCTACTCTAAATCTGCAAGGATTCACTGAATGAATCAGCATCACGAGGAAGTATCCTAAAGGTAAGTAGAATCTGATGTGATGTGGTGGAGAAAAAATAATGATCCTTTGTCTTTCCACGACATTGTATCATCACATTTGGTTCTAACAAACATATCTAAGTAGAAACATCCACAGAACTTCTCACTCAAAAGGTGGATAGCCATGCAAGCAGACTTGATTTCATGGAAGCATGTTGATATACAAATTAGAGGATTCACATTTTTTTGTGTTGCAGCCAGATTATCAAAGATGATTGTGCTTCTAAATGGTAATGTATGCAGTTTCTTCAAAATCACGTTGGTATTGTCGGATCTACAGCTAAAATATCATCACAAGAAAATCCATAAACTTATTTATAATGCAAAGGGTAGTGTGTTGCTGGTGGTTCTATAGTTGAAGAGAGAGCAGTATAAGAGATAAAATACAGCTGATCTGAAGTGACCAGTTATGCGCTTAGATGATTTAGAAGCCTATGATACTAGATTAACTTGGAGGCCAATGCTTATCTAAAGGGCCTTACAATCACTTATGGTTGAGAATCTAGGAGTGCAAAGGAACTCAAAGCTACTCTTCTTAAAAAAATCCAGGGTGTACTTTGCTTCGTTCAGTTTAGAATCTAGTCTTGTCTATATCTCCTCTTACCAGACCGGAGGCTGAAGATTGTTCACCACAGATGGTTTACAGGAGAACCTCCAAGGGAAGCATGCGTGTGAAGCAGCAAGCATAGATGTTTCTAGAAACCTATTTCAAAGTTTTGAACCTGGAAAACTCAAGTTGAGAATTATAAGATGCTTTAGGATTCTCATAAGTGTCACTATAGGCTAATTCAGCAGAATGTTTGGTACTTTCTAGTAAAAGCTCTAACACAAGCTAGTTCTGATGGCTAGAATTGTATGCTTATCTTGAAGGAATTAAGATCTCTTGAAAAAAAAATTATATAATTTTTAACTACTGCTACACCAGGAGTTCTGTGAACAACATCACTCACTCAGCTAGCACTCCTAGAGAACATATCATTCAGAGCGAGTTTAAGCAAGCAACATGAGTCATGAAGCACAGCCAGCATTCAAACCTAATTCTTAAGGTCTTACCAGTCAGCTTTTATTTGGTGATTTTCATCATCATAGGAATTTTACTCTCATGTTCCGCCACCTAATTTGAGGTTGATATAAGATAACCAAGAATACCTGTGAATATATTTATATAGCTGGAGAGCTACAGACAGTATTTGGTGTAATCTATATGCAGTCTCTTGGCTGAATAGACAATCTTTCTGTCCTGCACTCACCTCTCTTGCAGCTCTGAATGTTTGTGGGGAATATCATTAAGAAGCACACTGCTCATTGTAGATAATCCCTCACAAGTCACTTGACTATCCCTGTTTTATGGTAATTCCACAAGGCATTTGATGCTTTATTACAGAACAGTATACGCAAAGTTGCTGATCTCACTTGTTAAAACACTTGGGTCATGTACCATCAATGGTCTGTTCAGGCTGTTTCACTAGAAAAAGATGAGAGAGGGATGGATGAAGGGAGTAACTGATTGATGAAGTTAAGGTCCTAATTGTAAAAATAAATCAGCAATCCATACTTCATACTTATGCAACTCCTACTCTGTGTCATCTGATCTAGTCTCACACATTATACAATTCTGTATCAAAGAAGTAGAAAAAACCAAGAGAAAAGTGCATAATACAGGAATATTTACTTACTCGAGTTAAGCAGTTCCTGTTATCAACCTTTCCTGTTGATCTAACTTTTTCACCTTTATAATGCCAAAGAGGACTTGGAAACTGAAGAATGCACAAAAGATGGATGCTGCAATGGCTGGTACCTATCAAAGATAACACATTCAAACAAATGATTGGATGAAAATGAAGAAGAAAGATGCAAAATGATGCATAGCAAACATAAATTAGAGCTGGTGGCTTACTCGAATGGAATTGAGATATAAAATAGTTGCAAGGTTTACTAGACTTCCAACAGCTACAGCCTGTTGATTGGTCAAAGAGGATGTTAAAAAGAGTACACATCCAGATCCGCACCAAAACACATTAAGTAAAATATTTCTATTTCTGAAATATAGTGGAAAATAACCAAATAATACATATTACGCATACAAGTATGCTCCTCATGTTTCAACTAAAACATGAGGTGGCAAGCCTGACAACTCCTAGAATACTAGACATGCTAACATGCCATAAATGCACACGATCATAAATTTAGATTTTTTACTATACATTCAACAATTAAGTTTCCTGCATGCAGAAGCAGAAATGATAGAGAAAATGTAAACGATGATAATCTCGTTTAAGCTTCTTCACAAAAAAACATAACCAAGGTGAATCTTGTTAAATTCTTCTATCCCTATTTATAAAAAGTTTGACATGACTGGAAAAATGTGTCATGTCCTGAAGTGAACTTGCAAATTTCAACAGAAGTTTAGTCCGAATATGTCAAAAAATGACTAGTATACTACTCCGTGATCAAGAGGAAAATATAGCATTGCACTCCATGGGACCTACAAGAAAGATAAACCAGAATATGACAAGACTGACTTTATGAAGTCCTAAGATAGATAAACTCACACTCCCTACTGTCTTCTGGACAGCTGCAACACGCTGGAATGCCCTCTCAGCCTCCAGGGTTCGAACTCGGAGCTTCAAATCACCTTGCTCCTGCAATGCATTGTTGATTGCTAAGTAACATGTTGAAGACATGATGTCGAAGACATGGATCCACAGGCCTACTATAAAGCACTAGAATTATTTAGAACACTCAAATTAAAAGACACCAAGGATTCCTGAATCCTACCAATCGTTGGATAGTATCGGCAAGCTTTTGAACTCTATCAGCCTGTCTAAATAAGTTGTAGAATGCACGAGACTGCCTGTCCCACCTTTTTCTGAAGTCCTGAAACATTTATAGGATTGGTTATGAAAAAGAGACTTACTATTATGTCCAACATCAAGGTTAGAGCAGATTAAGATGGTCCTATTTTATCTTCAAGAGAACTAATAAATAAAATCTCTACCTTCAAGAGAACTTCAACTCCAGCTTCGCGAAACTTTAGCAGCTCAAGTGCATAGCTGAAATATATCGCATGCAGGACAAGTTAGACATATAATTTACATAGCCAACCTAATTTCAGAAATTTCCAGAGAATGTTTAGAAAACTGTAACAGCAGCAAAACACACTCACGGTTTTGCAATCTCCGTAATATCAAACCGAGGGTCAAGGCCTTTCCCAATGCCATCCAATACTGCAGAGAATAATTTCCTTGTCTAAGGTTAATGTTGCGCATAGCATTTCATAACAATGACTCCTCCAAATTACAGTACTTCACCTGAAAATGCTCTCACAACAAATGTGAAAGTGGCAGGAAAACGGAAAGGTTGATCTGCTGCAATGGATAATAAATCTTCCCCTGTTAAGAGAACATAACCACATGAGATGCAGTTATCTAAATATTCACAGAAATCTTGTGAAAGCTATACAATTTGCAAAATCTTATCATAATTAGATAATTTGCACAATATGCTGGGCCATTAAGTTCAATAATAGGATAAGGCTATGCCATAACAAGACTTGAACTTAAGTATACCAGATTACGAAATACACTCATCTCAGCTAAACCTCAATCCAAAACTTGCTGGGGAGGGCCACAAGGATCTATCTCCTAAGATTGAGAAATAAAAACTGGAAAATAAAATGAACAAGGACAACTTGAACGGTGGAGTGTTAGTGACTAACAGACACTCACATATGGTATGCATATATTACAATAGTTGCTTTTATGCAGATGCCAAAAGAAGGTGAAATGGTCTCACCTCTTGCTATTTGGAAACAAATTGCACTATAAATTAAATCTAGAAAAGTGTGAAACCTCATATATATATAGAACCACACTGCAGGAGTTACCTATTGCAGCCAGACGTTGCTTCTTTTTCTCTATTTTTTCATCCTTGCTCAAAGGCTTTTTAAAGCCAAGTTGTGCTGTTTCCATTTCTCTCTCTCTTCTTTGAGCAGCAAGACGCTCTTCGAAACTGCCAAAGTTTGAAATTAGAATTTTGAGGTTATAAGAGGTTGAAAAAAGAAATATACATCACTTATTAGATGATCCAAAAGTAGTTTCAACATTCCCACTTTGGTCCAATGTGCAAGTCAAAACGTCAGTACATTGTCTGGCTTTTCTATATCACTGTATGCATGTTATTCAAAATGAATGTCAGCTTATCTCCTTGGTCTTTAGTAATGACTATTCCTGGCTCTTCTTCTTCAGAAAATGCCTCAATCTTGAGAACCTCTCTTTCAATCTTTCAATTGAATCTCAACCTTGAGACCTTGAAGTAAGAGCATGATTGAGTGGTTATGTCATCGTCCTCCAAATGAGACAATTGTCTGTCATTTACACTCAGATCTCTGATTTCGCTCATACCTGTTCAGTATCTAAACCTCAATAACAGTAAAGGCAGGAGCAATACTTCAATTAAGATCCTCTTTCCTTGTTCAATCTGGCTAGAGACTAACCCTTGATCTATCAAAGCTGCCAGCCCAATTCCCTTCTTCTGTTGGGCAGTTGAGGCTCAAACCTAAATTATCATTATTATTCATTTTCATTTTTCATTGGGAATTATGATGGTATGACAACTTTGAGCAGAATTCCTTCCTATCAAGCACAGCTTTCAAATGATCCCTATGAATATTCTGTTTTGCATCCAAAAGTGTCTACAATTAGTAACAGCCTTATCCTTCCCTCGTATTTATTTTTTGACTTTGAGATTGTTCCAAATTCTACCCAAACCAGCAGTAGAGGATTAGTCAAATCTGGCCAATGTTTTATGCTGAAACAATAATAAAGATGGTGATGACAATAAAAGTGAGAACCCAAACAGTTATCCCTTTCTTTCAAAGCACCTTTTGAGAAAGAATAGTGCAGTTCGTCTGACAGCTGTCATGTCTCCAGTAGGCACAAGAACCCCCATTTGGATCATTGCCTCAAGGACCTGCACTAGCATAGAAAAGCATCAGACCATGTGAACTGTGACATGTTAAGTTTGTATAACAAGAATAAGGACACCTAGACATGGCCATGAGCCACCACCCTTAAGCACAATCACCTTATCCGGATCCTTTTCATAAATTCCATAGAATGCTTCCAGCAACCCTTCTCGAATGTTTGGACTGATACTGCAATATACGAAGACAAAGGACAGTCATAATACAAAACTTGATAATGGACTTGTTTGGCATACTAATTGCAGATAGCCAGCAGAGGATCAGACAGTACCTTCCCATCATTCCAAAATCATAAAAGATCAACCTTCCTCCGTTGACATCATCAACAGCAATATTTCCTGGATGCTGCACAGAAAGAAACAAGACCTGATCTCATACTTGTGAACTTTAGATGCCATTAAGGAATCATGATACGAAAGGAGCACATCTTCCTCATCTCCAAAAGGAAAAATAATCATAAAAAGATTGTAGGAAGACTTCGAAGACAGTACCCTGCCTATGAACACATATCCAAAGCTGTTCTATTGGCACAGACCAAAATATGGAGGGGAAGGATATCAAAACAAATAATTCATTCAATTCATATATTCCAGAATCCAGATATAATCCAAACTTTCCTTTACTGTTCAAAAGGACAACTTCTTTTTCCATTTATTGGGCTGGAAATTTATTGGCACAACCAGAGGAATGTAGCTTCAAATATTTAAGAAGCACATGTCAAAGGCTACGTTCACTTTTGATATTTACCACTCTCTTCTTTTAGGCTTCAGCTGAAGTTCAATGACTTCTCCCTGTCCCACTTTCTTTGAGATTAGATTGTGAAATCAATTTCTAATTCTAGCTATCTCTGACCTTCATATTTCAAATGCAGTCTGGTCTACACATAGGATGCACTAAACCAAAACAAGTCCATTTCACAATTCAACTAGAGAAGTTATCCAAATTCATACAACATTTAAAAAATAATGATGCGCTTATTTTGAATTTAAGGAAAAAATGCATAGTCGAAGAAACTGTGTTATAATTAAAGGACTCTAAATTCCTATCAGCATCAAGTAATTAATACACTGTGCAGTAGGAAATTAAAAGGAAAAATAAAGGTTCTCTCTTCAGATGATTAATCGAGCATCACCTACAGACATTTCGAAACAATAATAAATAGGATTGCTATGTAAAGTTTCTCGAGAAAAATGCAATTTCAGATCAGTGCATGTAAATCACACCTCAAGATGTGGAGGCATATGATCAATCATGCCTTCATTTAAGCCATCTAAAACACTTGCACCTTCCGCATCTCCAGCAGAATTTTCTAGATCTTTTTTTTTTAATTTATGAAGTTAGCCTTCCAATAAAGGCCTAACAAGCCCCTGAACAACTTTCTGTGTATCTCCATATAAAAGTACAATAAGCTCAAAATAAATGTTCACTTTCTCAAACAATTTTCTCATATTGAGAATCCCAAATAGCAAACATTTCAAGCACCACCAAAAACTGGAAGTGGCAATAAAACTCACAGGGTCGGCATGGAAGAATCCATGAGATAGAATTTGTTCCAAATAAGATTCGACCGCATATCTGCCCAATCTGCAAGACATTATAAAAGATGACAATCATTTCAGCTGACAATAAAGTAATTTTTAATGAAACTAAATTTGACAATTACAAGCATTGAAAGCACAAGAGTTGAAGGTAGCATGTGACATGATTTCACCAGGCTCAATAACAGGAGATTATCTTAACCTTTTGCGATCAACACCCAGTTGATCTAATGCTTGAATTTTGTTTATTTTGATCCCTGGGACATATTCCATTGTCAGAACCTACATTCAGATAAATAAATAAAGGAGCAAGCGGTTAGTAGTAACTTTAGAGATAATGTTTTTATAAGAAGAAAAAAAATTAAGTTCATGATTACTAATAGGAACCTGCGGCGTGGTGTATTCCCAATATATTGCTGGGACTTTAACATACTCCATCTCTTTGAAATTACTGGCAAACAGTTCTGCATTAGAAGCTTCCATAGTATAATCAATCTCCTGAAAATGTCAAATATTATTAGCCATTGCGATTATAAAATGGTAATCTGAAAATTGAACTAGAATGCAGCTACATAATAATTTAGGTCAGTGACCACTTAGACACTAAGACCTGCAAGTTAAATCACAATTAAAGTTTAGAACTTAAATTTACAATTTTATTGAATTTCCTTAAAACACAAAGAATTAATCTAAAAAGGCATTTCTAGTCATTTTTACGTGATTGCATATGTTAATTCTCTGTGATATCCTAGCTTCAAAAGTTTGATACATTTCCAACCCATCAGCACTTTTTTGGTGCAAGTACCAATCAACTTGAAGTCCTCACGGTATTTGTTTTCATTTTGCACCAACCATGTGCATCTGCCTATGTTGCACTACCACTGAAATATTCCTACAGATTGCCATAACTAAAGATGTACTCAGTAATACCTTTTTGGCTTCATCTAGCATAAAAGCAACTACGCAAATTATGTTCTCTATGTTCTGTTAGAGCTCCTTTATGTGGTTAAATCATAGGCTGCCATGTCTTTTGACGCGGGGCGCAAATTTCATAATTTTGGACATAATTATTGTTATTGTAATATTTATTTAATTGTTAAGGTTTTCTAGAATTCGTTACCTATATTTGATTAGACAATTGGTTTATTAGAAAATTAGTGATAACTCTAGAATTCTATTTTTTTTATTTTATTTTGCTTTACTATTAAGTTTTATTAGGGTTTTCTAGTTTTTTTGTTTAAAGAGTTGTGTTAGCCTTTTGACACTAAGAATTAATGAATAAAAATTAAGTTATTTTACAGCTCTGTTGTGTTTTCTTTTTAAGGATTTTTTAGAACAAACAAACATATCCATTTGAATCTTTGATCACTCATTTCATGAGGCCTTTCTGCTGTCTTACTGCTCATCCATGTCAAACATCCTGACTTTAATAGACTAAAGATTGTAAAATTTTTTGTTTCATGAGCATCCTAATGCCCATTTAATTTGCAACTTTATCATAGCCATGTCTTTTATTACAACCACAACCTATATTGTAGAGGTCTTCCCTTCTGTCTTCCTATCCATCCATGTCCCACATCCTGATTTCAACTTGACTAAGATGGGTAGGATGTTGTTTCATGAAGCATGACTGTCCTAGTGCTCATTTCATTTGCAATTTTATCATTGTAAGAAAAATTCATCAAAAACCTCAAATGAGTGAACTTACTACACCAACTTAACTGAAAAACATTAATTATTGCAAACAGAAAAAAGGACTTGGGAAATTGGAGAGAGTAAAAGAGTAAGTGCCACTTGTAGCTTTCTAAGCAACCAAGAAGATGAGCCCCCATAAAGGCAATATTGTTACCTGGTACAAGACGTTCGCACATTCATCATATATTGCAACCCAGTCCCTCTTTGCACCATCTGACTTTGGGTCAACCTTTTGAAGATATTCAGCTATTACCTGGAAAAAATCAGCAACTTTTCCATGCTCCGTATATCTCAAGACTCATGGCCTCACCAAAAGTGAAGTACGTAAATAATTTCTGAAGTATAATGGAAACTAACCCTCAGGTTTTTTAGGTCAATATCAAAAAGATCCTTGAGACCGGGTCTTTGGACTTTAATCACAACTTCCTGTCCTTTCAATCTTGCACGGTGAACTTGGCCTACATTAAGAAACAGAGGGAGAGAAAAAGGAAAAGAAAGAAATTGCAACGTTACAGAATGGTTGAGGAATGTTAATCAGCAAATTGCAAGAGTTTCCCCATCAAAAACCAACCAACATGAAGAAAATATTACCAAGACTTGCAGCAGCTATGGGTTCGTAGTCAAACCGATCAAAGATATCACCCACTGGAGCTCCAAGCTCTTCCTCAACTATAGAAACAGCAGTCTCTGATGGAAATGGAGGAACTTGATCCTGCAAGAATACATCAATTTAAACCATCCCAAACAAATCATGAACTCCGAAGGAGGAAGAGGTAGACTATAGAAGAAAATTGAACCAACTAAAAGAAAATACAAACAATGGGAAGCCTTTTTGCTAAATATTATAAGAAAGAATCTAGACCTGAAGTTCAGACAATTGATCAACGTATTCTTGAGCAAGAATGTCCACTCTTGTGGAGAACTGCTGGCCAATTTTTATGAATGTTGGACCTAATCTTAATATGCTTTCCTTTAACCACTTGGCAAGGGCCTTCCTCCTCACCATTTTTTTCTCCTCCGTCATTCCTCCTGCAAATTTCATTTGTATAATTAGACAGGCCAGCAAGTTAAAAAGCGGGAAAAGCTTAACAGGTGAAATTTAGAGGCCAGTCATCCTGAAAAATTAACCATGACTATGCATGAAAAATTAACCATGTCTATGCATAAAATCATGGGTTATTGAGAACTTCAGGCACATAAATGCAACATGAAGTATAAATAACAAGAGCAACCAAAACCAATCAATTAGAGATCACTGACCTCGATAAGAGAATTTCTGGTTGTTCAACCAAGCCTTGAAGATAAATGTTAAAATAGATCCCCATATTTCCAAAGTCCTTTGTATCGTTGAATAGGTCTTGAATCTACTCCATCTCCCACCAGGTGCAACAGAAACCTGTAAGACCCATGTATTGTCATACAAAGAGGGCAGTGTTTCAGAACCCATATTTCATAGGAAGAGCACATGTGCTCGACAGGATGTGATGACATCCTGAAATAAATAGGAGAATATAAATGCTATCCAAATAACTTTCAATGACCACTAGTAAGACAATACAGGACTAGATACATGCAAAGACAACATAAGCAGAGACAAAAAAAAGCTCGCAATCTTGCTCAACTAAAGTTAGTGTAATAATTCTATCACAAAGTCTCATACCTAGCATAACAACTAACCACATGCCCTAAAAAGTATCAATCTGTTGATAAACAGCCAACTGGTGGGGCACATTTCCTAAAATGACCATCAATCTCTACTTCTCTGGTAATCCATCCATACTTGTATCCTATTATATCTGTGATACAATGGATAAACTACGAACCAGGCATACAACTATGACTAACTAGTCCCATGGCAAGCATAATTACAATGTACAACGCACAATGATTGTAAATACTTTTTCTTTCCTACAAATTGAGAGATGATTGATGCTTGCTCTTCCCTTTCCTTCACCCTCTCAGCCCAGGTATGAGCTAAATTTCAAGCCAGATTGCGCAGTAAAATGCGACTTTAGCAGTTAAACTAGCTAGCAACCTGGCACGCATAATTTCTATGAACCACCAAAACTCTAAGACCCATTTCTTTCCTATGAAACAAAATGATCAAGCACAACTTCTCTTAAATGATCAAAAAAGGAAATAAAACCTCAATCTGTTGTTGACCAGCACGCTTAAACCAAGCATCTTCTTTCCCGATTTCCTCTATCCTCTTCTGCCTTCCTTCCTCCTTCGACCCTTCCTTCTTCTCCTCCACCAAAATCTCTGCTGTCTCCACGGCTGCAGCACCATTTCCATTCACATACTTCACCAAACTCTCATTACTACGACTCTCTCCCTCTTCCACACTCACCAATCCACCATTTACATACCTCTCCACTGATCCATTCACTCTTCCGTTTCCGTTTCCATTTCCATTGAGTTCCTTCAAAATTTCTCGCTCTCTCTCCTCGATCACAGCAGTATCCTCCTTCAAAGCTCGAGTTACTGGAGTTCGAAGAGGAAGGTTGAATTTAGTTTTTTTACCAGAAACGTTAAGTTTAGAGAGAGAGTGTCTGGAGAGAGAAAGCAGGTGGTGGTGATGTTTTGGAGTTCTGGTTTTTGGAGAGAGAAAGATGAGCTCTGGTAGAGGTAAAGAAGAAGCCATTAATGGAGATTTTGATTTTCTTATTTCAAAACCCTAATATTCATTTTTTAGAGAGGGGGTGGGGGAGGGGAGTGTTCTAAGAGAGTTTGTGGTGTGAGAGTGAAGTCGAGGGAAGCTGGAGAAGGAGAAGAACAAGACACAGAGACTGTCTTTGTTTTTTAATCATAGAAATTATAGTGGTACTTCATAGTTTGCGAAACTACATATCAGTCTTCAACTTTATAAATAATTCATTTAGATCCTAAAATTAAGCAGCGTTGTCCTAAATCAAATGGAACCCGGTTGTATTGGTTAAAAGCAATTAACAACTTTTAGGGTTGAATTTTTTTTTTTCAATCCGAATTAGTATATCTCTTGGAAAAATTTTGATCATACATGAAAGTAATTTCAAATTTGATCTAATGGTTAGATTTAGATCAACTTCAACTTGCTTAAAAATTTGATCATGTTGTGATTATACTAAAGTATGCTTATGATATTATATTTTCATGATTAAAATAATGGATTTAAAATTATTATTTTTATTATTATTATTTTAAAATATTTTAATTAAGAATTACAACATGATTTTACAGGGTAGTGCTACGCTATGAATCAAATAAAAGAATGAACATGATAAAAAATTCAGATTATAGAGAATTATTTAGCGTTGTTATTAAACTCGATCTAATATATCAACCTTAAAACCTCATTAAATGACGCTTTACTTATCTCGGTTTTAAAATTAAATCATGTAGGTATTGATCCAACGTAATTCAATCAACTTGGCCAATCAAAAAACAATATTAATGACTAATAAAAATAAGTCTATGGATAAAATTAAAAAAGAAAGATGAAATTGACAAGAAAAAAAACTCTGAATCAATTTTTTATCTAATTTGAATTTAAAATAAAACTACATGGAAGTTTTATCGGCATAACCTAGAATTAATAAAAAAAAAAGAGTTTCATTGTAAGCTCAATTAAGTTTCCAAGTTTTGTAGATAGAAGGGTAACAAGAATTATAAAATAAATATAAATTTATTTGTTGCCGCTTGCAATCGGAGGAAAACCAATCAACTAAGGTAGTGCTCGAATAGAAACTTTTAATACCTAAATGTAAGTGTCTATACAGTTAGATGACTGTTTTGTAGTTTTCCACGAAACTAGGAAATCATGTGAAGACGACAGCAACAAAAAGAGAGGGAGGGAGGGAGGGAAAGGGGTGGAGGAAGGGAGAACACGTGGCAAGTGGGAAGATGAGAGAGCAGGGAGATTGCGCGGCTGTTACTGGGCGAGGGAGTTCGGTTCTAAGCCACACAAGGATAGTTTTGGCTTTTGTTGGATTTGTTTTCGACGCTTTTTGGCCTACGTGTCTTTTGTTTAGGATTTATTTTAAATGACAAGAATTATTATAGGGAGAAGAGAGGCTATCTCAAAAGATACCTGGTTGGGCGGCGTCTTCTTCTCTTCTAGTTTCGCAAATACCAAAGAAAATACCAGTCTCCACCGTCGTATCATATTATAACTTTTCTCATATTTTATTATCATTAAGGTGTGCAAGAATTTAATTTGTTCTATCCAGTTTTTTAATTTTTTTATTTAATCTCTATGGTTTAAAATATTTATACTTTAATTTTAAACTTTATTTTTATTATTTTCAGTCTCTAAATGTTTTTTAAAAAAAGAAAGTCATTAGAAAAGAAAAAAATTCAAACAACCACATTACAATGATAAAAAAAAAAGCCAATTTTGATATTGATTGATTCATCTTCAAGAGAGGTATTCAATGAAGTTAGTTTGAATCTATAATCATTCTCAAAAATAGAATGAGAATCTAAAAGATTTTTTTATTCAATTTAATTTTTATTTTTTAAACTAATTAAAGGTATTTTGGAGTTCTAAATGTGGTTATTGAGGTTTGAAGTGTTTGTGTTCCCAAGTTCTTATCATGGTTGAATCTTGTAAATATTAGATAAAAGAAGGTGAGTTGTAGCCCCTTCATATAATAATAAAGAAGAGTTCATATATATTTGATAGTTTAAAATGGAAAAAAAAAAAGACATTCTACATCACTACTCATAAAAAACATTGCCTCTATTGGTTATATTTATAATAAAAATAGTAGTTGCATCCAAGTGCTCTCGGTACTTCATCATATCATTTCTAACCTAAGTAGTTTGTTGTTACAACTCTCAGCTTGATGAGTTATTCGCTCAATCTATCATGTTATTGGTATTATCTTGTCATGAAATAATATATTATCAGTGATCAGGACACCATTATTAGAAGCTATAGCCTTGTTACTTCTTTGAAACACTTGTACTTCCTTTTCTAACTAATTTACCTTAGCCATTGCCTTTTGCAACTCTTCTCTCTCAATGTCAACCTCAACTATTTTGGAGTTAATTTGGACCTTAAAACTATTAATATAGTCTTGACACCCTTAACACTCATGTTTGCTCCTCTTTTATCTCAAAGTACTGGCCTTTCAATTGCTTCTGCTCTTCCTCTTGAATCTCTGGTTTAAATTGCACCACCACAAACTGCTCCCTTAAAGATTCAGCCTTTTTTTTATAGTCTTTAGTATCATATTTGGTAGCTTTTCTAGCACTCTTCTCTTCCTCAACCCTTATATATTGTGATTGAACTCTTTTTTCTTTCTCTATTTTAATCAAGTCCAACCAATTTTTCTCATTTTCAGCGTTTAACTTCTTCCTTATGTTGTCTCTTTTCTTTTTCAAAGAGACTATCATTTTCTTGTTAATATTTATCTTGCCCTTAATTGACTTTTTGACATTGGCCAACTCCTTTTCTATTAGCACATATTTGTTGGTCAATTCATCATGCTTGGTTATTTGAGTTCCAAATTCATCTTGGATACTTTTAGCTATTTGTGGGGCTATTTCAGCCTTTTTTTTCATTCATATACTATTCCAAGATCTTTCCTCAAAGCTGTTAACTATTCATCCTTTCCTTTTAGTTGCATGTTCAAGTAGTTCCTCATTTTATCTTTCTTTTCAAGTTGTTTTTCCAAAAGTTGTTGTTGCCCTTTATTGTTGCAGAGATCGATTCTGGATTTTGCCAACTGTTCTCTCAGCTCGTCTTCATTACTGACCATTTTTTTCTTTGGCCCTTCCTTAATTATCTGAGAAAGCCCCACTTCATATTCAAAGGTTTTGGGATTCATGGATTCAACCATCATAGAAAGTCCTTCATTCCTCCAAATAGCATAATTTTGGCTAAATATGAATTCAATCATATTCTTTTCTTCATTTTTTACCATAAGAAACCTTTTCTAATCTTGTCTAATACGGCTAATTCTTTAAGAGACAATTGATTTCTAAATAAACCAGTAAAATCAGCTAACTCTAGAGTCCCAGAAACATATTGTATTCTCCTAAGCTGTCTGATCACCAATGCAGGTGCATAATAAATATAGCTAGTTACCCAGATCAAGGAGACTTGTATTTTGCTGCTACAACTTATAATTCATGTTGTGTTATTTATTCATGGTGTTTTCCATTTGAAGTTACTTTGTGGCAATGCAACATACTTCTCCACTTATGCTCTCTCATCCAAGTTCTTTCTAAGATTCATCTATAATTATCTTCAATGGTCTTAGATCGAACCATAAACAAATATTGAAAATATCTCTAGGGGTCTTAATGTGGCTAACAATCCATAGATATAATATTGGAACACAACATCTTATGACTTCTTTTCCGCACATCCCATAATGGTCAAGTGAAAGCATGGTTTTTTTTTCAAAATTGCAATAGAAAAGTTGATTTTAGTATGTTTATATTCTACCAATGCATTTGCAGCTCCTAGACTAGTAACTCTAATGTCGGATTAGAACAAAATTAGCTTAAATATGGCAAAGGCTACTATCTTGTACCTCTTATTTCCTAGTTTTCCTTCCTTTATGTTTTTCTTCATTTTGACTTCAATATTTTTCCATCTAAACCCTCCATTAGCAATTCTACACTAGCTAACCTTACCTGAACACAATAATCTGGTTACTTTAGAAGCAATATTCTTAAATCTCTATTTGGAATAAACTTTACAACTATCTATTAAAAAATCTAGAATCCTACTATATTCTTCAAAGATAGGTGTCATATCAATGTTTTCAAAGGTAAAACACCTATAATTAGGATCCCAAAAATAAAATAGTGCTTTTATGGTTAGGTTTGCTTTTAATGCAATATAAATATTTAGTAGCATTTACCTATAAGCAGGTTTTAGTCATTAAGTGAAATATGAGTAAGTTTTCTACCTTGTCTAAGAGTCTTGATCTACCCAATGACGGTTCCTATAAGAATAGTATAAAGGCATTGCAAGAAATAGTCAAGGCATACATGCAAACCATTACCAAGCAAGCATTCATATATGAGTTAGGTGTTTCGTGAGCCTAAGCCTTGACCGATGGTCATAAGACAAACCGTTAATCCATCATCTAACTTGAAAACTTGTGTGTGCTATAACAAGTTAAAGCATGTGATACATGAAGGCATTAATCTATATCCAATATACAATGCATGAGCAATATATGTAAAATACATATTGAAAATAAATACACTAACCAATCAAATTAATATACAACAAACAGACAAACAAAAAAGCTTAGTCCATAGAAAACTCTCCAATGGAGTTGTCATTCTGTTGTATGTGTACAACATCGTGACAATCATCCTTCTAGATCAGATTTTTGTGGTTTGGGAAGAACAAGTTGTCTTTTTTTATGGTTTAAAAGGTTTGGAGTCGCCACCTACTATTTTAATCATTAGAAATCTTAACTGATATTTAGAGTCTAGATAAGAGAACTAGGGGTGTGTCATAACCCAATTTTTGAACAAATAATAAAAATTGAATATAGTTGACAATGGGGTTCAGACAACACAAAATTTAAAGTTTGATGATGGAATTATTAAATTTGAGAGTCAATTAATCAATAATTGAAGAATTAATAAGTTGGAGACTTTAATTAAAAATTTAGATTAGTTTAATTAATGAAATCAGGAGAATTAATAAGTTTGCGAACTTAATTAAATTTTGATTTAATTAGTTAAATAAATTCAGGGATTTAATTGAAATTAATCCAAGGGGCAAAAATAAATTTATTGATTAAGGGACCCAATTGATACATTTCAAAACATCAGAGACCAAACTACAATTTGTCATTTTCTATGCCAAATGACGTTGTTTTGGATCCTACTGTTCATCATCTGTTTGCCAAAGACCGGTTTAACAGGGGAAAATCCAGCAAAATCCAGCAGATCATGGTCACTATACCCACGATGCGGTCATAATCTCTTGCTTCCACCGCTTCCACGATGCCCACCATTTGTGGAGGCAGGGACACCAGACCTTCTCTGGCTTTATAAAAGCCAGAGAAAGGCCTGGAATAGGGGGGGATTTTGGGGGGAGAAGGAACCGAAAAATTAACCCAAAAACAAAAAAAAAAAGCAGAGATTGAATAAAAAAACCGGGAACAAAGACTCAAGCAAAACCCAAAAGGGGGGGCTGCTCAGCAACAGGAGGGGAACTGACGAAAAAATCAATCCAGAAACCAAAGCAAAGACAGGAGGAAGAACACTGGAAACAGAGAAGGAGTTGGAAAACGAATAACACGGGACTGAAACAAGGAACACAACGGGGGGGAAGACTAAAAAAAAACCAGAGAAGACGAGCAAAGAAAAAGCCACACACAGAGCAAACACCCAGACCCAAATTTGAAAGGAGAAGCTAGCACTGTCCTCTATTCTCCATCACAAGGACTGACGAACCAGGGGAAACGGAGGAGTGAAGAGCAGAGGAGAGCAGAGAGTAAGTAAAAAAAACAACAAACAGAAACACAAGAACAGAGGAGAAGAGACTGAGAGGAGGAGGAAGGGAGAATTCTCCGGGAGTGCCCAAACTGTTGCTGTCGCCTGCGCCTTCGAATCGCCAGGTAAGGCTTTCCTTTTATCTTCATTTATGTACATTTCGTTTTGTAGAGAAGAGAACGGGGCGAAGGTAATTTAATTACCTTCGCCCTGTGCAGCGCACGCGTGGTTTGAACCACGCGTGCCTGCAGCCCAGCCGGGTCACTGGCCTGGGCCAGTGACCGAGCCGGGCCGGGCTGGCTGGGCCTAGCCCAGCCCATGTGGGCTGAGCTGGGCCCAGCCCCAAAAAAAATAAAAAAATAAAAAAATAAAAAATAAAAAATAAAAAATAGAAAGTGTAGATATAAAAATTTTGCATGTCTTAGAAAATTAATTTTTTTTTTCTCAATTTATTTACTTATATCAGGATCATGAATAAAAAAAGGAAAAAGAAAAAGAAAATCTACTAATTTTTTTTGGTGGCTACGAATTTTTACCAACGCCAGAGTTGGAATTATTCGGGGTGGAATTTTTACCAACGCCAGAGTTGGAATTATTCGCGATCGAATATTCACTGGCGCCAGAGTCAGGAATATTATAAACAAATCAT